>Ga0181532_10002639_pt1 | contig 16648 bp, 14 predicted proteins | sample PEATcosm2014_Bin_33_FD_119768 | JGI IMG/M metagenome (GOLD analysis project Ga0181532, IMG submission 119768) | Peatland microbial communities from MTU Mesocosm Facility, Houghton, MI, USA - PEATcosm2014_Bin11_30_metaG | ecosystem: Environmental > Terrestrial > Soil > Wetlands > Peat | place...
ACACAAAGTCGGTGAAAAGGTGGCTGATTCCATCTGGAAACACCCGAACCTCGTGTTTGGCGCGATTGCGATTTTCGTTTATGTCGGCGCAGAAGTTTCCATTGGAAGCTTCCTGGTGAACTACTTCCACGAGAAAGAGATCGGGGGTTTGGCCGAGAAGGTAGCGGCGAGCTTCGTGTCGTTTTACTGGGGCGGGGCAATGCTGGGGCGTTTCATCGGGTCGAATTTCCTTGGCGGGGCCAAGGCAAAATACATGTGGATGGTATCAGCTCTGAGCATCGCGCTCATTTTCCTCTCCTATCCGATAGGAAATCACATACCAGCCGGGTACCAACCGGGAGTTCCGAATCTAATGTGGCTAGCGTGGCTGCTGTTTGAAGGACGGCCGCTCTTTATTCTGGTTGCGGTTGCGGCAGCGTCGATTGCGGTAGTGGCCACATTCAGTGGTGGCAAGGTCACGGCGAATACCGGATTGCTGCTTGGGATTTGCGCCGTGTCGACCTGCGTGCTGGTTGCTCTATCCATGTTAAGCACGGGGCACGTGGCCATGTGGAGCATCATCCTGGTGGGCTTTTTTAATTCCATCATGTTCCCCAGTATTTTTACATTGGGAGTGGCGGAGCTGGGGCCTCTCACCGGAGACGGTTCGGGAATCATGATTATGGCAATCGTAGGGGGGGCCGTTGTGCCGCTGGCCCAAGGCTGGATCGCCGACAAAATTGGCATTCACCACGCTTTCTTTCTGCCCGTGATTTGTTATCTGTACATCCTGTTTTTTGCGCTGAGCGGGTCGAAGCCAAATAGCAAAAGACATGCTGTGATACAGGCCTAGGGCGTTGCCTGGAGCTTACGTGGGAGCACAGCTATACTCGCAGCCAAAATCGAAGAGAGATTCCGCGCTTCCCTGGTATGACGAAATTCATTTAGCTTGAGAGCAACAAACTGACTTCTCGCCTGATTGCGTTTAATATTTTAGGGAATGAATTTGCAGGGTGGAATTTTGAAACTGAGAGCTGTCGACGCGTTGTTGGGTGGAGTGTTGCTGTGGCTGTGCGTTGCGAATTGTGTCCTTGGCCAGGAGGGGCATGCCATTCCACCTCCCCCGCCGCCAGGCGCAAAAGCGGTCGTTTGCGCGGGACGGCCTATTCCGCAACTGGAAGACATCACCGCAAAAGCAGGCATCACGTTTCAACACACCTTCGACCCTCAAAAGAAATACATCGTGGAATCGATGAGCGGCGGCGTGATCCTGTTTGATTACGACCGCGATGGCTGGCTAGACATTTATTTTACGAACGCACCGACAGTAGAAATGATGAAAAAGGGGGCCAAGAGCCGCAGCGCGCTGTATCACAACAACCACGACGGCACGTTCACGGATGTGACGGATAAGGCCGGCGTCGGCGAGCCTTGTGCCGCAATGGGCGGCGCTGTGGGGGATTACGATAACGATGGCTGGCCGGACCTCTACGTAACTTGCATGGGCGGGAATGTCCTCTACCATAATAATGGTGATGGCACTTTCACCAATGTGGCGAAGGGCGCCGGAGTGACGGACGGGCGCTGGTCAGCCGGTGCAGCCTTTGGCGACTATGACGGCGATGGTTACTTGGACTTGATGGTCGTGAACTACGTCGATCTACAACTGAACAATCTGCCGGAATTCGGCAAAGCGGCCAATTGCAAATTTCGCGGGATGGATGTGCAGTGCGGCCCCAGAGGATTGAAGGGTGCGGGAGATTCTCTCTTCCACAACAATAAAGATGGAACGTTCGCGGATGTTTCGAAGGCTGCGGGCGTATCGGATCCTAACGGCTATTACGGGATGCAGGTGATTTGGGCGGATTTTAATAATGTCGGGCGGCCCGACGCTTATGTGAGCAACGATTCCACGCCAAAATTCCTTTATAAGAATGAGGGAAACGGGAGGTTCTCAGAGATCGGCCTGGAGTCCGGAACGGCGGTAGATGAAGACGGGTCCGAGCAAGCATCCATGGGCATCGCTGTTGGGGACTACAACCACACCGGCCGCCCTTCGTTATATGTGACAAATTTCTCCGACGAGTACAGTGTGCTGTTCCGCAACGATGGAAACTGGAATTTTACGGACGTCTCCTATAAATCGGGCGTGGCGGTTCCTTCCTTGCCATACGTGAAATGGGGAACAGCGTTTGTGGACTTTGACAATGATGGTTGGTTGGATCTGATCACCGTGGCTGGGCATGTGTACCCTCAAGTGGAGGCGTTGCCCGGAGTAACACGCTACCGCGAACCAAGACTACTGCAGATGAACCAGCAGGACGGAACTTTCTGCGACGCGAGCAAGCAAGCGGGCCCAGCCATCCAGCAGCCAAATGTTTCTCGTGGATTGGCGTACGGCGATCTGTTCAATGATGGGCAGATCGACATCGTGGTGAACAACATCGACGGAGCCCCGCAGATTTTGAGGAACCAGGGCATTCCTGGAAATCACTGGATAAGTTTTGAATTGGCGGGCAGCAAGAGTAACCGCATGGCCATCGGCGCGAGACTGAAACTGGTGGCTGGCGGTATGACCCAGACGGAGGAAATTCACAGCGGGGGAAGTTACCTCTCGCAGAACGACGTGCGCGTTCATTTTGGTTTGGGGAAAACCACGAAAATCGACAGCCTGGAAATTCACTGGCCCTCCGGGAGCGTGGAAAGGCTGAAGGATCTGGACGCCGACAAGCTCTACAGCGTTCTCGAAGGACAAGGAATCGTTCCGGCAGAAAAGATCCGTCCCACGGGCGGAACCCACACCCAGCCCAAACACGAGTAGCTGCCAAAAGACCGACTACCTGTCTCGTCCTTTACACAAAATCGATATTGTACTAATGTCTTGCAATGACTAGCGACGGCTTGGGCCTCCTGACCAAACCACCACTATTTCCCCTGGAGGTGCCATGATTCTGCATAAGAAGGCCATGGGGCTCTCGGTTCTTCTTCTAATCCTCTCTGCCACCCCGCCTGTGCACGCCAACAACGATATTCCCAAGGCCGCATGGAAAAGGCCGCTGGGCGCTGCACTTGAAAATCCGGGCAAGAAAAAGGCAGGCCTGGAGCCGGAGCATGTGGACGATGGCTATTGGCAGGGCGCTCCGGTCGGTGGCTTCGGCGCAGGTAGTTTTTCTAGAAGCTATCGCGGAGATTTTGTGCGCTGGCACATCAAGGGCGGGGTGCACAAATACGAGTCCGTGCCGGGCAATCAGTTCGCCATGTTTCAAAAGAGTGAAGGTGATGCAACCGGCGTCGCACGAGTGCTAATGAACGGCCACCCGAAAGAGGGAGCGTTGTCTGCCTGGCAATGGGACTATCCCGTCGGTGCAGGAAATTATTACGCGCTTTATCCGAAATCGTGGTTTGACTACCAATGGGAAAAGTTTCCCGCTCACGCTGTACTAGAACAGTTTTGTCCGATTCTCCCCAACAACTACAAAGAGACCAGTTATCCGGTTGCGGTGTACCGCTGGCACGTAGACAACCCTACGAACAAACGCGTAACTGTGTCTGTTTTGTTGTCTTGGGAAAACATGATTGGCTGGTTCCGCACGTACCGGCACGATTTGAGCGATGCCATGAACGAGGGAAACTTCAATCACATGAAGAGGGAAACCCTGGGAGCCACTAAGACCATGCAAGGCATCGTGCTCGACAGAAATCATATTGGAAAGATTTCAGAAGAGTGGGATGGCCAATTTGCCATTGCCAGCCTTTCAGAGCCAGGCGTGGAACTCAGCTATCAGACAACGTTTCGACCGGATGGCAACGGAGAAGAAATCTGGAAGCCGTTTGCGCAGGACGGCAAGCTGGCGAACAGCAATGATTCCTGGACGAGCAGTGGAGAGCCGATTGCCGGAGCGATCGCGCTGCGATTCACGCTGGAGCCCGGTGAGAAAAAGATCGTTCCGATGGTGATTGCTTGGGATCTCCCGGTGGTCGAGTTCGGCTCTGGGCGGAAATGGTATCGCCACTATACGGATTACTACGGCACCAGCGGGCTGAATGCCTGGGAGATTGCACGAGACACGCTGAAGAACGCGAGCACCTGGAGCGCTGCAATCGATGCGTGGCAGGCTCCCTACATTAGCGATGAAAGCAAACCTCTGTGGTACCGCGGCATGTTGTTCAACGAACTCTATCCCCTGGCCGATGGAGGGACTTTTTGGGGACGGCCGGTGGACGCGAACGCGAAACAAGCGCCCACGTATTCCTTCATGGAATGCTTCGACTACCCCTTCTACGAAACTTTGGATGTTCGATTTTACGCGTCCATGCCACTCATCAAATTTTGGCCCGAAATCGAGAAAGGCGTGATGAGGGAATTTGCGGAGACCGTCCCACAGGAATCCCGGGAACGCATGACCTGGATTTGGAAAACCGAACAGACGGGAGTGCCGCAATATCGCATACGCAAAGCCAAGGGAGCGGTGCCACACGACTTAGGCGTGCCGGAAGAAGATCCCTTCAAACAGATCAACCAGTTCAGTTGGCAGGATACCAATGGATGGAAAGACCTGAACCCGAAATTCGTGCTGTTGGTCTACCGCGACTTCAAGTTATCGGGGGCGAAAGACATGGAGTTTTTGAAGTACACCTGGCCCGCAGTCCGGGAGTCCATTGCGTATCTGAGGCAGTTTGACACCAATGGCGATGGCATTCCGCAGAATGAGGGCTATCCCGACCAGACCTACGACGAGTGGGTGGTACGCGGAGAAAGCGCCTACTCCGGAGGGTTGTGGCTAGCGTCGCTGCGAGCGGCGGAAGAGATCGCCAAAAAGTTGGGCGACGCGAAGGCCGCCAGCGAGTACCACCAGATGTTCGCGAAGGCCCAGGCATGCTACATAAAGAAACTGTGGAACGGCGAGTACTTCCGTTATGACACCCAGAGCGAATCTAGGGACAACATTCAGGCTGACCAAATGGCGGGGCAATGGTACGCCAGCATGACCGGTCTGGGCGATCTTGTGCCGCGCGAGATGCAGCAGAGCGCTTTGAAAAAAATCTTTGACTACAACGTGATGAAATTTGCGGAAGGAAACATGGGAGCGGTAAACGGAATCACGGCGGACGGAAAACTGATCACCTTGAAAGACAACCAACAGGTGCGCGAAGTGTGGACGGGGACCACCATGGGAGTCGCGGGGCTGATGCTGAGCTTGGGGTTGACCGAGCAAGCCTATCGAACGCTGTGGGGCTTGTATCACACCAGCTATGAAACCAAAGGCTACTGGTTCCGTACGCCTGAAGCCTGGGACATCACCGGAGATTATCGTGCTTCCATGTACATGCGACCGACAGCCATCTGGACGATGGAAATGATGCCAATGCCAGAAGCTGCTGGCTCGACGGCGGGCCTCTGATTCTAAATTTCTGCAGGTTGTGTGTCTTCCGCAGGCACCATAGAATGTCTGCGAGCGAGGATTCATGAGACACTTCAAACACGTTTTGGCTGCATTGATTTTGTGTGTGGGAATAGCGAGCGCGGTAATGGCAAGTACTGAAGTCAGCAAGCGGAGCGGCGGGAAATTACCGGATGGGTCGGAAGTCGAGATCTACACCCTGAAGGATGAAAAAGTAGAAGTGCAGGTCATGAATTATGGCGGCTACGTTCTTTCCGTGAAAATCCCGGATCGCACGGGCAAAGTTGCGGACGTCGTTCTTGGCTTCGATGATCCTGTCGCGTATTACGCGAGCAATCATGCCAAGGGCAATCCGTTTTTTGGCCCCATTGTTGGCCGGTACGCGAACCGCATCGCGCACGCAAAGTTCTCGCTGGATGGTAAGGAATATACGCTCCCCAAGAATGATGGGGACAATACGCTCCACGGTGGCCCGAACGGTTTCCACAATCACCTGTGGGCGGGTCAGGCAATTCCGAATGGCGTGGAGCTGAAGTATGTAAGCAAGGACGGCGAAGAAGGCTTTCCCGGAAATTTGACGGTCACGGTGCGGTATACCTTGAAGGGCGACGACCTCGAGATCAACTACTCCGCGACTTCGGACAAGGCTACGGTGCTCAATCTCACCAATCACTCCTATTTCAATCTTTCCGGTCAGGGCAACGGCACAATCCTTGCCGACCAGTTAAAGCTGAATGCTTCGCGATTCACTCCGGTGGATTCGGGCCTGATCCCCACAGGTGAGCTGAAGTCGGTCGTCGGCACGCCGTTTGATTTTCTGAAACCACACGCCGTGGGCGAGCGAATCAACGCAGACGATGAGCAACTTCGTCTTGGCCACAATGGCTACGATCACAATTTCGTGATCGACGGCGGCGGTAAAGAACTAAAAGAAGCGGCCGAGGTGTACGACCCGGCGAGCGGGCGCGTGCTACAAGTGTTGACCACTGAACCCGGCGTGCAGCTCTACACTGCAAATTTTCTGGACGGCTCGATGAAGGGCAAGGGAGGCGTGGCTTATCCGAGGAATGCAGCGCTTTGCTTGGAAACACAACACTTCCCGGACTCGCCCAATCATTCGACATTTCCCTCGACTGTCCTGAAGCCCGGCGGTGAATTCCATTCCACAACCGTCTACCGGTTCGCCGCGCGTTAGGCCGCGTACCAAAATTCAAGGAGGGCGACTCCAAGAGATGACTCTCTTAGGAATTGACGTCGGCACTAGCGGAACACGCGCCGTCTTGATCGATAACCATGGCCTAGTAATCAGTTCCGCCACGGCAGAGCACGCTCCCATGAGCTCACCCCACATCGGGTGGGCCGAGCAAGCTCCGGAGGATTGGTGGAGAGCCGCTTGCCAAGCCACCAAAGAGTGTCTGGCAAAAAGCTCCGCGGCCGCCCAGCCAGTTTCCGCGGTTGGACTGACCGGCCAGATGCACGGCCTCGTGCTCCTCGACGCTCAGGATCAGGTTTTGCGGCCCGCACTCATCTGGTGCGATCAGCGCACCGGGGAAGAATGCCGGGAAATTACCGAACAGGTTGGCGCTCCGCGGCTGATTGAATGGACCGCAAACCCTGCGCTCACCGGATTCACATTGCCAAAAATCTGGTGGGTGCGCCGCCATGAGCCGGAAATCTGGGCGCGCGTCCGTTCGCTGATGCTTCCGAAGGACTACATCCGGTTTCGGCTGACAGGTGCGCGCGCGATCGATGTTGCAGACGCTTCCGGTACGCTGATGTTCGACGTCGTCCACCGCCGTTGGTCTCAGCCGATGCTGGAGATTTCCCGGATCGACGGAGCCTGCTTGCCGAAAGTATTCGAATCGCAGGAAATCAGCGGCCACGTGCATGAGGAAGGAGCCCTGCTGACGGGGTTGCGCCCGGGAATTCCCGTGGTGGCTGGAGCAGGCGATCAGGCCGCGGGCGCAGTGGGCATGGGTATCGTCAAGCCCGGAGCGGTTAGCGCCACTATCGGAACGTCCGGCGTGGTGTTTGCCGCTACGAGCTCGCCGGTGCTGGAACCCAAAGGACGCATCCACACTTTCTGCCACGCCATTCCGGAACGCTGGCATGTCATGGGCGTGACGCAAGGAGCGGGCCTTTCTTTGCGCTGGTTCCGCGATCAGTTCGGAGCCGGAAGAGAGGATGACCGCGATCCGTATGAACGGCTGGCGGAGGAAGCAGCGAAAACACCACCCGGAGCGGAAGGACTTTTTTGGACACCCTACTTGATGGGTGAACGTACGCCCCATCTTGATCCCAATGCTCGCGGAGCGCTTGTCGGAATTACGGCGCAGCACACTCGCGCACATATCATCCGCGCCATCCTGGAAGGAGTTGCCTTCAGTCTCCGCGACTCTCTCACTCTTTTTCAGGAAATTGGTGTTCCCATCGAATCGATCCGATTGGGTGGAGGCGGCGCGCGCTCTCCGCTGTGGCAACAGATTCAGTCGGACATCTACGGAATGCCGGTGGAATTAATCGAGGCGGACGAAGGAGCGGCGTATGGTGCTGCGTTGCTCGCGGGTGTCGGCGTCAAAAATTGGCCGTCCGTCGAATCGGCTTGTGAAACTGCCGTTCGTGTTGCCACGCTCGTACAACCGAATCCCAGAACGGCTGCACTCATGAACTTGCAGTACGCGGAGTATCGAAAACTCTATCCTGCGCTTCGGAGCATCAAACACACTTTTTAGTTCTTGCTCCTGTCAGCTGGTCTGCGAGACCTTACAGGTTGCCAGGATGCAACCGCTCTCGAGTGGCCTCCTTTCCGTCAGCCCATGTTTCACACCATGGGCCCGGTGGCTTGGTTATGTGAGGAGCCCTTTAGACGAGCTCTAAGCATCAAATCGCACCCAATTCAGCCGGTTCTTCCTGCGAATGCACGTAGCAAATGGAGTTCTTCGACCTTGTGGGCGCGATTTTCGGAGAGCAAGTACCTTTTCATTTTGTGGTCTCATTGGGAGACAGTGAAGCGGGCACAACTTGCTTTGTCATTTCCGAACCCGTGATTACCGCATTACGGATCTGCCCAAACAGATCGGTCAACGTGTTGGGAGTGTGAGGGATCAGAATGGTATTACTGTGATCGTTCGCTGCAATTTCCTTTAGAGTGTCGAAATACTGCGTCATCAGGACGAGTTGCATGACATCCTGTGGCGTAGAACCTTGCACGGTTTTCGCGAAGTCTTCGACAGAGTCCTTCAAGCCGGAAATAATGGCTTTGCGCTGATTGGCGATGCCTTCGCCTTGCAAGCGCTTGGATTCGGCTTCCGCCTCTGCTTGTTTTACCAGGAGCAATTTGTTGGTTTCCGCTCGGGATACAGTAGCTTCGCGTTCGCGTTGCGCGGCGTTGATGTCGTTCATGGCCGCCTTCACTTTTTGGTCTGGCACGATGTCGGAGATGAGCACCTTCACGATGGAGTAGCCATACTCCTTCATTGAGCCGTCCAGACTGTCGCGCAGATCATTGGCGATATCGGCCTGATTGAGAAACGTGTCGTCCAACTTCATCTTCGGAACATGGCCGAGAACCACGTTGTACACCATCGATTCAATCTGCTTCACGGGATCGGTCAATTTATAGAAAGCGGCTTCCACTGCCTCCGGCATCACCTTGTACTGGATCGAGACAGGGATTTGAACAAAGACGTTATCCTGCGTTTTGGTTTCCACTTGCACGTCAAACTGCTGGACCTTCATGCTCATCCGACGGACTACCGCTTCGATCAGGGGCGTTTTCCAATTCAGTCCCGGACCGGCGACGCGCGCGAACTTGCCCAGTCGCTGCACAATAGCCACCTGCGCGGTCTCCACAGTGAAAAACGAGCCAAAGACTATGGCCAATACAAAAATTGCGAATAGCACTCCGAAAAACATCAGTATGCTGCTTGTCGCGTCCATCGTTGCTCTCCTTGATCAATTCAAACGAGGCCTGATCGACCGGCCCCGTGGTTTTGCGGTGGAGGGACCTGAAGATTACGAGGTCTGCGGGTGTCCTTTTGCTAGACGCCAGCGCCGCTGAATGGCGTCAATGTAACATGTCGTGGACCTATCTGCGTGCAATTCATTTCGGATACATCCATATATCGAGCAGTATCGTTCGGTACAGGGAATACCCGCGAATTTGGCGAGTGAGGGCGGTTTTGCGTTTCAAACCTTTCCCCTCATTTTGTCAAAGCGGGATAAAATTAGAAAGTTAACCTATGTGGGGCTCGTAGCTCAGCGGTTAGAGCAGCGGACTCATAAACCTGACCACTTTTCTGACCCGTTCTGAAAATTTTGGACCTTACTATATTCCTCAGGCAGTTACAACGCAGGGGACTTGAACGGTCTGTATCCGATTTGATGGTTTCTGAATAAAGAACTACTACGAATTTACTACAGTGCCTTTTGTGTCCGACACAAAACAGATGGCACTCATCACCATTCCAACGCAACGGTTCTTCCGATTGACTACGTTGTGTTCAAAGGCATGAAAGGACTCGGTTCGGTAAAGGAAATGGCTTTTCTGGATCGGGAACAAAGTTCATTGCCGAATGGGCGGGTGCAGTCGATGAGGTGAACGTCGGTTGGTGCGCCACACATACGGCAACGACGGGTCGTGGGGAGGAAGTGGGATTTGCCTGCTTCTGTGATATAAACTTTTTTGATATGGGCAACTCACCGAACAACGCGGCAATCGTGGAGAAAGCTCGGTTTCTCTATGAAGGCCGAGAGGGCATCTATATCGAGAAGGGGGCGTTGCGCGTTCGCGTCAACAGCGTCCGCATCGGCAGCGCCTGCGTCAACACTACGAACGACCTTATAGAGTACTTGGCATTCGACCTCGAACAGATTCCGACATCTGGTCTCCCTGTGTGGCTCGACGGCAAGGGTCCGTATCTTGAACCGCATCCTTTGAGATGGGAGGTTGGGACAAACTTCGAAACCAATTTGTTTCACAATTATTGTTCGGCGGCGTACGGCGGATGGTCGCTGCACTTTGCTCAGAAGTTAGCCGCGGAGGTTGTCGAGATGGCTACAAACTTCGCAGGAGATGATTCACCCGAGCTCTACAGAAAGATTTGTGGACACATTGACGCCGAGACAGCAAAAAAGTTGTCGAAGACAAAGTCTTAGTAGCCGGAGTCGTTAAGTTTGGTTGATTCTTTCGGTTTGGCAGATACCGCAGATACCTAAGAGTATGTAAGCTGGGTGGGCAACCAGAAGGGAGCAACCATGCGCTGGTACCACTATGTGGCGTACTTCTTCGGGGGCGCATTCTTCGCAAACGCACTGCCTCACCTCGGCAATGGAATCTCAGGCCACGCTTTCCAGAGTCCCTTCGCATCGCCACCCGGAGTAGGCTTGTCTTCCTCGACGGTCAATGTTCTATGGGGTCTGTTCAACCTTGCGGTCGGCTACCTGCTCGTCTGTCGGGTCGGCAGCTTCAATCTGCGGAAGACCCAACATGTGCTCGTCCTCGGGGCGGGCATCCTGCTCATGTCGCTAATGCTGGCCCGGGCATTCGGACGATTCCATGGGGGGCTGTAAGCCTGCCTTTTCAATAAGGTCACGCTAACTTGAGAGCCAGCCAGCATACAAGGGGCAGAAGAACCTAGCTTGGCAGCGAGGTAAGCTGCTTCTTGGCGAACTTCAGAGCATATGCTGCAGCCGGACTGTGCGCGATTGATGCCGAAGCCTTGCGGTTGTACTCCAACGCTACGTCCTTGTCCTCTAGACGTATCCTGATAACTTAGGATACGAGGACGCATGGAACCCTCCAAGGATGAAGGTTAACCTGGATAATTATGACTAGCCCCGACCTAGCGGCGCTAAACAAGAACGCTCTGGATATCGTCGAGGCAATTGGTAGAGAAGCAGTGGATGTCTACGCAACTAAGTCGTGGGATGAAAAGTTCCATGAAAACAAGGTTAAGGCTGGACTGCTCAAACAGAATGCAGCAAATTTGGTTCTACAGGCCGGGATGAGCGGAAAGCCCCTCGATTTTTCGTGGCTCAGCTAAAGCGTGAATGAGGAAAGTGAATCACGGCATCGTCATGCTCATGCCCGACTATTCTGGGGCGTCGTGGGCGGCACTGTTCAGACGACTAGGACTGTAACCATAGAACAAATGACCTTGAACCCAGCTTTGGACGAGAGCAATTTTGTCTTCACACCGCCAGACAAAGCCCAGAAAATCGATTCCTTGATATTTTCCGGCAAGAATCCTCTTTAAGTGAAGCTTGTCCAGCCAACAGCTCCTGGTAAACCGCATAACTTCCAGGTTGATTTTGGCGCGGCGGGACTTTACCGGTTCTGACTTGACCAGAGATTGCCGTTTCCGTATCAGAGATAATCAGTCGGGCTAGGTTTATTTGCAGGTATTCAAGTGACGGTTGCAGTAAAGCTACTAGGGCAGGCCTAACTTCTAGTATTCCCAATCCACAATTCGATTGTGAAAGTGTAAAGGAAAAAGTGGAAAGTGGAATTGTCATCCCCTTGTCAGACGAACCACGATGAATTCCGGAATTCTCCGAAAGCCCCCGTTTTCCCGGTTGCAACCCGGAAACCCCTGTATTTCCCGTTGCCCCACCCCAAAAACCTCCCATGAACCGCTGCAGAGAAGCCCAGGGGCGTTTTAATAGGTCCCAAAACCCTCAAAAATCCAATTCAGGGCTCTCTATGCAAGAGTTGAATTTCCACTATCGTCAAAAATGTTGACGTATTATGAGCCATACATCGTCACTAACGGGGGTCCGTATCATCGGACTTTGTCTGAGTACCGCATTTCAAACTCACCCGGCAATGAAAAAAGCCGGGCTACGTCACCCTCAAGGGGAGGACAGTCAACTGATGCGACAGGGGGTGCGATATATTCTCGACATACCAGCCGGCGCGCGTTCTGGCAAAATGGAGAATTTCGCCCTAAGAAGCCCGGCATCAAGAAACTTCACAACTCATCAAGGGTCCTTTCGCGATGCCTTGACTGGAAGTTGAACGCAGGAGGAATCTGGAAGTCCGAATTTCATCAAAGGAAGGAGGTTATGACCAAATGACGATCAGAAAAAGCTCAGCTGTGATAGTCGGCGCCTTCTTGTTCATCATTTTTGGCATTTCCTGGCACGGTCAGACGCACGCGAGGGTTGCTTCTCTGAAAGCTGATCCAAGCACGCACTCATTTCTGGGACGATGGGATTTGACGCTAAGAGCGCCTGATCGTGAATATCCCTCCTGGCTTGAAGTAAGCGAAGAAAATGGCAAATTGAAGGCGCAAATGGTTGGGCGCTGGGGCAACGCGAGGCCGTTGCCCAGCGTTGAGATATCCGACGGCCACATCAAGTTTGTTTCTCCGAAGGACGAAGAAGGTTCGAAGACCGACATGGTTTTCGAGGGAAGCATATCGGGCGAAAAGCTGTTGGGGACCTTGAATGGACCCGACGGGAAGACTTGGCAATGGACGGGGGCGCGGGCTCCTTCCTTGAAACGGAGCCATGCACCGAATTGGGGAAAGCCAATCGCGCTGTTCAATGGAAAAGACCTCACAGGCTGGAAGATGATCGCTGATTCAGCGACGGTTTGGAAAGTCGAAAATGGAGTGCTGGTGTCGCCCGGGAATGGCCCGGAGCTGATCAATGACTCCAAGTTTGAAGACTTCAAGCTGCACGTGGAGTTCAATTGTGGCGAGAATTCCAACAGTGGCGTTTACCTCCGGGGACGCTACGAGGTGCAAATAGAAACGGACTCTATCGAGGAGCCCCCGAGCCATCACATGGGCGCCATTTATGGTTTTCTGGCTCCGACGCCTGAATTGCCGCGTAAACCGGGAACCTGGCAGACCTACGACATCACGCTGGTGGGGCGGATGGTGACCGTGATGCAGAATGGTCAGACCATCATCGACAATAAGGAGATTCCAGGCATCACCGGTGGCGCACTGGATAGCCACGAGGCATTGCCAGGGCCAATCTATTTACAAGGAAGCGAGAAAGGTCACGTAGCGTTTCGAAGCATAGTTATTACGACGGCCGAGAAGTAAGCTTCGGGTTGGCGGGGCCTGTAGTCTTTCGAGGAATGAGTTCGTGGCACTTGTCGATTGCAAAAGGGGTGTCTAGCCATTCAAACAATCCTCGCAGATGATATTCAGGGGACGGCTCCTGAGGGAGGTATGTGGCTGGCGTGGCTGCGGAAGCGGACATTTCTGTGATCCGCAGAGTCCCTGGCAACGCGGCTCGAACGAAAACACAAACGGACTCTTACGACAATACTTCCCGAAGAAAACCGACCTGTCCGACTATTCCCAGTCGGATCTGAACAAAGTAGCGTTGCGCTTAAATCAACGCCCGCGAGAAACTTTAGGTTTTCAGACTCCTGCGAGTAAACTGCAAGAAAGTGTTGCGTCGACCCATTGAGAACAAACCAGGACTTTGCATGATTTCTCGGACGGAATGAGTCAATTGCACGCGCTGGACAACCTCTCTTGTCTCAGCCAGCATAAGAACAAAGGGTGAATGCCTCAGTCATTTGCAATCGGCTCCCTCAATTAAACGAGCGCTGCTATTGACGGTCTTCTTGTCTCTTGTGTCATCCTGCATTTGCGCACAAGACTTAACGCCTCCGATTCCAGAACGTTTCGTAATCCATTCCGCAGTCCTTGGGGAGGACCGTGTTGTGTTCGTCCGTTCGCCGCGAAGCTATGCGCAGGGCAACACCAGTTATCCGGTTCTCTACCTAACCGATGGAGACTCTTACATCAACGAGATTGGTGCCGTCATAGACTTCTTGGCTTCAAATGACCGCATGCCGGAACTCATCGTTGTGGGCATTACGCATTCTGACCGGTACCGAGACCTGACACCCACGCGAGCGGACATAACGAAACGGGACGGAACCATCGTGTTCCGGGTCCCGACCAGTGGTGGTGCCGATAACTTTCTTAAGTTTCTAGATACCGAACTGGTCCCCTTTGTCGAGAAGCGCTATCGTACGGAACCCTTTCGCGTCCTGGTTGGCCACTCTCTGGGGGGGCTTTTCGCGCTTGACGCGCTCATCACCAAACCCAATATTTTCCAAGCTTACATTTCCGTAAGTCCGACACTGGAGTGGGACAACGAAGTTATCCTTGCACGGACCAGAGATTTCCTTGCGTCCAGAAAGCAGCTTAAAGCCACCATCTTCTTCTCAAACTCGGATGAAGGCACGGTGGTACCGAGATTCAAGGAAGATTTTGACGAACTCCGGCGTATTTTCGGGGCGAACGCCATCGACGGTCTCGAATGGGATTCGGACGAAATGACGGATGAGGACCACGATTCAGGTGTTCTACGTGCGCACTATGCGGGTCTTCGTAGGGTTTTTGCGGGCTGGCAAATGCCGAAGGAGCGTGCGACCCAACTACCCGCTGGCGGCGTTTCTGGGATTGAAGATCATTACGCCAGCCTGTCCCATCGTTTCGGCTACACCATCTCTTCAGAACATGCCATTAACGATTTGGGTTATCAACTGTTGGCAACTCAGAAACCGAAGGAAGCTTTGGCCGCCTTTCAACGGAATGTCGAGCTCCACCCGAACTCGGCAAACGCCTACAATAGCCTTGCCGACTGCTACGAAGCATCGGGACAAACTGAGCTCGCGAAGCAGAACGTGCGCAGGGCAATTGAATTGGCATCGAAGGATAACAGCCCACAACTAACCGAACTTAAGAAACATCTGTCGTTACTCAACTCGGGGCACACGGAGTAGGCCGCAGCCAAATGTGCTTGACTGCCGAATCATCGAAGCCAAGTTCGGCGCGGACAACTCCTTCCATGAGAAGGCCGGTCCCTGTCAAGAGTGTTTTGCTCTTTACCTGAGTTCTTCTCTCTTTTTTCCGTTCAGCCAAGCCGCCTCTGTCGCCACCCTTCCATCCGCACTCTTAGATGAGCGATGTTCGCTCGGTGCCAGTTGGGTGTTCTCGATTCAGTAGGCGCTGCCACCTGATTAGCGTCCTCCGCTTCTCTCTTTACAAGGGAAGTTGGGCAAGGACTTGATCGCAGTCGCCTAAACTCGGCGGTCGAGCTCAGCTGTTCGGTCAAAATTCTTTCTCTGCCAGGTTTCTCTATGCCGCTGCGCTAATGGCCTCGTGGCTATTGTGCAACGGTTCGTACACTTCTCCACTTACCCACAGCCGGTGCAGCAGCACCGCCGGTTTCCGTGCTACTGCCACCACCGCCCGTTTCTTGACGGTTTTCCCTCCTCGCGCCGAGAGCTTCCGCCCCCAGCGACGCAAGTCACTGTCTTCCCCAAAGGGTCCCAAAATGTAGTGCGCCCCTTGCACCAGCAGGGTCCGTAGATACTCGTCCCCTTCTTTGCTGATGTGCATCTGTGGTTCGCTCTCGCCCGAGTTCCTACGTCCAGGTTGCAAGCCCACAAAACATCCCGCGTCTCGACTCTTCCGGAATCGATGCGGATCCTCGATGGTCAGCACATAGGTCGTGGCGATCAGGTCTCCTACTCCCTTCACCTGTTTGAGCAGCGCCGTTTCCGGATACGTCTTCTTGGACATTTGTTCGATCCGCCGATCGTATTCCTGAATGCGTTCGTTTAACGATTCCACCTCTCCCAACAGCGGCTCCAAGGCCGCACGCAATCCCGTGCTTAATCTACTCATCGTCTCCCGACGGAACTGTTCCGTGCCACACTTGCGTAGCCGCTCGCCGTAGGACTTCACCAATCCTCGGGCGGCATTCACCAAGGCAGTTCGCGCGCTCACCAGTACCGCTCGTGCACGGATCTCCGTCAGGTGCAACTGCGCCTGCGCACTGCGATGCTTCACCGGGCTTAGCAGCTAGGGATCGATTCTCGCCAGCCGGGCCAGCGTCCGCGCATCCATGCGATCATCCTTTCGCCGGCTCTTGGTGATCAAGCGCACCTTTTGGACGTGTCCCACGATCACTTCGTGTCCCAGCTCGGTCAACAACCGACTCACCCACGGAGAATGCATCCCCGTTTCCATCGCTATGCGGCACCGCGGCATGCTACCGAATACCTGCTTCATGGCTTCCGGTGTCGTGGGCAGTTTGTGCTCGAAAACAATTTTTCCTGCTTCATTCAAGACGCAATACGCACTGGAGCGATCGCCCAGATCCACACCGATCGTTAGCTTTTGCTCCTTCAAAATTTCATTACTAAATGCCTGCAGAGTGCTAATCTTCTGCATTGCCGGTCTCCTTTTCATTGTGCCTCGAGCACGTCGAACATTGGGAGCGTA
>Ga0181532_10002640_pt1 | contig 16636 bp, 21 predicted proteins | sample PEATcosm2014_Bin_33_FD_119768 | JGI IMG/M metagenome (GOLD analysis project Ga0181532, IMG submission 119768) | Peatland microbial communities from MTU Mesocosm Facility, Houghton, MI, USA - PEATcosm2014_Bin11_30_metaG | ecosystem: Environmental > Terrestrial > Soil > Wetlands > Peat | place...
AATACGTGAGGGGATGCTAATTCCCGTTCAGGGGTCACCGGCCGGGCAGGCTTTCCGCACCGCGAAACCTGTTGTTACCGGCAATCTCGGACAACGCGGGACAAGTCCCGTTCTCTATACCGGACCCAAAGGCGAAGCCTGCGAGCGGGGGTTGGCTGGTGAAGGGCTGAAGACCGATTGCTTGCTTCCCCTGATCCAACGTGATCACGCACTCGGGATCCTCCACCTGGCTTGGCGGAGAGAGCGTCGTCTGGCGCAGGAAGACGTTGATTTCCTCAGACAGATTGCGAGTCAAATCTCCATAGCCGTTGACAACGCCTTGAATTACCGGCAATTGACCAAATCACGGGTGCGCTTAGCCGCGGAGAAACAGTACCTCGAGGAAGAAATCCGAAGAGAGTACAACCCCGACGAAATCGTCGGAGACAGTCCCAGCCTGCTGAAGCTTTTGCAACTCGTGGAGCAGGTCGCGCCGACTGAATCGAACGTCCTGATCAGCGGGGAGACGGGTACGGGCAAAGAATTAATTGCACGGGCCGTCCACAGCCGCAGCACGCGCAAAGATCGACCCTTAGTCAAGGTCAACTGCGGTGCAATTCCCGCTGGCCTTGTGGAAAGCGAACTCTTCGGGCACGTCAAAGGCGCCTTTACGGGCGCGACGGCTGACCGCACCGGGCGATTCGAACTGGCGGATGGGGGAACGCTTTTCCTGGACGAAGTGGGCGAACTACCTTTGGACACACAGGTGAAACTGCTGCGTGTTCTTCAGGAGCAGGAATTTGAGCCGGTGGGAAGTAGTCGCACGGTTCATGTCGATGTGCGCATCATCGCCGCCAGCAATCGCGACCTGACCGAAACGGTGCGGACGGGCTTGTTCCGCTCGGATTTATTCTATCGGCTCAATGTTTTACCACTTCACGTACCGGCGCTTCGTGAGCGCCAATCGGATATTCCCCAAATTCTAATGTTCTTTCTATTTCACTACTCGAAGAAGATGGGAAAAAGGATCGAGGCAATTTCGCCCGAGACCATGGAGCGATTGGTAAACTACTCTTGGCCGGGCAATATCCGCGAACTCAGAAATGTTATTGAACGAGGAGTCGTGCTATCCCCGAGGTCGGCAATAACGTTGGGGCTCGACTTCCTTCCTCCCGAGGTTTCCAGTCTCGATTCGGTCGCCGGAAACGTTCCTGTTCGCGGGCGGAACGTGGACGGCGCAGTTCGAGCGCCTGGGCAGGAAGGGCCACCCGCAGATGCTCCTTCGCTTGGAGAGCTCGAACGGCAACATATTCTGAGGGTGCTGGAGCAGGCCGGATGGAAAATTAGCGGTCCAAGAGGCGCGGCTGAGATTCTCAAGATTCACCCCAATACCCTGCGGGACCGCATCAGAAAGCTGGGACTTTCCCGGTCGGGTCACGGAACCCCGTAAGCGGTTACGGTGTGCCGTGCTACGCTCACGGAATAGCCGGAGAAATCCAATCCCTACCTATTTACGAACAATCCTGTATCCTTAATGTTTTCAGTATGTTGTGGCACCAGGAAAAGCCGCGAAACACATTGGCTCTAGACCTGCATTGGGAAGGGCGTGTCTAGGGTGTCGAACTGATGATAAGGGTATCTGTTACGGAGTCGACCGGTAACGCAGTGACGCTGCTGGTAGAAGGTAAGGTCATTGGCGACGCCGTCGATGAACTCAATTCGTGTTGTGATCAGGCTCTCGCCGAAGGTCGGCGGCTTACCCTGGATGTGGCGGGTGTCTCATTTATGGACCGAAAAGCGGTAGCCCTTCTCCATCGACTCGCCGCCCACCAGGTAAGCGTTCTAAATTGTTCGGCGTTCGTTGCCGAGCAACTAAAGGTGCGGGACCCAGGATAGCAAATTACCATTGTCATCCGGCAGGCGCCGCGAACCACCCACAGGGCTGAGATATCGCAAATTGATCGTAACGCTGGGCCACAAGGTCAGGCACCCACTCGCCTTGGAAGCGTTGGAGACTATTGGGTCCTTTGCTGAGCCTACCACATGGAGGTGTGTCATGATGAAAACCGAGTATGGCAATTGTTCAGAACCCCCATCCCCAAGCCTTCTTTCGAACGAATGGTCTTTTCCTAACAAGATCATTGGTTCGAGCCAATCCTTCAAGCTGGTTCTGCAGCAGGTCGAGGCGGTAGCGCCAACGCCTTACGCGGTTCTAATTCAGGGTGAGACAGGAACGGGAAAGGAAGTCATAGCTCAGGCCATACACGATCGCAGCCCGCGCCGGGGTGGCCCGTTTGTCAAATTGAATTGTGCGGCGATTCCCGCTGGTCTACTGGAAAGCGAACTATTTGGCCATGATCGCGGCGCTTTCACGGGGGCTTTTTCCACTCGAATTGGGCGCTTCCAACTTGCCGATAAGGGTACGCTGTTTCTAGATGAAATCGGTGAGTTGCCCCTGGAGTTGCAACCAAAGCTGTTGCGTGTTCTCCAGGACCAGTTGTTGGAGAAACTCGGCAGCGCGCGCACCGTCCGCATCGATGTCCGGATTATTGCGGCTACGAACCAGAACTTGGCACGAATGGTGGACGAGCGAAGGTTCCGCCCCGACCTTTACTACCGACTAAACGTGTTTCCCATCGATCTTCCCCCTCTCCGCAGCAGGTCTGATGACATCCCCGCGCTGGTCGAACATTTTATGCAAAGGTTCTCCCGCGAAATGGGAAGACAAGCTGGGAGCATCCCCACCGAGGTAATGCAGGTCTTGCAACTTCATGACTGGCCGGGCAATATTCGCGAACTCGAGAACTTCATCAAGCGCGCCGTTATCATGTCCACTGACAGCGTCCTCCGCCCGCTCTTCAGCGAACTGAAGCGCCTGCCGAGCCAACCCTCGCCGTCGGCCAAGCGAACTCTGGCGGAGGCCCAGAAAGAGCACATCGTGGAAGTCCTGCGTGACACCCGGTGGGTACTGGGGGGAGACCATGGGGCCGCCGCGCGGCTGGGCATGCCGCGGACCACCCTGGTCTATAGAATGCGCAAGCTCGGTATTGTTCGCGAACAAGAAGCCAAGCCCTTTCGCAGCCGTCCCAACGGGTTGGAGGATTCGCCCGCCGAGACCCACAGTGGCCTACAAGAATTACCAATCGTCGGGACCGATGGAACAATCGAAAGCGCGTTTTCACACATAGGAACAGCTTAATGCGCAGCAGGCAGATGCAGAGTTCGTGGGAGAGCGGCGACACATCGTACGCGTCGGCTGGCGAACTCTCGCAGGCGCTGCGGCGTGCCGCGGCCGACACAGCGTGACGAGATCAGGCGGTCTCTGCGATGCTCGCATCGTTTCGATTGCTAGCCCAAGCCGAGAGAAAGGATCGTCCCATGGAACACCCAACTTTTTATCGCACGACTCAGATCGATGGTCTGTCCATCTTTTACCGGGAGGCCGGGCCGGAAGAGGCGCCGACGCTTCTGCTGCTGCACGGACTTCCCTCTTCCTCACGGATGTTCGAGCCTCTCTTTTCCCGGCTTTCGGAGCGCTATCACCTTGTCGCGCCCGATTATCCGGGCTTCGGGCATAGCGACTGGCCGGACCCCAAAAAATTCGCGTACACGTTCGATCATATCGCTGAGGTCATGAATCACTTCACCGAGGCGCTTGGGCTCTCGCGTTACACGCTCTACATGCAGGATTACGGCGGCCCCGTGGGCTTTCGCATGGCCGTGGCCCATCCGGATCGGATCCAGGCCCTCATCGTCCAGGACGCGGTGGCGCACAACGAAGGCCTGGGGGCGAATTGGAAGACGCGACGGGCCTTTTGGGCGAATCGCGCTACCAACGAAAGTGCGCTACGCACCAATCTCCTGTCGCTGGCGGCGACGCGGACGCGCCATGTCGGTAGCGATCCCAATGTTGAACGCTATGACCCGGATCTCTGGAGAGATGAATTTACCTTTCTTAACCAACCCGGTCAGGCCGATATTCAAAGCGATCTCTTCTATGATTACCGGACCAACGTCGACTCCTACCCCAAGTGGCAAGCCTGGATGCGCGAGAAACAGCCCCGCCTTCTGGTGATCTGGGGTAAGTATGAGCTCTCGTTCGACCCCTCCGAACCGGAGGCGTACCGCCGTGACGTGCCAAAGGCGGAAGTACACATCGTCCATGGTGGGCATTTTGCGCTGGATACCGCAGCAGATCAGATTGCCCAGTTCGTCCGGGAGTTTATGAAGTAAAGGCGGGGAACGCATCCGCTGCGTACTTCGGAAAGAAGTTAGAGATGGAAAATACACGGAAAACAGCCATCGTTACTGGCGCCTCACAGGGGATCGGCGCGGGGGCCGTGCAGGCGTTTTTGCAACGTGGTTATCGCGTCGTTGCAAACTCGCGCAACGTGACCAAAGCAAACCCGTTTTCGGCGTCTGCGGATCTTGCTCTAGTCGACGGAGACATCGGTGACCCCAGCACGGCCGCAACAATTGTCGATACTGCCATATCCCGATTCGGCCGGATCGACGCGCTCGTCAACAACGCCGGCATCTATATCTCGAAGCAGTTCACGGATTACACGATGGCCGATCTGCGCTCTCTCGTTTCGGTCAACATCGATGGTTTTGTTTTCATCACCCAGGTCGTGATCAAGCGGATGTTGGCTCAGCAAGCCGGCGGTAGCATCGTCAATATTACGGCGTCGCAGGTGGATCACCCGATCGCCGGAGATAACGCGGTGCTCCCGATGATCACGAAAGGCGGCCTTCAGGCCGCCACGCTGAGCCTGGCGATGGAATATGCGAAACAGGGGATACGCGTGAACGCCGTCGCGCCGGGCGTGGTGGATACGAGTTTACAAAAGGATGCCCCGAAGGATCTTCTGAAGACGCGGCAACCGATGGGGCGGATTTCCGCGGTGAAAGAGATCGTGGACGCCATCCTTTATCTCACGGAAGCCGGTCAAGTGACCGGAGAGGTCCTGCACGTGGACGGCGGCGCGCACGTTGGCAAATGGTAACCCGCGAAGGTTCTCGGACGGACAGGGCCGAGCAGGGGTTGAGGAAACTTGGCGTCGATCTGATGCCCCTGCCTCCAAACATGGTGACGGACGTGGGCGAGATCGCAAATGCTCGCCGATCGGATTCGACCGAGGCCAGGGCGTGGCTATTCCGTCGCTGCCGTTTCTCGCCGATTGGAAGGCGTACAAGGCGGCCCGGCAGACCCTGATACCGAAGCTCTCGCCCAATTCTCCAGCAAAGCGTTAGGGCCTTACTGCCACGAGTGCGATTGAAGGAACATAACACGTCGAAAGCAATCATCCCTGCTCGTATCAGCCCGCAACGCTTAGCTTGGGGCACGTTCTCCTTGATCAGCAGCCTTCCCTCTACAACCTGCGCCAATGCCTTCCCAACCCGGTTCAACTGACTCCATCGGTGGGAGCGGTCCATCCTGACGAATGACCGACATCAGTGGCTTGGTACTGCCACTTGACGACTCAAGGGTCTTGTGAGGCCTGAGCTGTCTTCTCGGAACGGCAAGATAAACACAATAGCTTCAATAGGTAACATGCTGGATTAGAGGGATGGGGAGAGCCACTCTGAAGTACCTGAATGGAAGAACAGTTGCCTATATAGAAATCGTTGTGCGCAAACGAGCGGTGAAAATCAAATGGCCGTCAAGTGCTCTTACCTCATCTCCCTCCCCAACCACTGTGGGAAGCTCGGTGAGCTCCCGCGGCCTCGCCTAAATGGAAGTGGGGAACTTGAGGAGCCGGAGTTCAAAGGAGAACAGCATGGAGCTAAAGCGAAATCACGACACAGTCATACAGCCAGACGAGAACCTTCAGCGAGCGTTAAACGGTGACCGGGAGGCACTTGGCAGCCTCTTCGTCTCTCACATGCCCAAGCTTTACCGTGCAGCTCTCCGCATTGTCGGCACACCCCAAGACGCGGAAGAGGCGCTTCAGGACGGATTTCTTTGCGCCATACGATACCTGGGAGAGTTTGAACGTAGGTCCCGCTTTTCAACTTGGTTAACTCGGATTGTGATCAACGTCGCCCTGATGCGATTGCGTAAGGGGCGTCGAGAGGTGCTGACCTCGTTTGACCCCAGCACCGATCGAGCCGAAGTCAACTTCGCAGTTACCGTCACTGATCCTCGACCGAATCCAGAGGAAATATATCAAAGGAAGGAACGGTTTCACATGTTCGAACGAAACCTGCGGAAGTTGCCTCCGCCCTACCAGTCAATTTTGTGGATGAGGGATGTCCAGGGGATGAGCACACGGAAAGCCGCTGAAACATTAGGAATCAAGTCCACGACCGTCAAGTCCCAGCTCCATCGGGCCCGCCTGAGGCTTGGAGTGGGGAGTTGTTTGGCGAGCCCTGGACACAGAACTCTTCAAAAAGCCGGAGCGCTCGCGGCGCAACCCGACATCGGCTTATCTCTGGATTGATTGCAGAGGTTGAGGGCAGAAAGAAGGTCAAATGTATTGTCTCTTCTAGCTATTGGCGGTGGCCTGCTTGGTAGTATTTGTTGCGGCGAATTTGTTTGTGGTCTGCACCGCGGTAATTCTGGTCAATGAGGGAAAACGAAATCTACTCGGATTTTCAGCCGGATGTGTACGTCAGGTTGCGAGGTTCTTATCTATAGCGCGAACGGGATGGAAAATGAACGTCCCTGATCAGCTTGGTTCCTTGATCTCCAAGGAAGGCAAGTTGTGAGTTGTCAGCACCGGCTTGAATGAGAGCCAATGTCGCCAGTTTGGAGGGGGCCACTCCCTGAGAGAGTTGGTTTCCGGCACACTGACGCCCCTTCGGATTGCGTCATGATTCTCCTCCTTGATCGAGTTCAGGTATTGGTCTCGCCTCCGGCTGCTGATGGGAGTTGCAACGACAGCGGAGATGAGAGCCATGGCATTGATCCGACGCAGATTGCTCCAGCGATCGTGAGGTTCCACACGCGCGCGGTGCGGGCAATCTGTACGGTTTTCAAAACCAGGTGGCTGACACGCGCGAGCGACCAGCGCCCGCGGTTGGTCAGCGTCGCGCAATGCTGTCGGATGACGGTGGGCCGACACCGGCGACTGACCGTGGTAGAGCTAGGTTGTCGAAGCGATGCGATCTTCCCTCTGATTCTCAAGCATTATGACTGTTTGTCACGTGTGGCCGTCGCACGCATGCTTGATCGCCTCGGCCGCGCGGCGGCGGCGCACCACATGTATCTAGTCTGCTCGAGTGACACGGCAGAAGAAGACGCCACCTACCGCAACACCGTCTTCTTCCTTGGTCGCGACGGTCGGGAGATTGGGCGCTACTACAAAGTGCAACCGACGATCGCTGAATCCGACCGCGTGCGCGGCATTAGCTTCCCCGTGTTTGAAACCCCGGACCTCGGTGGCGTGGGAATGTTGATCCGCTACGACATGGTGATGCCCGAGTCGTCGCGGAGCCTGGCGTTGAACCGCGCCGACGTCATTTTTCTTTCCACCATGGGAGGAGCCGTGACCACAGGCGATGAAAGCCTCAACCGCGCAGCATTCCGCACGCGTGCGGCCGACAACTACGTCTATTTCGTGATCGCGATGCGGAACGGCGCCATGATCATCTCGCCGCAGGGTACGATGCTCGCCGAAGCAACGCAGCCGGGCGGGATCGCGATGGCCGACAGCGACCCGTTTGGCGGGCGCGAAGGCGGGGACGCGCTGAACACCCAGAGAGATATGCGCGCACGGCTGTTCCGCGAGCGCAACCCGCCGCCTACGGTGTCCTCACCGACCCGAATCCTCCGGTGCTGAGGAAGATTCCGGCCACCCTCACAATCGAGGAAGCGGTGCGCATCGGGTCGGCCACGCTCACCAGCGCTTAGCTGGCCGGACAAAGCTGATTACACCGGCACATCAGATTACCTTGTTGCAGGTGACGCAGGTAAGGTACGTCGGCAGGCGATGATTCTGAAAGATCATAGCCAACGGGCGGTGTTCGAAGCGAAAATCGGCAAGGTGGGGTGGCATACGTTCAGGCATACCTATCGTGCGAAGTTGAAAAGGTGCCGCACTGAACTTGAAGTTCAGAAGGAACTAATGCGCCACGCAAATCTGCAAACAACTTCTGACATGTACGGGCTGGACCCGGAGCTGACACAGGTAAATCGTGAAGCGAACAGAACCGTGGTCAAAAAGCTCTTGGGAGTATCCTAAGTGGTACGAATCGGCACTTTTTCGATTTCGTGTTTTGGAGCTACCATCTTCGGAATATTGGCTCCTCGGCCAGGACTCGAACCTGGAACCCTTCGGTTAACAGTTGCAAGACAGCCGATTTCTCCCGTTGTCTGCGGTTCACTCTGAATATCTCTGGACCCTGTGTTTATGAGGGTTCTTTGCCTCTTGCCACTACTCCCGATGACTCTGGTTTTCTGCCGAGGGTCCCCGGTATTTTCCCCGGTATGATTTCCGCCACGCTACCGGGCGGCAAAGCATTCCTTTCTGGCGGACCCCATGCCCCCCCGAAGGCTACCCCCCGTCCGCGCCACTACCTTCTGTGTCTCCGAAGTTTTTCAGCAAAAGGGCTGGTAGTTCGCTGGAATGCCCCAGGGACGCGTAAGGATGCCCCAGGGCGCGCCGGAAGGGGCCGGGTAGGGGTGGAATAGCTTGAAAGCTACGGAGTAGTCTTGGAGGCGAGCAGCGCGTGTTGCCGTTGCCACGTTGCCTCGCTTTCTCTCTGTTCTTCGTCCCGAAGCATGGTCGCAATGTCAAGAAGTAGGTGCACATCTACGTTTGAAGTAGACTCACCGCGCAAGAGGCGGCTTTTATCTGTGAAGATTCCCGCGGAGACGGCCCGCTGCTGGAGACTCGCGTCTTGGATCGTTTCCGTCGTAATGCTTTCCAGCGTATCACGGCAGAGTTTTTCGTACAGGTCCGCAAGCTCCATCTTCTGAGTAGAGACTTCAGCGGCAACGGTGGGCATTTTCAGCAATCGGGCCACCGTGTGCGGGCTGCGCTGAAGCTCCCGCGCAATGTGGCGGCAAGAGTATCCGAGCGCAGCAAAATTCTTGGCCTTGGCGACTTCTTCGACCGTCAAGCTGAGCGAACCTTTGAGTCTCATTGGACCTCACAGATGAATTCTACACAAGAAAGCCCGCATGAAAAAGAGACTGGCGCGCATTCTCACCGCCGCGCCGGGCCGAACCAACTGTCAATCCGGCGAGAAAGCACCCGGTCGCTTCCCGGCAAAGTGGTAGGAACGAGATTCTGGACATGATACGACTTCGGCAACTGGTTCGGAAAATCGCCAGAAATACCGCTGGCTTCCCCATAGGTGAACATGCCCTGCCTTAGCCCGTCGAGCAAATCAACGGTGGTCTCGATCAGAGCGAAGGTCGCCAGGGGAAATTGAGGATAGGCAGCCTCGAAAATTGCCTTCGCCGCGCGCATCCTCTCTACTGCGATGGCCGCGCACCGGTCTCCGTAGTGCGTGATCTTTTCCCCCAGGTCACGCAGCCGTTTTTCCTCTTCCTCCGCTTGCGCGCGCCGGGCCACAGCGCCCTGATCGTCGCCGGCCGCGATGCATTGATCGATCTCGATCGCCAGAAGCCTACGGCGGGCTTCAAGACGTGGTTTCAGCTCGTCTCGGGCGTTTACCAGGGCTTGAATTTCCGCCGTGAGGGCGGCGGCTTCCGCATCGAGTGGGACCGCGACGCTTTGAAACGCCTCCGTTAAGGAAGTGTCGAGGAGCACGCGCTGCAACTCGCGGACCGCCTCGCGCACGGTCTCGATTTGCTTTGTCACGACTCGTTGAATTTCGTCTCTCAAATTTTCAACTTGCGCTTCTCTCATTTGGTTTCCTCTCCGCGCCCTTCACGGCGCTGTAAAGCTCTTGCAGGTGAGAAATGGTGGACTGAATGCGGTTGAATGAATCGGTGTCTCCCGCTTGCAAAAACAGACTCGCTTTCTTCCGCAAATTAAAAATCATCGATTCGGCGGTATCGCGTTCGGTCATCACACCCCCTTTGGGCCGAGCGTGTAGATCACGGCTGCCTCTGACTCTGATTCTCAGATAACGTCAACCTTCAATTCCAGCCCAGCATCACTCAGCTTCGCCAGGATGTCCGCCAGAGGGGGGCAAGAGTAAGCGTCAGGCTTCGCCAGGCGCTCCCGCAGGTCCGCAAGGTACACGCGATAGAATCTCCCCACGTTTGTGACGACGGAGACGGGAGCCACGGCGAAAGGCGCTTCCTTCGGCTCATAGCTCACCACATTGACGCCGGGGGGCAGGATTCCCCTCACCTCTTCCAAGGACGGCGCTACGCTCTCGCGCTCCGTCAGCATCGCCAGTATGACCTCACGGTTTTGGCGAATCTCTTCGATCATCTGGTTGGCTTCCGGGGTGTCGGGTATGCGGTATCTGAGCTGGCCGCCGTCAAGAAAAACTTCGCCCCCCAACTCCCGAAGGCGGTCAATCGGACTCAGGATGGCGCTCATATTTCGCCTTCCTTCATGCCGGGAACAAGAATCCGTTTTTGCTCCGAAGCGGGAACAAGCATTTTCTCAGCGTTTTCGCGGGTCTCAGCCGGGTTTTGAAATGCTTGTTCCCTTGTTCCTATAAGAGGGTGGGAACAAGAAAACGAATTTCCCACCTTAGCATCCCCCGGATTGTCAAAGTCAGTTTTGGATTCTTGTTCCCTTGTTTCAGGTATGGGTGGGGAACAAGGAAACGAGCATTTTGAGTAACTGTACGGATTCCCCTTCCTTCCCCCGCCTTCTCGAGTCACTTTCCCCTGCCCTACCAGTTTCCGAAGCGCACGGCGGACGTCTTTCGTTCTGCCCTCCACTCCGTCTGTTATCTCCGGCTCCGTCTTTGATTGGTGCGCGCCTTCCAAGAATCTAAGAATCTCTTCGCCCACTGCCAGGGCGTCAGCTTCCGACCGCTCGACTCCAAGAGACAAAGACCGGCTCTCCGGGTCAAAGGCCAGGACCGTTTCAGGAAGGTCCTGCCCCAGCCGTTGAACCGTTGCAATCGTTCGATAGGCTTCGCTGCGCCTCAAAATGATTAGGGTTGAAACTGCGCCGCCGATGCCCGTCGAGCCCAGCGGGGAATCAACAGGATCCATCTTCATGCCCTTCCCCATGTGGTGCGTCAGCATGACGTGAGTCCCGACGCTGCGAGCCACGTCGATCAATGGACCCAGCGCTGCATACGTTTCGGCGTATGCCTTCTCGTCCTTCACATGGATCATTCGGAACAAGGGGTCTATCACGACCAGGGTGGGCTTCCGCTCTTGAACAAGGCAGATCAAGGCGAGTATCCCCGCGGCTGGGATTGCATCGGCATGAACAAGAATCGGCTCGTCGCCTGTTGCTCCCATCGCTCGAAAGTCTGCCGTGACATCTTCCGGGCGCTCCTCCAGGGCTAGGTAAATGCAGAGCCCGCGCTTGGTGCGCCGGCCGAGGAAGGGGACTCCCCGCGCTACGCATAGAGTGACGTTTCTTGCAGTCGTGGACTTGCCGACCTTTGGTTTTGAAAACAAGCCAGAGACCGTGCCCGCCACTAACATGCCTTCCACGACACAATCAACGGGTGTCTCAGGGCGTGCCATCAGCTCTCCGAGAGTAACGAGGGAGAATCCCTCCGGACGTGCGCCGGACGGGGAAAAACCCGTGCTAGGCGAGTAGCGCTTTTGGGATTTCGATTGGGTGTCTTTCGAGACTACGGCATCCACCAGAAGTCTTGCTACTTCCCTGTCGGCTAGTTCGGTTGCCACTTCCGCCAAGGGGCCGCGCTTCGCGGGCGAGGGTTTTGTGTTGGAATCGATCTCTTCCCAAGTGGGGGCCGAGACCTTTCCCTTCGGTTGTGGGCCGGGCTTGCTCATTGCGCGCCGATGCCTCGCTGCTCCAAGGCCGGGACTGCGCCGCGGTTAAGGATTTCCTCTACCGTTTCAGGCCGGAAGCGGATGGCGCGGCCCACACGCAGATAAGACACGCGCCGGGTCCAGACCCAATTTCTGATGGTCTTTGGAGACAAGCCAAGAGCCGCCGCAAATTCCTCGGTGTTCAACAGGCTGCGATTCGTTCGGGGATTCGCTTGGATTCCCATTTGCCCTCCTTTCATTTGCAACACTACAATGAATTCAGGAGAGCCCCCAAATAAATTCACTTGCCTTACAGTTCCCTTGCGTGCTATATGTAATTTGCAGCATGGTCCGAACAAAACAACCCGTGCTCGTGGGCCTTCCGAAAATTCTTCCGGGAGTAAAGTTTTGGTCTCTCGACAAAAGCGATTTAGACCACATCCGTGATGTGCTCAACGAGAAACAGAGGGGTCGAGACGGTCAGGACGAACCGACGCCGGTAGCTGCGGCGCTCATCCGCCTGATGCAGCGGTTGGAAGGTTTCGGCGGCAACTTGAAAAGGTTGATGGATAGCGATGACCAATTATGCTGCGATGTGGCAACCGCATGTATGGGTCACTGGGACCCCTCAGAAAGCGGAAGGGCCTATTTGAGGTTTCAACCATCTCCTCTTTTTCTTAATCTGCCGGGAAAGCTACAGACGCCGGAACGTTGGGCGGCCATGCTCTTCGCCGTGTGGTCACTGAATCCCGAATGGGATAAGCTCGCCGGCCCGTGCGCCCGATGTGGACGGTACTATTTGAAAAAACGGCAATCCCAAAAGGTGTATTGCTCCCGAAGGTGCGGAAACGCGGCTACTGCCGTTGAGCGCACGCGCGAGAGATTGAAGCAAGAGCGTGATGGGAAACTCAGGCAAGCTGGGGCAGCCGTGCGGCAGTGGCGCAAAGCTCGCACGGAAGCCGACTGGAAAACGTTTGTCTCACAAAGAACAGGTATTGACCGAAGATTCCTAACTCGCCACCAAACCGAATTACAACCGCCAAAAAAGGAGAAATGACCTATGTCAGTGTTTCGCTACAAAGGCAGCAAGGTTTGGACGATGGATTTTCTCTTCCACGGCCAGCGCGTCCGCGAGAGCACGGGGACCCGCTCCAAGACGCTTGCCGGAAAGATCGAAGGCAAGCGAAGGCGCGAATTGGAAGAGGGCGCGGCTGGCATCAGGAAGCAGCGCCAGCCCCGCTTGCTCTCCGTTGCAGCCGCTGAATGGCTGGACATGAAAAAGGCCACGCTTGCCCCGCGTTCCCTAGCGATTGAAAAGGCCAACCTTGTCCATCTACTCCCGGAGTTGGGCCGCAAGCTGGTTTGCGATATTGACGCACGGGACGTTGCGCGATACCAACAGAAACGGATTGACGCAGAGGCTTCCCCAAAGACGGTCAATCTGGAGCTTGGAACCTTGAGGGCGATTATGAAACGGTTCGGCCAATGGGCGCGGTTGCAGCCGGAAGTGACGATGCTGGCCACGCGGGACGATATTGGACGGGCAATCACGCCGGAAGAGGAAACGGCGCTCCTACAGGCTTGCGGCCAGTCCCGCTCGCGTTCCTTGCTTCCATTCGTCACCTTGGCGATTGAAACCGGGGCGCGGTACGGCGTGATTCGGACGTTGCAATGGGGCAGCGTGGACTTTGAGAATTGCTGCCTGAAATGGGGCAGAGACAAGACGGCCGCGGGGACCGGCCGAATGGTTCCACTCAGTCAAAGGGCCGCGGCCGCTCTCAGTTTTTGGGCGGGACACTTCCCCGAACGAAAAAATGATCACTTCGTCTTTCCGGCAGAGAAGTACGGCGCGGGTGGAGACGAATTCAGCCCCAAGACTTACCACGTGGACCCTTCAAGGCCAATTGGGGACATCAAGGAAGGCTGGGAAGCGGCCAGACTGCGGGCAGCGCGGATTCTGAAAGGCAAGACGGAAGAGACGGACCCGAACACTCAGACGGAACCCAAGGAAGAGATTGCACCCCTTGCTTGCAGGTTCCACGACTTGCGCCATACTGCCGTTTCCCGGATGCTGAACGCGGGGATCCCGATTGCCAAGGTTGCGAAGATCGTAGGCTGGAGTCCAGCCACGATGGTACGCATGGCGGCGCGGTACGGACACTTCTCTCTGAATGAATTGCGGGGCGCGGTGGAGAGCATCAACGGGGCCGGAATTGAAGCGGGGTCCCCGGTATTTTCCCCGGTATCGCGTGAGACAATGGAAGCGAAGCGCCCTAACTGATTGAAAGGATTGGCTCCTCGGCCAGGACTCGAACCTGGAACCCTTCGGTTAACAGCCGAATGCTCTACCATTGAGCTACCGAGGATTATGCAGTTTGTACCACTCTTTGTGTTTCTCGCGGTTACTTAATTCGTCGTCGGCCGATGAAGGGCGAAGGCGCAGGCGGAGAAAGATCTTAGAAAGAGTGGAAACGCGGAGGACGCTTTAGGCTTTCTTCTCTTCGTCCTTTTTTTCGTCCTTCTTCTCCGCGCTGCCGTCCATACCACCTCTTATGGCATCCTTGAACTCGCGAATTCCCTTTCCCAGACCCTTTCCGAGCTCCGGCAACTTTCCGGGACCGAACAAGATCAAGACAATAAGCAAAATGAAAATCAAATGGGTTGGTTGAAACAAACCCTCCATAACATATCCTCCTCGCCTGCCCACCAAAGGTCAGCGGCGCGACAATCCGAACCATTATAACTCAGGTGGCAACGAAACCCAATTACGATTTGATGCGGCCCCCCGGTCGGCTTTCCCAAGCGGCCCCATCCGACCCAGGGCGAACAAGCCGGTTTCACGCCAAGGCGCAGAGCGCGCAAAGCTCGCAAAGCAGCGTCACCGCTGCTTACGATCTTTGAAGACCATATTACGTGGTTTCCTGCCTTGCGCTCGGCAGTTCTGCAAATAAAGCGCCCGATAGTTGGCCGTGATGTATTCCCGGGGCGCATAGCCAAGCCGGCCTGCGATCCGGTCGATCCACTTGGCCGGTCCCTCAAGTTCGAGTTAATTGCCGATGGGCGTTTCGTCGAAGGCTGCCTGCGGGGCTGCAGTGGGCGACGCTTGCGTAGCGGCGACGAAGACGGTCCGGAATTTCTCGTAAACGAAAACTTCCCTCAATTGCAGACTCTCCAGGACCTCGCGCAGCAGCGCGCCGTCCCCGACCCGGGTTTCGACTTCGCGTCTTCTCGCATACCGTCGCGCCTGGAGCGGAGGGCCCTTGAATGTCAACAGGCTCTCGCCCGCCGCGAAACGCAAACGCAGCACACTGCGGGACTTGCTAAGCCGAAGATCCGGGAAGTCGAAAAGGCAATTGCTTTCGAAATGCCGAGGCTTTAGAACGTTGAAACCCAGTTCCGCCAACTGCTTTGCCACCTGCCTGCGGTCGCGAACCGGCAGCTTGATTTCGGTCTCGAGAAGGGGTTGCCGTTTTCCTAAAATCACGGCGAGATTCCTTGCTGCGCACGGAATGACAATGTCGCTGAGAGGGGCAGCCGTAACGACCAATTTCAGTTGCCCTCAGAACTCGCGATCCAGCATGAAGTCGGGCAAAGACCGCAGAGCATCCTTGTAGGGGTTATCGGGGAATGTCTCCAGAGACCGCCTGGCTTTCTGAGCAAATTCCAGGGCCTTTTCTCTCGCCGTCCGCAACGTATCATAGCGGTCGATCAGGTCCAGAATCTCGCTGAATCCGAGAGAGTTGAAACCGCCCTCGGCGAGCACCGACTTTACTTTCTGCACTTCCTCCTGAGTACAGCGCTGTAGGAGGTAGATAAGCGGCAGTGTGACCCTGCCTTCGCGAAGATCGTTCCCGGTTGGCTTTCCCAGGACCTCTTCAGAGGAAGTGAAATCAAGAACATCGTCGATCAGTTGGAAGGAGAGGCCCAGGTTGAGGCCGTAGGTGCCCAACAGGCCTTCCTCCTCTTTACTCTTTCCCGCCAGCACCGCGCCCAGACGGAGACAGACGGAAAACAGGTAGGCAGTCTTGCGATAGGTCAACTCGAAATAGACGTCCTCCGGGAAGTCGATCCTTCTTTGCCAGGTCAATTGCAGCAATTCGCCCTCGACCATGGCTTGGGTCATTGCAATAAAGAGGTCCAAGATCTTGAAATTGCGCTCGCCGAGGGCAATGTTAAAGGCCTGCATGTACAGCCAATCGCCCGCCAGCACACTCAGGTAATTGCCCCAGCGGGAATTGGTGGAGGGGCGCCCGCGGCGCAGTTCCGCTTCGTCAATCACGTCGTCGTGAACGAGCGTGGCAGTGTGGATGAGTTCGACAACCGTTCCCAACCGAATCGCCGCGTGGCCCTCGAAGCCGCACAGTTTCGAGGAGAGCAGCACCAGGGCGGGACGAAGCCGTTTGCCGCCGCTTCCTTGCAGGTATTGGCCGATCTCGGTGATGGGCTGAACGCTGGAGATGCTCTGCTGGCAAAACTCCTCTTCCACCTTCTGGAGGTCAGCACGCACCAAGTCGAAGACTTCTTTGGTGGTCAGGCTATTGACGGAGGCCACGTATTAGTTCCCCATCGTCCCTTCAATTCTAAACTGCCGGCGCAGGTTTTTCAGGGGACAGCAGAATCAGGTTGCAAACTTAAATAGTCCCACAAATTGCACTTGAAGGGAAGCATGAAGTTCAGTTGGTAGCGTCTAAGTTCGGGGTACAGCAGCTTCGGAAACGCCAAATAGTTCTCTCCGACGCAGGCCAATGACGGCGCATGTCCTGGGGTGTTCGCTCCTGTTTTCCTGAACCCTTCTATTTTCGCATTGCTGAAAAAAGGACTTGA
>Ga0181532_10002642_pt1 | contig 16633 bp, 22 predicted proteins | sample PEATcosm2014_Bin_33_FD_119768 | JGI IMG/M metagenome (GOLD analysis project Ga0181532, IMG submission 119768) | Peatland microbial communities from MTU Mesocosm Facility, Houghton, MI, USA - PEATcosm2014_Bin11_30_metaG | ecosystem: Environmental > Terrestrial > Soil > Wetlands > Peat | place...
CCTAATGATAAGAACGATAAGTCCAATGAAAACAGTGAGTTAGGGAAAGCCGTCGTCCAAGCCATTGAGTCCATTGCCCCGGGCCAGACGAACAAAGCGTATGTCCAAGCGGCTTTGAAAGAATGCGGCGAAGACTTCCAAGAGCCATTTCGGGCTGCCCAGATGTCCAGATGTCCAGTAGGTATCCAGTCCAGATGTCCGTTTTTCGAGGGTAGGCAAAAACGGATACCTGCACTGGATATCTACTGGATATCTGGAGCAAAAACGGATATCTGGCGAGTGCTAAGTCCTTTAGAATCGACTTTTCGAGTCAAAAAGAGAGGGTTTACTAGGAGGGGTTAAAAAGTAGTGGATATCTGGACATCTGGATTCCAGGTATCCAGAAATCCAGCGATTCTCACACCCCCCTCAGGAATGGCCAAAATGGGCCGAGAGTCCCTCGAAAATATTTCTGAAAATAGTTCACGAAACCCTTGACAAGATCGCCCGCGAACTGCTAAGATATAAGAGTAGGGAAAAAACTGCCCGCCCTGAGTTCGGGCGGGACGTAAGCATTTCGCCGTCCGTGCGGCAGCAACTGAGTTAATCACGGAGTTGGTTGCAGCCCACTCGGCTCCCAACGGAAACCAACCGTAGTTGTGCAACACCAAGCCCTGACAACATGATCAGGCAGTCAGCACTGAATCCGTTTGGCGACGATTCGACATCTGTGAGCCCTGCTCACGTTCATTTTCTGATGCCGCCAAACCATCAGATTGCTGACTGCCCGCCTTCGCCGAGTAGCCCTCGACGAGGGCGGGCATTTTCGTTTCAAAGCATTCGCAACACGCAACACGCAACACGCAACACCATCCAGTTCGTCAGGCAAGTGGAGACGAACAGAATAGAGGTACACTATGTATGAAACTCCAACTGCAATACCCAATCCCACACCAGAGGACGCACTCTTAGCGTCCGTCCCCAATCCCCTTATCACAGCACTCCAAACTAGGAACGATATCCTTCTCGCTGCGGCGAAAGCCCGCCTTGCCGAAGGTCTGTTCATCGGCCCTTTGGATCCCGTTTCAAAAACCCCAATGAGTGTAGTCCTCAATCCGCAAGGCTATCCCTATTCGCGAAACCACAACGGGCTTCACGGCTTCTACAGTGCAACCAACGGGCCCGCCCGCAACTATGTGGACGGCAAAGGCAACCCTGGCGTGACGACGCGCGCCTTGAAGGCATGGGAAGACGCAATCAAAGTCGGCGTTCCCGCTGCGAACATCTTCGTTAGCACTGAAACCTCGAATCGAACTGTGTTGGATCTCGACAAGGGCCTCACGGATGAGGCGGAACTGATCCAGTTCTGCGAAGAGTTCTCTATCCCTCGCACCCGCTGTATTCGTTCGGGTCGGGATACCAGTCTCGGGGCTCACCTCTATTACGAGGGGATCATGGAGAGTGGCCACTTCTCCGTCTCATGGCACGGCAAGATGATCACTGGCGAGATCAAATCCAAGGGCGTCTACGTAGTTGGTGAGGGGAGTTTCCACAAGTCAGGCAGCCAATATTCTCGCCTGTGGGATCTCGCTGTTCTGCCGACACCTGTCGCCCTGTTCACCAAACTCCTTGCCGACAACAAGGTCGAGGGTGGGGCTGCCCCATACGACGGCCCCAAGATCACGTTTGATGGGATGTCAATCAGTCAAGAGCGGTTTGAGGAGTGTCTGGCAGCAAATAAACAGGATGTGACTTACGACTGCTACAACCCCCACAAGAATCGCCACGAGTATCTCCGCGTAGATCGATGCCCGTGGGAAGAATTCCACACGGGCGAGAACAACGACAGTGACTTCGCGATCTACTTCGGCGAGAACGGGTTCGGCGTCAACTGCGTCCATGAAACCTGCAAGTCCGTGTGGACGGTTCCGAACAACGGGTGGCAGAGTTACAAGGCGTGGATGGAGAAGGAGAACGGAACCCTCGTCCCCTTCAGCCCGAAGAGGACGAAGGTCATCATCGGCAAAAAGAACGGCGTGCTCCCAAACGGGCAGGGCGTTTCGGGGGCTACCATGCCTGAGACGCAGAAGACTACTAAGAAACCTTTTGACATCGGGGAGTTTAGTCGCCCCGCGGTAAAGGGCGGTTTCACCGATTACATTTTTGCCCCATTGCCTGACACAGGTTTTGAGGGATGGATTCCTTTGGGCGATGTTTCAGGTATTGCTGCCCCTAGTGGCGGTGGTAAGACTACCGTCGTCGTTGATGCCTTCCGCGTCCAGAAGATGGGGGGAAAGGTTTTCGGTCATTCAACTCATGGATACGAATACCTCATCCTTCTCGCAGATCGAGGAGTGAACGGGAACAAGCGCACCCTGAAACGGATGGGGATTGATCCCGACAGCATCCCGCTTGATACCGTCACTGGTATGGGTCAGGACGCCCTGCTCGATATCAAGAAAAAAGTTGAAGCATGCCCCACTATCCCAAAAGCCCTCTTCATTGAGGGCGCGGATCTGCTCGTCGGGAATCCGAACGATCCAGAGATTGTGGCACCCTTTCTGAGCGAGTTGGGGAATTTGGCGAGTCACTATCACATCGGACTCTTACTATCCCTCGGTTCCCCGAAGACGAAAGTCAAGGAAGGGTACGTCGCAAAACGGGACAAGATCCTCGGCGCGGGCGCGTGGGGGCGCAAACTCGAAACCGTCATCCTGCTTGAGTACGCCGCGGGGGATGACATGTCAGACGACAGGATTATGTCCGTCCTGCCCCGAAACGCTAAGTCTGAACAGTTCTACCTGATCTTCAAAGACGGCCTGTTAGTCGAGAAGACGGTGGTAGTCAAGCCCGTTGAACCTGTTCACGATTGGGCAATGAAGCAGAAGGGTTGGTTCAGTGTAAAGGACGTCATGAAAGCCCTCGACCCCAACTCGCCTAACCTAAAGACCGTTCGAGAACGCTTGGAGAATATGTACGATGGGCAACTCCTGAAGAGGGACAAGGGGAAGAGTGGCGTTCACCTGTACGCAGTGAAGGGGGCAGTATGACAACATTCGACAACATCACCAAGGCCAAAGCCATGTGGAACCTTATCATCGGCGTCCACCTGCCACCAGATTCGACTATCTATCGCTGGCTGTTGAACTTCTCGCTCGAAGAGTATGAGAAGGCCGTTAGTAAGATCCTGTGGCGTTTTCGCGGCAAGGATCTGAGCACACTGGATCCAGTCCAAGTGCATAAGTTCGTCACATCATCACTGATTGCCCACAAAGGGCGGAAGGGGGAGTTATGAGTCTAGTACTGATGAAGGAAGAACTGGCGCAAGAACAGAAGACGAGAGCATTCACCCAGTTGTGGGAGTGGATGAAAGAGAAGACCCTTCTCTCGGCCCTATTTGAGGTAAGTCACCCCTGTATCAAAGTGCAGGGGGACAAACAGGACAAACTCTGTATCGGTGCCAAATACGAGAACATGAGAATCATCGAACTCTCCGCGACCAAAATCATTTTGATGGAAGATGATAGGCCACAATGGCGACGGGAACTCACGAGTTTTATAGCGACAGTGGATGCAGATGAAGTTGAGTGTGGCTATCGTTGCGGCATTGTAAGGTTCCGTTTCAAAGACGGCTCTTACCTCAGTCTGAACGACTGGGCTAGTTGCAAGGAAAAATACCAATGGGAACAGCAGAGCGCGGAGGCGAAATGACCAACGTAAACGCCTTGTTGCAAGAGGTATCCGATCAGCCGGAGAAGTGGCAACCAACTCTCCGCCGAACCCACCCCATCACCGATAACCTTGTCGCCATGCTGGACAATATGGAATCAGGAGACGCAGAGCAAGCGCGCTCCCACGCAGTCCACGCGGCTGATGAGATGGAGTTCGACAACATGTGCAAAGGCGCGCCAGACCCATTGGACGGACAGTCAGCGGTTGCCCGCGTGTCACGTGCGGCGGACGGGCGGGCACAATGACGAAAAATGACATCGCAATCCTAGCCGCTGCAGAACATCTTGAGAACACTGTTGGAGCATTGCTCAACCAGATGTTATCAAGCCCTTCTCGCACAACGCCCGCGAAAAAGGAAGCCGCGCGGCGCACTCTCTTCAAACTGATTCAGGCGACCACGAAGATCCTCACGGAGATGGGGAGGAAGGAGGCGGGCATATGAGCAACGAGCCAATCAAGGCGAAGTCAGACCCCGATAGGCAACCTGTTCGGGCACTGAGGGATGCAACTGTGCGCGTAGGCATAGGGAGCGACTGGCAACCATCCTATCGTCGTGTGCTGAATGGGCTGAATGGGACGACACCGAGCGATAGTTCAAACGGGCGCAAGCCGCTGAAGACAGTTGCAGATCCGCTACCCGCGCCGCGTGCCAAGATCACGACGCATGAGGAGCGCGAGTTTGTCTACACGGATAAGAGCGTTGCCCGCTGTTGCCCAGTTCAAAACTGTGACTGGGGGCGCGCGACTAAGTCGGGGTGGAAGAAGAGACACAGCACGGGGATGGAATTCGTCGTTCCAGAGGTTGAGGAAGTAGATGGCGGGCTGGTTGAGATCTCCGCCGATGATCCGCAGGAATTGAGTCTGTCCCCCGCGCCGATCGTCGCTGGCGAAGATGAGCCTGAGCACGACGAAGACCCTGAAGTGAGCGAGGAGACGACCAATGAAGAAACTATGTGAGCATGACTGTCCCTTCTGCCTGAAAGGGCTTTGTCACTGTGGCTGTGGTTCCCCCGCACCAATAGCGAAGGAAAATAAAGGACACGGATACAAGAAAGGCGAAACCCAGAAGTTCATTCTGGGACACTGCGTACGTCTGCGCGATCAGCGACTTGATCTGATAGGGCGACGTATCGGCAAACTCCTAGTTACCAGTTTCGCAAAGACAGAAGGCACTGGTCGGAAGACGGTTGTGTACTGGAACGTCCTTTGCGACTGCGGGCAAGAGCGAGTTATGCGAACTTCAACTCTTAGTGGCAAGAAGCCTTCCCAATCATGCGGCTGTTTGAATGCTGGTTTAGAGAAGATGATTGCCCTCACAGAGGCTAGGAAGGGGGTACTGGTTCACGATCGGACAGGACAGAAGTTTGGGAGACTGACGGCGTTACGAGTTGTAGGGCGAACTAAGACGAACAATGCTATCTGGCTCTGCCTATGTGAATGCGGGAAGGAACATCCTGTGGTGGATTCCAGTTTCAGGAGCACTAAGTCGTGCGGATGTTGGAATGCTGAAGTCATGCCTGTTAGATTGGCGAAGATGCAGGAGACGCTCACGACGCACGGGCATACTGCGGGGGATAAGCCCTCTCGGACATATCGCTCGTGGACTTCCATGCTGCAACGTTGCCTCAACCCGAACCACGAGAGTTACCCAGACTACGGTGGTGCGGGCGTCACCGCGTGCGACCAATGGCTGACCTTTGAAGGTTTTCTCAGTTCAATAGGTGAACGTCCTGAGGGTACGACACTCTCCCGATTCGGCGACGTGGGCAACTACGAACCAAGTAACTGTGCATGGCACACGAAAGCGCAACAAACCGCTGAAGCAAGGAAGAAGCGACTGCTCAAGAAGTCCGTGCAGTCGGTAGGAGTCGCGGAGAAGGAGAGTGCGGCATGAGTGAGATGAATGAAGACTACCTACTGCCCGCTGAGATAGTCGCTCAGCAGGAAGCGTTCGCGCTCCAGTTCATGCTCGCCCAGCAGTCCAAACTAACCGCGCAGTTTGGGGAAGACATCGCCTCAAGGTTTGCGAAGTACTGGACTGCTAACTCAAGATACCTGCCGCCATCGTCAGGCACATTTCGGGAGTATTCCATGCAAGCCTTGGACGTGCTTGACCACTGGATTGATCAGTACGTGCATGCACCCATGCGGGCGATCGCCACTGCAGAAGCCGCGCGCCAGCGGGAAGCAACTTATGTCGCGGAGAAGGATGAGGCGCAGCAGAAGGAAGACGACGTCAAAGCCCTTGCTGCCGCTTGGGGCGTTGATAAGGTTGAGTCTACCAGTCGCGCAATCAAGTCAGGCACCTATCGGTCGGTGCCCGCCAAACTGCGCCGAGTCAACTGGGAGTGGGACAGTTTGTTCCAGAAGGATATGCCCCAGTCTACGCAGATTCAGGATGACGCCTGTCAAGAAGCGTGGGTCAAACTCCTGCAGTCAAGCACGTTTAATGGTAAGTCGGCGAACATCGCGGGCAGGAACGCTGGGAACGCCCAAGTAAAAGGTGTCGGATATGATGCCATGAAGGGCGTTCTGAAATATGTTCCCATTTCCCAGATGGAGACGGATGCCACAGGCTCAGAGTCATCCCCCGAAGATGAACAGTGCGATCCGACGCCGCACTGGGACAAGCCCAGCGATGGTACGGACGGACAAACCACTCCCGAACGTGAAAGGATCAGGCGGCTGCTGGCAGATCAGCAAGACGAACACCGTCGCCAGATCCTGCGCCAGTTCCAAGACGAACGCCCAGACGACTTCGCCTTCATAAAGTCCTATGTGTCCCGCATCGGAACGGATGTCAGGTTCAGACGGGGATCAATCGTGCCCATCTCCAAGCGGGGGGCGGGATTCACACCAGCAGAGCGGAAACGGGCATTTCAGATCATAAGCCGACTCCGCAGGTTGGAGCAGTACTCTTGAGTAGACGAGAACTTTAGAGGGGGGTCAGTCCAATAGTAGTAGATAGGAGAGACGGCGACCCGCACGGCGAGCGGGACTCTTTTGCTGCTGGGGAGTTTCCAGCGGACTGTATATCACATAGACATCTGCCGCGCCATAGCGTGCGGCGATCGGCGGCACCCTCGGGAAGTGGCTCTTCCTGCGGAATCCCGCCAAAGCAGGAAACGGCGAACCTGCACAGTTGAACGGCGGAATGCCCCATGGATCCCATGGAGATAGCAGGTACGTCGCGACAATCGGGGCGAGTGGCACCCGTTGTCTCACTAAAACATCTAAAACCTCTGTACGGGAATCCGATTGGCGTCGGGTGTTGATCGTGCAAAATCACTGGGGAGCCCTGACGAAAGTCTCGTGCGACGATCCAGCGGACGCAACCATGTTCCAACACTCCGTGTGGGATCGCATGAGATTGCGCCAAACAGGAAGCGGGATGGAACGATTGCCTACAAAGCCGTCACCCACCATCCCGCTTTCACATATCTGAAAGTTTGAAGGTATGGCGCGACAACCACAAATAGGGGGAGCAAATGGACGAACAAACTTTACAGGAACTCACGGAGAGCGTCACTCTGCTCACGGAGAGCGTCGCCACGCTGCTGCAGTTCACGCAGCAACTCTCCGAGCAACTCGCGGATCTGCGGGACGAAGCCTATCGCTGGCATCGCCACGAGTGCACCTATTTGGGCGGACTCGGCGAAGACACGCTCACTGCATTGGGAGTGCCGCTCGTACCCGAACTGACCCGAATGCAGAAGTTACAGAAGGCGGGAATCCTTCAGGACAAAGACCTTCGCCAGATGTGGTGCCCACGGATCACTGATGAACAGGCAGCGAAGATGGTGGCTGAACTCAAAGCGGAAGGCATCAGTCTTCCGTGGTCACCGCAGGAGACGGGAGTGCAAGATGCCAGTAACTAAGACGCGCATCCCAAGCAGACATCTCTACGGCAACCCTACGCCCGATCGCTACACGAACACACAAGGGCTCAAGCGGGACGGCATACGCATCTGGTGCCGCCAACATAAGGTCTTGCAACCGATCTTATCCTATCGCCCACTTGCGAAGGTCTGTGTCTTGCAATGTGGGTGTACAAGACCACTGAGTATCTGAGTTAGGGGGAGAGCATGGGGATGATAAAAGACATTACAGGTCAGATTTTCGGACGGTATACCGTTCTCAGTTTTTCTCACATGTCAAACCACAATGCCTGTTGGCGATGTCGTTGTTCGTGCGGGACAGAGAAGTCTGTAGAAGGTCGTTGCCTTCGTATGGGGACGACGTTGAGTTGTGGCTGTCTCCACAGGGAGATCTCGTCAAAGGTCGGAAAAGCCTTTGTGCACGATTTAACAGGACAAACGTTCACCCGCTGGACAGTCCTCAATAGGGCGGAGAGCAAAAAAGGAACCAAGTGGCAATGCCGCTGTACCTGCGGCACCTTTAGGGATGTTTATGCAAGTCACTTGACTCGGGGTCTTTCCGAATCATGTGGATGCCTTCGGGATGAGGGAACGTCAGCGCGTTTTCGCAAAGAACCTAACACTGTCGTGTTTCAGGATGCGGAAAAGACCGTCATCTTACTTGAAAAGAAAGACGGAAGCACCCTTGAAACGACGATGGATACGAAAGACTATCCCCTCATTGCCCCGTCACGTTGGTTCGCAAACCCTCTGTCAACTGAGGGGAAATACTATGCCGCGACGATGGTGTCTCAGCCCGAAGGGCGCGCGATTCCTGTAACCATGCACCAGTTCTTAACTAAGGGCAAAGATTTTGACCATGCCGACAGGGACACCCTCAACAACCGTCGCTCAAACTTGAGGGAAGCCACCCGAAGCCAGCAGATGTATAACATCGGCAAAAGAAAAGGCATCCAGACTACTAGCCAGTACCTAGGGGTGTTCTATAGCAAATACCACAAGGCTTGGATGGCGAATGTAAAAACTGAGGGTGTGTCGTGGCGACGGGCGTTTAGTTCCGAACTTGCCGCTGCACACGCGCGTGACGCTGTCGCGAAGGAACAACATGGTGAGTTCGCGGTGCTGAACTTCCCAGAACAGGTGGCAGCATGAGCGCAGTTTGGACGGTGCAAAATGAGCAAAGTTATTGCCTCGTCTGTCGCGGGTTGCGCGAAGTATCCCACTATTTGCCGCTGAAGAAAGTTGCGGTGCTCTCTCCCTGCAAACACGAGAGAGGGTTATCGGCATGAGCGACAACGAAATCGTTGACCCATGCCGCGTGAGTTATCACGTCGTCGGTCTTCATGACGACGGTCAGATCTTCATGCTCTCCCTTGACCCGCAGAAGGTGTGGGAGTGCCACGATTGGGAGACGCGCATCACACTGCAATGGATCTGTACAACCAAAGCCCCACGACCCGCGAAGTTGATCGGGTTCGTACGAGTTCAGCGCGAGGGCGATGAACTGAAGTGCTATCACACGGCTGTTGAAGAGAACGCCGAAAGTGATTTGGCTCTCACGAACGCCGTCGCTTATGTCATGGCGGCGGGAACGGGGTTCATCGAAGAGAACACTCGTGAACTGGTCGAAGAGTTGGCATACAAGTGCAGCATCGCGGAAGCACTGAATCTATTTCAAGTAGGAGGAGAGTGAATGGCGGGAACTAGCACCACGACTGACTTAGCATTGGCATGCGTTGTTCTGTATCTCTACGGCGGCACTGACGCGCTGTTGGGGTTGGACGACCTCGGAAAGAACTGCTTTCGGTATCTACTAGACATCCCTGAACTTGACCTTCAGGAGATACTGACAGCCTTCAATTCAGGCAATCAACCGCTCGCCGATGCGAGAGCGTACTGCGGGATTCACAAGCAAGTGACTTACAAGCAACGGCAACTGTTCAGGTCGGGCGAGCAAACTTATCGCTCACCACGCTGGATCGCGGGCGTCGGCGCATAGTAACCAATGGAGGAGGGGACATGAGCAGAGCAAAAGCGAGCATCACACGACTGCTCAAAACATTCTGCAAGCAGGGGCGAGAAGTGATCGCTAGGAAGCGTTTGCGCGGCTCGTTAGTCTCAAGGACTCGCACGATGGCAGCAGCGCAGGGCTATCTCAGTCAGTTGCGCCAATCGGGCGAAGGGACACCTATCCCGCGAGGCAACAGCGTCAACATGCTGATTGGGGATTGCCGCAAGATGGCAGAGTCGTTACGTGTGGACTGCACGCTGAGATTGCGGAACATTGAATATCTTCTGCGCATCGCGGGACTCTGCGACGTGAAGGAAGACCCAACGGACAAGACGGATGTTCTGATTACGTCGCTGATCACGACCAACGCGCCACCGCCCGCGCCGACAGCACCGAGCGCGCCTGTGGACTACAAACGACTTTTGTCCGAGATTGACGAGAAGGTTAAGAGGGGGGAGATGTGATTGCTCTAAAGACGTTAGATTACAGAATCGTCCAAGACAGGGTTGATTCTTTCAACAGTTTGCCTGAAGGCTCTACCGCCCCAGTAAAGGTAGACGATTTCCAACTGTTCGCTGAAGGGCTGGTCTGTTTTAGAGACACTGACACGAAGACCTTCATCCCAATCGCGGAACAGAGGCTCAAGGCAATCGCGGCTCTCACGGAACTGGAGTTGGCACTCGCGAACATCACTGACTATTACGCGCGTGTTGCGGTTGAGGTGAACGCGGGAAAGGCGTTCAAGGATTCCTGCACTACTTCCATCAGTCCGTTGGATTATTCGCAGTCGGAGTCTTACAGTTTGGAAGGACTCAAACTCGTCGCCGATGGCGTCTACTACAAGACGGGCAAGCAATACGACACTCCCCAAGTGCAGCGGCTCAAGGCTGAAGCCCTACTCGCCGCGGCAGTGGTGCCTGAAGAAACCGCGGAACGGATGTGGTTTGGGTTGGACATCTACTCCACGTGGTTGGATAGCATAGTCAACAACCCCAGCCTAAAGTCTGGGGCTTGTGAAACCTGAACCAATCAGACGTAGCAAGTTAAACCGTTGTACTAGACAAGACGTGCTCCGAAGATGGAGACGCAAAGTTAGCCTGTTGGATGTGGTAGTCCAAGCATGTTTCGGATGTTTCGCTAGTCTGATTCCTCTGCACAGGCAACTGTCGAAGCGATGTACACAGAAAGGCTTATCGCCTATGTTATTCGTTCCCGTAGTAGATGCAAATCAAAAACCGCTTATGCCCACGACGCCCAACCGTGCAGCCCGTTGGATAAAGTCGGGCAAGGCAACCCCGTTCTGGAAGCGGGGAGTATTCTGCGTTCGGTTGAACGTTGAACCCTCTGCCAGAGAAACCCAAACCATTGCCGTGGGTATCGACAGTGGCAGCAAGAAAGAAGCGTTCACTGCAAAGAGTGATGCCCACACGTTCATTAACATCCAGACAGACGCTGTCACTTGGGTGAAAGACGCTGTCGAGGTACGTCGCAATCTCAGACGTTCTCGGCGTAATCGTAAGACTCCATACAGAAAGTGTCGTTGGAATCGAGGAGTAGGTTTCAGACTTCCACCTAGTACGAGAGCACGATGGGGCTGGAAGTTGAGAATCGCTGCGTGGTTGAAGAAGATGTTCCCCATCACAGTCTTCGTCGTTGAGGATATTAAAGCGTGGAGCAAGCAGGGGGTTGAGTTCAGAAGTCACAACAAGAACTTCTCCCCATTAGAAGTTGGCAAGCAGTGGTTTTATGCTGCACTCCGTAAGTTGGGTCTTGTGGAAACGATGGAAGGGCAGGAGACTGCGAGGCAACGCAAACTCCACGGGCTATCCAAAACGAGAAACAAGATGGCAGAAGTATTCGAGGCACATTGCGTGGATTCTTGGGTGCTTGCGAACTGGTACACAGGCGGGCACACGAAGCCTGAGAACAAACGAATGCTCTGCATCACCCCATTGCGGTTTCACCGTCGGCAACTACACGTGCAGAACCCTCTAGAAGGAAACATCAGGAAGTCGTACGGCGGAACACGTTCGCTCGGATTCACGCGGGGTTCATTGGTGAAACACGCCAAGAAGGGCTTGGCATATATAGGAGGAACAATGGCAGGACGTATTAGTTTGCACGATGTCGCAACAGGGAAGCGGTTGGGTCAAGGTTTTAAAGTCGAGGATATCAAGTTCTTGTCGTTCAACACGTGGCGATCTCGACTTCTGCCTAACCTCGACTTCATCCCCGCCCTGGGCGAGGTTTCCGTCGAGGCGAGATGATCCACGGACTGAGTTCTAGAGAACGCGACCACCAGAACTGGTTGATGGAGCAACCCGATGAGGCACCCAGTTCATCGCGCCCCACGCCAGCATCTACGATCGCCCGCCCCGCAGAGGTAATTCGCCACAGGGATCGGGACAACGCGGCTGACTTCATTCAGACTACCGCGCTCACGCCGTCAGAGCAGTGGGATCGCAGTGTGGTTCAAGAACGAGCCAAGAACGCTGCCCTCGCCGCCAAACACAAGGCGCGACGTGATCACGAGGCGAAGGTCGCTGAATACGCGCGACTGAAGAAGGAAAGTGACGCGAAGGCACTACGCGAGCACAGACAAGCCCTCGCTGACAGAGCGGTTCAGGACGACATCCGAAAAGACATCCTCGCCACACTGAACCAATACGACTGCATGGGCAGACTGGACGAAGTCATGGCGTTGGTCAAGGCTGAAGGTCTTGGCATGGCGAACACGGACGCATGGCGGGCTGTGTGCCAGAATCTGGCTAAGAAGTAACCAAGGAGGAGTATGAAGAAATCAAAGAACAGACGCGGATCCGCGTTAGCAGGACTTTTGTCCCTGAGCGGCGCAGACCGCGGCAGGGTCAAAACGGTTGAAGTGACGGACGAACAGCCGCGCGAAACGCTGCGGACGTTCGCCCAGCAGGAAAATCTGCGGATTGCCGCGGAGAACGCTGCGAAACAGCAAGCCGCGAACGTCATCCTCGCGCAGAAACTGTTCACGGAACCCTCTGCAGAACTCGCATCGCGCATCCCGCTATTCAATCGCGGGGAGCGAACGGAAGCGCAGGTTATGGCTGCGTGCCAAGCCGCCGTCGCAGGTATGAAGGCGACGTTAGAAAATCAAGATGTGGTCTTGACTGATTCGGGCTTGCAGAAGTTAGCCCGCATCGTGATGCTCCAAGGGAACAACGCTCTGGACTTCAGCACGGTGATTTCGTGGATTGAGTTGTTCAACTACGTAGACTCTATCGGAGCATTCGCACAGGGTGACATCGTTGATATGCGCGTTCAAGAGCAGGAAGCCGCGCCCGCGCCACAAGCGCAGAACTTTGATTCGCTGGGCGATTCCGAAGCGAAGGAAGCAGTACTCTCTGCGGTGCAGTCAGATTGTCGCGAATGGTACTTAGCCTTTGAAGCCACGTTGCTTAGAGACTTCGGATTTAGTTTCACGGACGCCCAAACCGCTGCTGTCGTGAACATCTTAAAGCGCGGGTTGGTCAACTACCGCTCCGCGAAGGGGTGGCACACAGTACGGAAGAGCCTTGTAGCATCTGGCGCACTGCCCAGCAACCTTCTGTATCCCGCAGAAGTATTTGACGACCAGATTGAAACTCTTGATCTGTCAGACTTTGAGCAAAAGCAAACTTACGCCCGAGAGTTTCACCGTTTGCAGCAACTACCAAACGGTGGCGCAGCACCGCAGTTCGCACCAGCATAACCAGATCGGGGCAACTAGCATCACTTCGGCAACAGCCCGCCCAAAGGGGCTCCTCTCCCATTGGCTGTTGCCATTTTTCAAGTTCAGCAGTAGAGACGAAGACCCGAGCACTCCTCACTCGGGCAATAGGGACGCGACGGGAAACTCCTCGCCTGTCGCGTCTCGCTTTCAGCAGTATCCCGCAGCCACAGGCTGGCGGAGCAAAGGATAAATCAATGCCCGATATGCCCCAATCAGCAGGTGTCCCACAAGCGATGGACAGTACGCAGACGCAGATCACGCCTAATGACATGAGCCAGACTCCGTCGCAGCCCGCTGCACCGCAGCCGACTGCCCAGAGCCCTGCACAGCCTTCGGCTCCCGCGCCTTCGGCACAGCCCGCAGGTGCCACTCCGATTCTGGCGCACGCCCCTGCGACCCCGCAAGCCTCGCTACACGCCCGTCTGTTTGACGGTATCCTGAAGAACCTTTCAGGTGGGCCGATTAAGGTCATGCAGAGTGACCCGACGACTGGCGACACGCGCGAAGTGGAAGTCCCCCGTTCACGCAGCAGTATGGCGAACAGCGTCCTCGCAGGCGTCCTCTCGTCCATGTTTAGCGGCGCACAAGGACGCGGTGCAGAACCTGATTACAAGCCTGTCATGGGGAGCCACGGCACCCAGCACGCAGAAGAACAAGCCGCTGCACAGGCTAAGAACGACCAGATGCAGGACCGCAAGATGAAAGTCCTCAAGTCCAATCTGGAAACCATTCAGTCGCAGATGGCCGCTGCTCGCATGGGCGACGAAGTCATGGACAAGCAGATCGCGGACGGCGCGCAGCAAGTGGATCTGGCAAAGAAATATGATGAAGGACGCCAAAGCGCGGATGAGCCTCAGTCTATCCAAGCGACGAACCTGAATCATGATCAAGCGATGGCAAAGATAGGTGACGGCAAAAACGGATGGATCGCGGTTCCCTCAGGGCGCACGAGTCATCTGGATACCGCTACGGGCAAGACCGTCAGCGAGCCGACTTACACCGTTCTGGATCCCCACGTGAAGGTGAAACTGGGCGAAGATGACGTCAAGGCTATGGCTCTAACCAACCCCTCGCTCGCCGACGCTTGGCAGCGCAGTGGCGGCAACATCGAAATCCCATTGGATGTGGTCAACAGTGCACGACTCGTTCGTGCGAAGGTGAACAACGTTCAAGGGATGGTGAATCAGTTGGCGTCAGACCCCGAGACGGCGAAGGCACTGGGCATCAAAGACGGCAAGGTCGGCAACCTCATGTCTATCGCACAGGACAAAACCCTGCGCGACGCAATCAACAATACGGAAGCCCAGATGGCGGCGCACGCAGGGGGCGATCGTCACTATTCGATCCTTGACGCGATGCTCACGTCCGATGGGGGCGTGGCTCTGGCTCAAAAAATGGGCATTGATCCTGCCAAAGCGAACGCTTGGCTGGACAGCGAACACCAAAAACGTATGGCTGCTGACGCTCACGCTGCAGGTGCGTCCAAGGAAGAGATCGCCGCCAACAAACTGGAAGCCGACCAGCAGAAGGCTGAGAACAAGGAAGTCGCTGCTAAGAAAAAGACGATGGGCTACGTTGAAGATATGAACGGGCGACTCCAGCACGTTTCTCAGTACGATATTGAGAACGACACCGCTGGGAAGTATTCCGCTCAGACGTTCCATGAAGTCAAGCCGAGCGACGTGAAGAAGGACACGGATCTCGTCAAGCCTCTGGGCGATGTCCAACTCAAACTGAATGACTTTAGGTCGGCGGTGAACAACTACGATGCAGCAGTGAATAAGGGCGGAATCGACAAGACACACGAAGCCAGCGACACGGCTAACCTGAACCTGTTGATGTCCAATTCAGATGTCACTGACGCTGCTGCTCATGCAGGTGCGGGCGGGTTTGGTATCAGCATTCCGACGGTAGCACTTGAACTCGAAGCGGGTAAGAAAAAGAAATTGATGGACGCATACAACGCCCTAACCCCAGAGGGTAAGCGTTTGGCAGACAACTACGCACAAGCGCGTGCTGCAATCCCCGCATATGTCAAGGCACTAACCAACAGCGGACGAGGTAGCAAAGAGCAACTGGAAATCGAACTGAACAACTTCCTTCCGCCGTCCTACCAACGTAGCGACGTTCACAATAGGATCGACGGTATGCAAGCAAACCTCGATAACCAAGTCAGCAGTATCCCTCAGAACCTTCTGGGGACTCGCATGCCCGTCGCGGTTGTCCGCACAGACCGTCCACCACAGGGGGCAACAGGGATCGTACGGGACGCCAAAGGCAACGCAGTAGGTTTCATGGTGAACGGCAAACCTGTCAATGCAGCAGGAGAGCCGCTGGGGCAGGGACGGTAAAGGGTGTTGAGTCCAACACGAAACGGGCAACTAGCCGCACGGAGGTGGGATGCGTGACAAGACATTTGGCACCTATCTCTACCTTCGTGAAGACGGCACGCTGTACGCCTACACCTATCTGTGGCTTCGTGAAGATGGGACGCCCTACTACGTGGGTAAAGGCAAAGGCAAACGTGCCTATCGTAAAGGTTGCCCACCGCATGACCGAATCCTAGTCCAACTGCACCCATCGGAACGGGACGCGTTCGCAGCGGAGAGTTTTCTTATCGCTTACTACGGGCGGATTGACCAAGGCACAGGATGTCTTCGCAATCGCACCGATGGTGGGGATAATCCCCCTTCCCAAAAAGGCGTCCCAAAGTCTGTGGAGCATCGTCGCAAGATAGGCGATGCACATAGAGGTAAGAGGCGTCTCCCATTTTCCACGGAATGGCGTTCCAAGTTGAGTGAAGCCGCTAAGACATCCCAACGGGGGAATCAACACAACTTGGGACACACCTTGTCACAAGAAACCCGCAAAAAACTTTCGGATAGTAAGAAGGGCAAGAAAAAATCCCCCGAACACGTAGCGAAGATGTTGGCGGGGATTTGTGCTAAGGGCGGACTCACCGCTAGTCATCTTCGTTGGCATATCCGCAGGGGTATCACAAATCCTTCCTGTGTGTTGTGTCAAGGAATCACAGACATCCTGTATCGCCGTAACTGGGCACACGTCCCCGTGGAAGGAAATCTATGCCAATCAATAATGTAACGCAAGACGCAACTCAAGACGCAACGCAACTTCCCGCGGGGTATTCAGTAGAACCGTTGTCCCCGTCGGGAGTTGGCACAGGTGCCGCCCCTACACCACAGGCATCTCAACCCGTTCAACCCCATCCCGCCTTACCCGCGGGGTATTCGGTTGAGCCGATCACCCCAACCCCACCCGCGCCATCTC
>Ga0181532_10002643_pt1 | contig 16630 bp, 13 predicted proteins | sample PEATcosm2014_Bin_33_FD_119768 | JGI IMG/M metagenome (GOLD analysis project Ga0181532, IMG submission 119768) | Peatland microbial communities from MTU Mesocosm Facility, Houghton, MI, USA - PEATcosm2014_Bin11_30_metaG | ecosystem: Environmental > Terrestrial > Soil > Wetlands > Peat | place...
ACCTTTGGAGCAATTTGCCGCAGGAGCTTCAGCAATCCTTGTTCGAACGCGCCGTCGTTCTAGGCCACAAAAGCGAGCGCGATGAAAGCCTGCGCGAGCAACTGGCCAAGTTCCTGCACGATCGTCACACGCGGTCTCAGCGCCTTTGAGGGCGGCAACCCGCCGCTTGTGAGGGCGTGCGTGAACCTTACATACGGTTGGCCGACCAAGATGAAGCACCAAGCGTTCACGCCATGGTTGAAGATAGAAACCAGCCGGAACGGCCCGGCATAGAGCCGGAAATTATTCCGCCGGACCGAACCCCACGCCGACCCGACCGACATCAGCGGGCCTGGCACCCGTTTTTCTCAACCGCTGCGGACGAGACGCATCGCATCTACGTTGCAAGGCTCGGGCCGTTCGGTATCGCGCTGCTGATGTTGATCCTCGGCGTCGTTGTCGCCGTGATCCTGCTCGCCGTGGTCGGCGCATTTCTGATCTTGGTACCGGTCGTGGCGCTGCTCGTCGCCGTCGGCGCGCTATTCCGTCTCTTGCGCCGGTAACTGCGCCTGATCGGCACGCGGCTATCGCCGCCGGGGGCGCGAGAATGATGCGGCATACACCGCTCGTTAACCCTAACCCCTTATGAATTGATTAACCATGCGGGGTTCCCTGGACATGCCAAGCCGCGCGCCCTTGAGTTGGTACGCGGGCGACACGCCGATGACGGCGTTGTCGGGCGCCGCACCCGCGCGCCAGCGCTGCGCTGCTCCAGTTCAGAGAGTCAGTTAGAATGTTCGAAGCGCCGCGCCAACTCCAAACGGCACCCGCCGGTAACGGTAACATCACGGTCGGGCCTGCTCCCGTCGCCGCGATCGATTTGCAGCGCATTTGCTCTATTGTCTGGCGTGACAAGGCAACGATTTTGTGGACCACGGCTGCATCGCTCCTCATAGCGGTGCTGTTGGTGCTCATCCTGCCGCATCGATTCACGGCGGTCACACAGATTCTCATCGATCCGACGGATCTGCATGCGGTGGGAAACGATCTTAATCCGGCTAGTCAGGCGAACGATGCGGCGGTGCTGCAGGTTGAGAGCCAGGCTCGCGTGCTGAGCTCCGACAGCGTGCTACGCCGCGTGGTCAGCGCACAATCGCTCGACGACGATCCGGAATTTGTCGGCCGTCCGTCGGCAATGCGCGGATTGATGGCGTCTTTCGGGCTCGGTGGCGCCCGCAATACCGATCCTGTTCTGAGCGCCCTCAACGCGCTGAAGGGAAAGCTCCAGGTGAAACGTGCCGAACGCACTTACGTCGTCGACGTCAGCGTCAGCAGCCAAGATCCAGCCAAAGCGGCGCGCATCGCCAATGCGGTTGCGCAGGCTTATCTGACGGAACAAACGGACGTCAGGTCCGATGCCGCCCGTCAGATTTCGCAGTCATTGTCCGCCCGTCTCAACGAGCTCAAGGATCGCGTACGCCAAGCCGAGGATCGGGTCGAGACGTTCAAAGCCCGCAACAATATCCTCGGCGCGAGCGGACAACTCGTCAACGAGCAGCAGCTCACCGAGATGAACAATCAGCTCGGCATCGCGCGCGCCCGTACCGCGGCGGCGAAAGCGCGTCTCGACCAGATTCAGCAGCTGCCGCCTTCCAAGGACGCGACCGGCGCATTCCCCGAAGCGTTGTTGTCGCAGACGATCACCTCGCTTCGCAGCCAATATGCTGAAATTATGCGCCGCGAAGCCGAGCAAATGACCTCGCTCGGCCCGCGCCACCCGGCGGTGATCGAGATCCAGGCCGAGGCCGAACGGCTGCGGCGCATGATCGATGATGAAGTGCATCGCACCGCGCTGTCAGCTCGCACCGAGTACGAGAGCGCCCGCCAGAACGAACAAACCATTGGCGGCAACCTCGAGAAGCTAAAGAGCAATGCGGTAACGACCAACGAGGCTATGGTGACGTTGCGCGAACTCGAGCGTGACGTGCAGGCAAGCCGCGCGATCTATGAGGCATTTCTGGCCCGTGCCCGGGAGACCGGCGAGCAGGAACGGCTCGACACCAAGAACATCAGGGTGATTTCGCGGGCCGAAATTCCAACGAATCGCAGTTTTCCGCCGTCGAACAGGCTGCTCGCCCTTGGCGCCCTGTTGTTCGGTATCGCCGCAGGTTCCAGCATCGTGATGGCGCGCGACACGTACGGCTTCGGCGCGCCGCGGCCGGAACGGGCCGACGCCTTCGGTCGCAAAGTGATCAGCGCCACCCGGCGGATGTTGCGCGTCGGTCCGCAATCCTCGTCCATTCCCATCCTCGCATTTTTGCCGAACGTCGATGTGTCGTTCGGTTTGAGCGCCGCGGAAGACCCGCGATCGCGTTTTGCGGCGGAGCTGCGCAAGGTCCACGCCGCCGTGCATGCCGGTCAAAAGGCGCAACGCAGCTTGCGGATTCTGGTCGTCGCCTCCGACGACGAAGACGACACCGTGGCTGTCGCGCTTATGCTGGGCGCCGTCGTCGCTGTAAGAGAGCGTGTGCTGCTGATCGATGCGGACCTTGATCGCCGGACGTTGTCGGCGATCGACGCCGACCGGAGCGACGCCGGACTCGTCGATGTCGCCGTTGGCCGCCGCGACCTCGCGGATGTCATCATTCGCGACCGCGACACCGACCTCAGCCTAGTGCCGTTTGTTGCACTGAGCAGCCGGCGCGATCGAAGAATCAGCGAAGCGGACATTAAAGACGCCTTCGATCAGACCAAGCGCTTCGATACGGTCATCGTCGCCGCCGTGGGTTTGAGCTGCAACCCGAGCACAAGCTTTTTCGCGGCGCTTGTCGACCATATCGTGCTGGTCGCCAGAACCGATTCCCGCAACGCGGACGCGGTCGAGAACTTCGTGGCGCGGCTTGGCCGCCAGGCGCGCAAGATTCGCGGCGCCGTGCTCGTCGCCGGCGGCGACGCTTGAGCGCTCAAGCCGCATCGAGAAACGCCTGAATCGAGAAGGGCGGAGCTCCGGTGTCACATCTCAACGCAGCCCCCCCAGGACACTTGCCCGCCGGCAGGACTGCCGACGTCGATACGCTTGTGCGCACGCTCCTGCTCAGTGCCGTGTTTTTGCTCTTATGGATTTCATTACGGCCGTTCGGACGCCTCGCCGAAGTCCAGGACGTGACGGACGCGGGCAATTTCGTCAATCAGGTCGGCTATTCGTTGCTGTTCGTCTTGATCGCCGCGTGGTGCGCAGCGCATCAGCCCCGTCGGCTCCTGCTTTTGCTGCGGCCGATCCTGATCGTAACGCTGACGTGGTGTGCGTTCTGCGTTGCCATCTCGTGGGAGCCGCAGCTCTCGGCACGCCGTTTTGCCTTTGCGCTCATCGTAATCAGCATCGCCGCGATGGTTATGCTGGTGCCGAAGAATGTCCGGCAATTCAGCGACGTGCTCACCGCGGTAGTTATGATCGTTCTTGCGCTCTGCTACTTCGGGGTCGTTTTCGCACCCTCAGTCTCGATCCACCAGGCGACCGACTATATCGAGCCCGAACTTGCGGGGAACTGGCGCGGCGTATTCGGGCACAAGAACGAAGCAAGCCTGGTTATGGTCCTATTTATTTTCATCGGGCTTTTTGTGTCGCGCGTGCGCGGCGCTGGACTCGGCGGGTTGATCGTCGTGCTTTCCCTAGTTTTTCTCCTGTTCACGCGATCAAAATCAGCGATCGGCATGCTGCCGGTCGTGTTATTCGTTTCCTTCGTCATGGCGCGAACGCGCAGACCCAGGGTCGGCATCGCGTTTACCCTATCGATCCTTGCTCTGTTGAGCATTTTTACGGTCGGTTCGGTCTTCTTTGAGCCGGTTCGCAATGTGGTCGATAAGATTCTGCCGGATCCGACATTCACAGGACGGACGGAGATTTGGCCATTCGTCGCCGAACGAATTGAGCAACGCCCTCTCACGGGCTATGGTTTTGCCGCATTTTGGCGCACGCCGGAGGTCGTTTACGGAATGGGAGGAGGCGAGGTCTGGGCCAACGCAGCGAGCCACGCCCATAACGGCTATCTCGATCTGGCCCTCACCATCGGCATTCCAGGATCGGTGTTGGTCACGTTGTGGCTCGTCGTGCTTCCCATGATCGATTTTTACCGGTCGCCAAGCGAACAATCCGTCGCGCCGCTGAAAATGCTATTTTTGCGCGTCTGCATCTTTGCGGCTTATGAGGCCTGTCTTGAGAGTACGCTGCTGCCGGAGGGCGCCAACGGGCTCTTCCTTTTTGCTGCAGCTTTCGGGCTGCGCTTTATCTCAATGACGCGGGTGATGGCGTAGGGCACGCCGCAACACCCCGTTAACCAACCCGGCCACGCATGCGGCACCGACCCGGTTGGCGCCGCGATCCGCCTTTAAGCCTAACAATCAATAGCCTTTGCCATCGGCAGCATGGTGTGGGTAACTGAAGAGCGGAGCCTGCCCGATGACCAAAGAGATCAATCGCATCTGCTTCGATGCTAAGGACCGGTATTGGAGTGTGCCTGTCGCCAAGATCGGCGGGCTATCTGTTGCCAACATGGACCGCGCAACAACAGCGGAACTCATGGTCGACGTTGCGCTCGCGCGACGCAATACCGCAGGATCCCCGTTGATCTTCACTTCCGCAAACGGTCAAGTGCTTTCGATGTGCGCCCGCAAGTCGCCGATCCGCGACCTGTTCATGGAGGCAGACCTCATTCATGCGGACGGCATGCCGATGGTGCTCGCGTCACGGCTGTTCTACAAGACGCCGCTGCCGGAACGCGTCGCCACGACGGATCTGTTTCACGACGTCGCAGCCGTCGCACAGAGAGCCGGAGCGCGTTTTTTCTTCCTTGGTGCGGCGCATTCGATCGCGAACCGGGCCGTGCGCCGAGTGCGCGAACTCTATCCCGATCTGGACATCGTCGGTCACGACGGCGGCTACTTGCGCCGCCGCGGCGACGAAGACCGCGTCATTGAGGAGATCAACAACCACCGGCCCGACATTCTTTGGCTCGGTCTGGGAACGCCTGCCGAACAGGCGTTCGCCTTGCGCAACCGCGAACGGCTGTACGGCGTGGGGGTGATCAAGACGTCCGGCGGCTTGTTCGATTTCCTTTCCGGCAAGAACACCCGCGCACCAGCGTGGATGCAGCGTGCCGGCCTCGAGTGGCTGTATCGAATCTATCTGGAACCGCGACGCCTCGCCAGCCGTTACCTGATAACCAATCCGCATGCGCTGTTGTTACTGCTCACCCGGACGGGACAAATGCATGAACCGTTGGAAATCTCCGAGCAGAGATGACGCAATGAGCGACGGAGAAGCTGCACAACCGACCGAGGATTCGGCTCCGTCGGTTTGCCTGTGCATTCCCACATTTCGGCGGCCGCAGGGCCTTCGCAAGCTTTTGGCGTATGTCGCCCAGTTAAGCTATGGCGGCTCGTTCCGTATCATCGTTGTTGAAAACGACGCACAAGGCCAGGCCGGGGCAAAGATCGTGGAAGAATTTGCGCGCGACTACCCTTTCCCCCTGACCTGCGTCGTCGAGCCCGAGCGTGGTCACACGTTCGCGTGCAATTGTGCATTCAGGGCGGCCTGCCTTGACGCTATGCCTTCAACCTATATCGCCATGCTCGATGATGACGAATATCCCGAGCCGAACTGGCTGGCCGAGCTTGTTGGGGTCGCCTTGAAATACGACGCCGAACTCGTGGGCGGGCCGGTGTTTCCAGTTTTCGATGCACCTGAACATTGGTTGGTGAAGACCGGCGTTTACGCGCCGACCCGTTTTGCGACTGGTCGCGTGCCCATGATCTACGGCTCGGGCAATATGATGATTCGCCGAAGCACGCTCGAAAAATACCTTGATGAGCCGTTTTCAAACGATTTCGCTTTCACCGGCGGAGGCGATGAAGAGTTCTTCTGGCGCTGCCGCAGAGAAGGCCGGACGTTCGCGTGGGCCGACGACGCGCCCGTATTCGAAACGACGCCGGCGTCCCGAACCACCCTCAGTTACTTGCTGCGGCGAAGATTTCGCGCCGGCACGGGTGCGACGCGCGTCGAACGTAAATTGGCGGGAAACATCGGCAGCGCAGCGCGCCGCTGGCTCAAGGCGTTGGGGCTGATCGGAACCGCAGTCTTGTCGTTGCCGTTTGCTGCATTTGGCGGTCGGAAAGCGATCGTGCACAGCTTGATCATCGCTGCCCGAGGAACCGGTCGCATTGCCGCGGAATTTGGCATTCTTTACGAGGAATATCGGTAACGATCATGTCCGCCCTGCGATCGCGGGATCCGAACACCGGCGGCCTGCCGACGAGAATGATCGTCAAGGCGTCGCGATTTGCCGCGCGCCAATTCCGCCGCAAGACGCTGAACCTGCGCAACGTCCCGCCGATGGTCACTTTCACCTTCGACGACGTGCCTGTTTCGGCGTGCGAGACCGGCGCCAGCATCCTCGAGCGATATGGTGCGCGCGGTACCTTCTACGTGGCCGGCGGCGGCTGCGGCACATCCGACCATCTTGGGCCGCCGCGTGCATCGATCGATCATTTGCGGACGATCTGCAGGAATGGGCATGAGATCGGATGCCATACCTATTCGCATCCGGCGGTCCGCTACCTCAACTCCGAAGAGCTTGGTGTGGAACTCGATCAAAACAAATCCATTCTGCAAAAGATCGACAAGGACATCGCGATACGCAATTTCGCCTATCCCTACGGCGATATGTCAATTCGCACGAAACGTAACCTCGAAGAGCGCTTCGATTCCTGCCGATCGTGCCACGCGGGAATCAACAGCAGTATTGCCGATCTCGGCGCGCTCAAGGCCTGGCCGCTCGAAGACGCGTCGCTGGACCGCGCAGGGGTTGTCGAGCTCATAACGCGAACCGCACGGAGCGGCGGGTGGTTGATCTTCTACAGCCACGATGTCGTAGAGCGGCCGAGCCGATACGGTGTTTCTCCCGATCTCCTCGAAGCGGCACTCAAATCCGCCCGTGAATCGGCATGCGTCATCGATACGATCGCCGGCTGCCTTAGACGCGCGGGCAGCCTCACCGCCCGTGAAGCCGGCAGCCTTCGCGAAACACCCCGCTAGCGCCATGCAAACGCTGCTTTTCAAACCGCGACCTGCAAGCCTGATCGACAGTCGAATCCGGCGGCTGCCGACGCGCCCGCCCGCTCACCGACCGCCCGATTTTGACGATCGATTCGACGCCGTTACACTTCTCTACGACAGCTTCTTCCGCGGATCGAACGAAGTTTTCATCACGGCGCCGCCGTTCTTCAATTTGCTACCGTTCCTGCAAAGAATGGACGTTATTGCCGTTCCTTCGGGACAAAAATGCCGTTTTCGTATTCGCAACATGGACCGGCATTCGCGAATTCGCATCACCGTTCCGACCGACACGACCACCATCTCGCTTCGAACTGGTATCGGACAATTCGAGCTTGAGCCCCACCAAAATCTCTCCAACTTTTTCGCAAATCGGCGTGTTATTTTGACGCTGTCCAAGAATAATCGACGTGAGTGGATCCAGGACTGGATTAGGTATCATCGCGACATCCACGACGCGAACGCGGTTCTGATCTACGACAATCAATCCACGGACTATACGCCCGAAGAGTTGCTCGCCTGGCTTGCCCAGATTTCCGGCATCGATCGCTTCGGGATCGTGAGCTGGCCCTTCCGCTATGGACCGCAGGGTTTGGACGCTAAACGCTTCTGGGATTCGGACTTTTGCCAATGCGGCGCCTTGGAGCACGCGCGTTGGATGTTCCTGCAACAAGCGCGAAGCGTAATGAATGCCGATATAGACGAGCTCGTGGTCTCCGAGGACGGATCAAGTGTGTTCGGAGCAACGGAGAGGTCCCGCTGGGGCATCGTACGCTATCACGGCCATTGGGTGCACGGCTTCAAAGGGCTGACCCGTATCGCCGGCGACCGGTCGCCGATTCGTGTCGTCGATTTCGACCACTACCTTCGGCACTTGACAGGGCGCCGTTGGGGCCTGGTTCCAGAACGAGAGAATGTCTGTGCTCCGAAGTGGACCGTCGTGCCCAGCCGCTGCCCCGCCCGTTCACAATGGGCGCCGCATCGGATCAAGGGCTGGATCAAATCGCTGCCTCTTAGCCGAAACTTTTCATTTCGACATTTTCGAGAGATCGGCAATCACTGGAAATACGACCGCTCGGCGCGCCAAGTTTTCGACCCCGACCTCTACGCTTTCGACGAGCTGATGCGCTCGAATTTCTCGGCCGTACAGTGGCCCTCTTAACTCTTGCAGTCTGGAATATGGAAATGCAAGCATCGCCGCGAGTTACCGTCGTGATCGCCGCATACAATGCCGGCGCCTTTATCGACGAAACGCTGCAGAGCGTTTTCGTGCAGAGCCTTAAAAATTTCGAGCTCATCGTGGTGGATGACGGGTCTATCGACCGCACCCCGGAAATTCTTAATTCGTATTCCGATCCCCGATTGATCGTTCGTCGCCAAGCGAATTCCGGCGTAAGCGCCGCCAGGAATGCCGGCCTCGCTCTGGCGCGAGCGCCATACGTTTTTTTTCTCGATGCAGATGACATCTTGGAGCCAACCGCACTGGCGAAAATGGTCGATGTCCTGGAAAGAATGCCCGATCGGGTGGCCTGCTTTGGGCACCACATAAAGATCGCGGAGGATGGATCTGAACTATCGAATCGCGGAGACCTCTGCTGGAAGACCTTTCCGACCAGCGATACTTTGCGCCATTTAATCGCCAAGAACTTCATCGTGTGCGGGGCGATCTGCATCAGAACGGAAGCGGCATTGGCCGTACGGGGCTTCAATACGTCTCTCAAGCTTGGAGAGGATTGGGAATTTTGGTGCCGCCTTGCCGCACTCGGGGATTTCGCGGCGCTGCCGAACGACGTCATCCTATTTTATCGGCAGCGCTTCGGCAGCGCGAACTACAAGTTGCGGCCATCTGCGCTGCGCCCAAATTTTCACTACATCGACGCGATATATTCCGATCCGAAGATCCGGCGCAGGTTTTCTTGGATAGAACTTGCCTACCGACGGCGGCTGGCGGAAATCGATGCCTTCTGGGCCGGAGCAAGAAATGAATACTTTCAGGGCCGGATGATCCAGTTTTTAAAGTACATGGTCATTGGCACGGTTCGTTATCCTGACAGTATGCTCAGACCGCGGCTGGTCTATCTTTTTCTCCACGGGCTGAAGACGCGACTTGCGCGGACGGCGTAACCGTTGACAATCTCGTCGCGACGGGACAGCCGAAAAGAGCTCAGACGATTATCCCGAAGTGGCCAATCGCGGACGCAGATAAGACGCGATCATGGAGCGAAGACCTGCGAGGTCGAGCAACAGCGCCGCGCCAGCGTAGGCAATACCGCCGGCGATCCCGACAATCAGCAACGTCGCTATGCCATGGCCCTCGAACGCGATTTTGGCGGTATAGGTAGCGGCTGCCATTACAGTAGTCGCGGCAATGAGGCGAATCATTCCCGCGAGATCAAACGGCAACGGGAAGGCCCTTCGCGACAGCCAGATCCCCAGCGGAATTCCGAACGCTTCAGCGATCAGAACCGCCGAAGCGGCACCGGACAACCCGAACGCGGGTGTCAGGACAAACAGCAGCGCTATGTTCAAGATGAGAATCAAGCTCTCGTGCAACACCTGGAGCAGCGGTTTTTCGGCGAGCTGGAAACTGATGTGCAGATAAAACTGATTGACAGCGCCGCACATGCGGCCAATGGCGAGCAACGGCAGTAGCACGCCGACGCTGGCCTGGAATTCCGATCCAAGCAATGCGCTCGCTACCACATTGGCGGCAATGGCGAGCCAGATAGCGACCGGGCAAATGAGCGCAAGCAAAAGCTCGATCCCCTCCTTAAGGCGCGCGCGCGTCGCGGCCGGCCCCTGTTCGGCAAGGCTGCGAAAGGCGATGGGAAACAACGCCGCAGCGACGCTCGAGGCGATAATTCCCACCAATTGGCGCGTTATGTCAGCGGCTATGCCGTAGTAGCCGACCCCGCTCTGGCCGAGCAGATAAGCGACGCCCAGCCGGTCGACCACGCCGTGGAGCGCGAAGGCGACCGCTCCAAGCGAAAATGGCAAGCCATAGCGCGCAAACTGCGCCAGATAGTCAACTGATACCTTATTGAGCGGCTTGGTTGAATCGCGCTCGAAGCTCAGAATGTTGGCGACGAGAAAGCTCGTGGCGATTGCAAACAATAGACCAAGCCCACCGCCGCCAAGTTCTATCGCGGACAGGCCCAGCACTAAACCCAGGGCGCTGCGCAAAAACGCGATCACGGCGAACCGGCGTGGATTGAGCCGAGCGCGCCTGAACTCCTGACTGATTTCGAATGCAGTGAGCGAAAACGACAGAAAAAGACTTCCTGCGATGGTGCCGAGTCCGACATTGGGACGAACGATCAGTATTGCCACCGGCGCCAGGCAGGCAACGACAGCAACGGTACCGGCGAAGGCCACGGCGGCCTCGATCCGCAGATCGAGTTGCGGCGCTCTCGCCTGATAGCGCGACACTGATTGGCGGACCCACGCGAAGAATAGCGCGGAGACAACGCCGGCGATGCTCGATCCAACCACGTAAAGGCCGTATTCTGCCGGCGACAGCAAATGTGTGTAGACGATCAGCGCGAGAAAGCCGATTGCCGCCGGGCCGATATACGACACCAAATAGATCAGGGCGTAAGGGCTGATCATACACCGGCACCATTGTCCGCGACGCCAAGCGCGTCTCGCGCCGATCGCGCGGATCGGCGAAAAATCCCCGCCGTTTCTTATGCCGAGATAGCATTCAAAAGTATAAAGCGATGCATCGTCGAGCCGGCTTTTCCGCCGTTTCGTTAACGGCGCCACTTGATCGATTGCGCTAGTACAAGGCCGGCCATGTGCCCGGCCGCGTGAACACAATCGCGGCTAACACTTTCCGTTAACGATTAACCAATGGCGAATAACCGGATTGAAGACGCAACGCCGGGTGCTAGCTTGGCCACTCGGCGGGGCGCGAATGGAAACCGGTAGCAACATGGCCCCCAAATCGCATCTCCGACCGACCAGGCGCGCTGCCCTTTTGGGGCTACTTTCCGCTACTGCTATCGCATCCCCCGGCCTCATTGCGCCATCAATTCCAGCCGAAGCCGATTTCAGCCTCGAATTGGAGCCGCCTCTGCGCAGCCACATGCGTCAATCGGGGATCAGATACGGATGCGCTGGCGCCGCTCCAAACGTTCAGTCGGATCGCAATTTGCTCGAAAAGTTTGCGATCGAGGCAAACATCTTCGTTCCCGAGGGCGCGCTTAAGTGGGCAACGACGGAGCCGAAGCCGGGAAAGTTCGATTTCTCGCAAGGCGACAGCATCGCGGAATTTGCCGCGCGCAATGGAATGTTGGTGCACGGCCATACGCTGGTCTGGTCGGCGGCGTTGCCGCAATGGGCGTCCGACCTGACGACGGCGAAAGAGGCGAGAGCGGCGCTCGAGCGCCATATTTCCACGCAGGTTTCCCGCTATCGCGGAAAGATCTGGGCCTGGGACGTTGTCAATGAGGCGATCGAACCGGGAGATCGTTTGGAGAACGGCTATCGCAATTCGGTCTGGCTTCGGTGCCTCGGCATCGATTATGTCGACCTAGCGTTTCGCCTTGCGCGCGACGCCGACCCCATAACTCCGCTGACGATAAATGACTATGAAATCGAATATGACACGCCATCGTCACGCAGCCGGCGACAGGCATTGCTGGCGTTGCTGCAGAAGTTACGGGATCGAAACACGCCGATTGATTGCCTGGCGCTTCAATCGCATCTCGACGCCAGCGAAAATTTCGACCGCCGCGAGCTGACGGCGTTTCTCCACAGCGTCATCGGTCTTGGGTACCGGCTGATGATCACTGAACTGGACGTCAACGATTACAACATTCCAGGGAGCGATGCCGAGCGTGACGTGGCCATCGCCCGCCATCTCGACGAGTATCTGGATATCGTTTTTTCCGTCGCCAAGCCGGTGTCGATCGCAACCTGGGGATTAAGCGACCGCTATACGTGGATGCGGCAAATCTATAAGCGGAAGGACGGGCTGCAATTGCGGCCTCTGCCGCTCGATACCAATTTGAACAGAAAACGGATGTGGGCCGTCCTGGCCCGGTACTTGGCGGGGTAGCGGGGCAGTCGGTCTAATGCACAAGCGTCGCCGGTGAGAATTCGTAGCGCATCGCGCGTGGTAACCAACTGAACTGAGCTCCCGCGGCCAGCGCGGCCGTCAGAGCGAATTCAAGAAGACCCGGCGATACCCCGAAGCGGCTCGAGTTGTCCCCCACATCATGGCTGGTGAATACCAGCCATCCGTTCCGCTGCACCGTTTCGGCACCGATCTGCTGAACGCCCGGACGGTCGATCGAGCTACTCTCGAGCGCGCGTCTTTAGTGCGCCAAGATCGGCCGCCCCGATATTTATTCCATGATGGAGCAAACGAAATGAATCGAAGCACTCTTCAAGATACAGCTTGGTGCGAAAGGACAGGCAGGGAAGGCAACGATCATTTTCTTAAGAATTGGGGGTTAACGCTAACCTAACTTGTTTCATTGCCAGCCGGGCGTCTAGCGTTTATTTGGTCGACGAGGCTTGCCCGCTTTCGGGTGATCCAGGGCGTTTTAGTAAGGGTCCCAGCACTTGGCCATTCCCTTCGTGTCATCGGCGACCCGCGATGGTGAGAGCGCCCTGGCGATCTGCACGCCAGACCGGCCTGGCGAGGCGGCCGGCGGCAGCCCGATCGCCAGCGTCATCATGGCCAATTACAACGGCGCCGCGTATTTGGCAGAGGCCATCCGATCGCTCCAGCAGCAGACGCTGCACGACCTTGAAATCATCGTTTCCGACGACGGCTCACACGATCGCAGTTGCGACATCGTCGCCCGGTTCATGACGGAAGACCCTCGTGTTCGTCTCATTCAAAGCGCCCGCAATTGCGGTCCTGCAGCGGCACGCAATAAAGCACTGGCCGTGGCCAGGGGGGAGTGGATCGCCGTGATGGACAGTGACGACGTCATGCAGCCTGATCGGCTAAGGAGCCTGATCGAAGCCGCCCGCCGAGACCACGCGCTGCTGGTTGCAGACAATGTCATAGAATTTCACGAGGACGGCCCGGACGAGCCACGCCTGTTACTGAAGAGCCGCTGGGCCGCTCGTCCGCGATGGGTTTCTATCCTCGACTATGTGCGGGGGACGCAGCTCGGCTATTTGAAGCCGGTCTTTCATGCTTCGATCCTTGGCGGACCGTTCCGATATGACGAAGGTCTCACGATCGGCGAGGATTACGATCTGGTCGCGCGCGTGGTCCACTCGGGTAGAAGGTTACGACTATACCCAAGCGCGCTTTACTTTTACCGACAGCACCGGCGTTCGATTACGCGCCAACCGAACAAGGCGGCGCTGGTCGCTCTTAAGGCGGCCAATTTGAAGTTCCTGGAGAGCGTTTCGCGCGACGATCGCAGGCTTATTGCCGCAGTCACCGCACGGACACGTTCGATCGAAACCCTCATACGCTTTCATACGCTCACTAAAGCCTTGAAGGCTAGGCGATGGGCGCGCAGCATTCGGATCGCGCTCAGCTCGCCGAGAGCGGCCGCGCGCTTAAGATTCCCGGCTGGCTTGCGGATCCGGCGGCTCGCCTCAAGCGCAACGCGGGCCTGGAAGTAACAAAGTAACGATTTCATCTAGCTGTCACATAGCGCGAGCAGATTTGAGACCCGTCGAGCCAATGAGGGGTCTCATGAGTGAAATTGCGCTACCCGGGTCGATTGAGCCGGCAGTCCGCAGGGGTCCGGATCTCGGTGGCGGCATCAATCCTCTGACCGGTATTCTCTTTGGCAGCGTCGTTGCGGCTGTTCTGCTTTTCGTCGCCTACAGCATCTATTCCGACATCGGCGATACCGGCGCAAAAGTCACGAGCTACGCGCCATTCCTGCTGCTTTTCGTCGCGCTTTTGATTGCGCTCGGCTTCGAGTTCGTCAACGGCTTTCACGACACCGCGAACGCGGTAGCGACCGTCATCTATACGCGCGCGCTGCCGGCCAACTTCGCGGTGGTATGGTCGGGAATGTTCAACCTGCTTGGCGTTCTGGCGTCTTCGGGCGCCGTCGCCTTCGGCATCATCTCGCTCCTACCCGTCGAGTTGATCCTGCAGGTCGGCAGCCATGCCGGCTTTGCGATGGTCTTTGCGCTGCTGATCGCGGCCATCATCTGGAACCTCGGAACCTGGGCCTTCGGCCTCCCGGCATCGAGCTCGCACACTTTGATCGGCTCCATCATCGGCGTTGGTATCACCAACGCGTTGCTGCACGGCCGCAGCGGCACATCCGGCGTCGATTGGTCGAAAGCCAAGGAAGTCGGCGAGGCATTGCTGTTATCACCGCTGTTCGGCTTTGCTCTTGCCGCTATCCTGTTGTTGGCTCTCAAATTCGTCGTCCGCATTCCGGCGCTCTATGCCGAGCCGAAGGGCGATCACGCTCCGCCCTGGTGGATCCGCGGCATCCTCATCCTCACCTGCACGCTGGTGAGCTTCTTCCACGGCTCCAACGACGGGCAGAAGGGTATGGGCCTGATCATGCTGATCCTGATTGGCACCGTGCCGACGGCCTATGCGCTCAATCGCGCCCTGCCGCCCAACCAAGTGCAGGCCTTCGCGGCAACATCGCAAGCTGCAAGTGCCGTCATTGAGCAAAAGGCGGCAGGTTATAACGTGTTGGGTAATCCGCGCCCGGCGGTGACCGCCTACGTGTCCAGTCACGACCTTAATGAAGGCACTTATCCGTCATTGGCTGCCCTGGTGCGGGAAATCTCCAATGAGGTTACGCAATACGGGTCGATCGCCAAAATGCCGGCGGACACCGTGGGCAACGCGCGCAACGACATGTATCTCGTGTCGGAGGCGATCCGCTTCCTCATGAAAGACAAGGTCAGCGACCTCTCGCCACAAGAGATCAAAACGCTGAACGCCTACAAGCTGTCGCTCGACGAGGCGACCAAGTTCATTCCGACCTGGGTCAAAGTCGCGGTGGCCATTGCGCTCGGCCTCGGAACGATGATCGGCTGGAAGCGCATCGTCGTCACCGTCGGCGAGAAAATCGGCAAGACCCATTTGACCTACGCCCAAGGTGCCTGCGCCGAAATAACCGCCGCCGCAACGATTGCGGCCGCCGACGTTTACGGCCTGCCGGTCTCGACCACCCACGTGCTGTCGTCGGGAATCGCCGGTACCATGTCGGCGAACGGCTCCGGGCTGCAGCTCGCGACCGTGCGCAACATCGCGCTGGCCTGGGTGCTGACATTGCCGGCAGCCATGGTGATTTCCGGCACCCTTTACTGGGCGTTCTCAGGGCTATTCTGAACTTCAGCGGAGCGGCCAGTCGGCAAATCTACAACAATCTCGCATCGCGCCGCCGTCTTCACGGCACCTGGAAGCGGGCGACGACTTCGTCCGGAATGGCGAGTGGCCTGATCAAAGCGTCGGACGCATCGCGCGATGCCCAAACGCGGGTCTCGCGGCCTTCGACCGCGAGCGCGCCGCGCACAAGCAGGCGATGCTCGACATCGAAGCTCGACCGGCGGAACTCCCTGACCTGCGACGTCAGCTCCACGACATCGCCGAATCGTGCCGGGGCGAGGAACCGGGCGCGGGCGTCGACCAGTGGAATGCCGAGGATGCCGAAGGCGCTGGCCAAGTCGCGGGCCTGGACACCCAGCGCCGACTCGAACAGCGACCAAGTCCCCCAGTCGAAGAATTCGAAGAACCGGCCGTTGAATACGATGCCGGCCGGATCGCAGTGACCCCATTCGATCGTAAATTGCCGTTGACTGAGGAAAGAGGCCATAGCGCGCCGCTTAATCGACGCATCGCCGGCGCTCACGTCAAGCAATGCGCGTCTGGATTTTTGCCTAATCTTTCATCACAATTTTTTTATGTTTTCAATGGAGCCGCCTAAAAAATGGGCGGCGACACGTAAGGATCGGATTCAAAATGGGCGCGGCGCGCATCCCGCTGCCAGCCACTCACAAGAATTATCATGTAAATGCAATCACTTAGACTCCTATAGCTGTTGGCACGCTCCTTGCGATTTCCCAGCCGCGGGACGGCGCCGGGCCGGTCGCGCGCGTCAAACAGAGGAAATCGCGATGCTCAACTCCCCTAGCGCGGTCGCCGAACGACCGCGAAACCGCCGCTGGCTTGCCGCCGCGGCGGGTGTTGCCCTTGGCCTTACGGCGGCGTTGCCCGCCAAGGCTGAGGATACGATCAAAGTCGGCATTCTCCATTCGCTTTCCGGCACCATGGCGATCAGCGAAACGACGCTGAAGGACGTGGTGCTCATGCTGATCGACGAGCAGAACAAGAAGGGTGGCGTGCTCGGCAAGAAGCTCGAGGCCGTCGTGGTCGATCCCGCCTCGAACTGGCCGTTGTTCGCGGAGAAGGCCCGCGAGCTGATCAGCAAGGACAAGGTCGCAGTCGTGTTCGGCTGCTGGACATCGGTGTCGCGCAAGTCCGTGCTGCCGGTGTTCAAGGAGCTCAACAGCATCCTGTTCTATCCGGTGCAGTACGAGGGCGAAGAGAGCGAGCGCAACGTGTTCTACACCGGCGCCGCGCCGAAC
>Ga0181532_10002644_pt1 | contig 16629 bp, 16 predicted proteins | sample PEATcosm2014_Bin_33_FD_119768 | JGI IMG/M metagenome (GOLD analysis project Ga0181532, IMG submission 119768) | Peatland microbial communities from MTU Mesocosm Facility, Houghton, MI, USA - PEATcosm2014_Bin11_30_metaG | ecosystem: Environmental > Terrestrial > Soil > Wetlands > Peat | place...
GGGCAGGGAAAACTCAGCATGGGGCCCTCGGTGGTCGCGCTGGTGCAGCCCTCACATTTTACAATCGGGTTTCTTGCCAACAATTACTGGTCTGTCGCGGGTCATTCCGATCTCAATAAACCCGCCGTGAACCAGTTTCTGCTCCAGTACTTCATGAACTACAACATGAAGAAGGGATACTACCTCGTTACCGCTCCCATCATTACCGCCAACTGGCGACAGACCGACGGCGGTCGTTGGATAGTACCGTTTGGCGGAGGAGCCGGAAGAATCATGAAACTCGGGTTCCAGCCGGTGAACATTCAAGCGATGCTCTACGGAAACGCGATCCATCCGCCGGGCCAATCGCCGTGGGCTCTGAAGATGCAAATTTCGTTCCTGTTTCCGAAGCTGTCCAAGGAAGAGGAGAAGATGTTGCTGGAGCAAAAACTGAAGCAACTGGACCAGGAGCCGACACCACCATCAAAGCAGTGAACCCGACGGACTGTCTCCCAGCGGGCTGCGCTGGGAGAGTTTCCGCCATGCGACACCGGAGATCCAGATATGAAAATCCGCACGTTATTCCTCTCGACATTATTGCTTTCCTTAAGTCTTATCCTTGCGGGTTGCAGCAATAGTCCCACACCATCCACAACCACGTCAGGCCAGCCGGCCGCAACCACGGCCGCTGTCGCTGATCCTTTACCTTCGTGGAACGATGGGCCGGCGAAGCAGGCCATCCTCGACTTCGTCAAAACCACCACCGACAAGAACAATCCAAAATTCGTTGCGCCGGAAGACCGCATCGCCACCTTCGACCAGGACGGCACGACGTGGGTCGAGCAGCCCATTTACTCGTAGGTGTTATTTGCGTTCGACCGCGTGGCTGAGCTTGCGCCTCAGCATCCGAAATGGAAAACCACGATGCCGTTCAAAGCCATCGTTACCGGCGACAAAGAGGCAATGTCGAAGTTCACCACCAAGGACATCGAAGTCATCGCCATGGCGACCCACACCGGCATGACCGCGGATGCCTTCCAAACCATCGTGAAGGACTGGTGGGCGAAGGCGAAGCATCCGCGCTTCGACAAACCCTACTCGCAAATGGTGTACCAGCCCATGATCGAGGTGATGAAGTATCTGCGCGACAACGGCTACCGCACCTACATCGTGACCGGCGGCGGACAGGACTTTGTGCGCACCTATTCACAGCAGGTATATGGCATTCCAGTGGAGCAGATCGTCGGCTCGGCGCTGGATACCCAGTACACCTACAACAAAGATGGACAGGGCATCCTGATGCGCGACCCCAAACTCCTCCTCAACAACAATGGTGCAGGCAAGGCGGAAGATATTTATCTCTTCATTGGGAAGCATCCCAAAGCGGCGTTTGGCAACACGGAGGGAGACCGCGAGATGCTGGAGTATACCCAGGCGAGCGGCGGCGCTTCGCTGGAGATGCTTGTCCTGCATGACGACGCAACGCGTGAGTATGCGTATGGTCCGGCGAACGGTCTGCCTGACACCAAGGTCGGCACTTTCAGCCCGGCCCTGTACGACGAAGCCAAGGCGAAGGGCTGGACCGTCATCAGCATGAAGAACGACTGGAAGCGGATTTTTGACTGGCAGAAATGATTCCGGCCACGTAATCTATCGGCGTCAACCGTTGTCGAATCGTCTGGCTGCCTTAAGCCCAGTCGATATATTTCTTATCTGTTATCCCAATCAATCAACTTTGCGCAGGTGACACGCCTGCGGTGAAAAGGAGAGGTAGAGCATGAAGCGAAACATTTCTGCCAGAATGGCACTCATCGTAACTTTGTTGCTGGCGGCAGTTCTGCTGCTGAGTGCGGTTGCGGGCGCGCAAAGCGCCCAGGTTCAGGGAGTCATTAATGGACGCAGTGGCGCAACCATGACCGTTCAGACTCAGGACTCGGGTAACGTAGTCGTCGTTCTCAACGACATGACCAGTGTGGAAGATGTATCGGGTGTATTCCATGCTCGCCGGAAGCAGATGGGCGTGACTGCTCTAGTGCCCGGCCTTCAGGTGCAGGTACAAGGCAACTACAACGCTCAGAATCAGTTGGTGGCCAACACCGTCAAGTTCAATAGCAAGGCCCTGCAAACCGCTACCGACATTCAAGCTGGCGTAACTCCGGTGGAGCAGCAGGAGCAGATGCAGAAGGAGCAGGCGGCTAAGCAGGAAGCGCAAATCAAGAAGGAACAGGCAGCCATGACGCAGCAACAACAGGAAATGGCTGCAGCACAGGCCAAGATTGCCGCCAATCAGGCAGCCATCGCCGCCGTCAACAAGCGCTTTGGCGAGCTGGCGGATTACAACATCTGGGATGAGGTCACGGTTCTCTTCGGCAACGACAAAGTAGCGGTTGATCCGCAGTACAACGCTAAACTGCTGGCACTGTGCCAGAAGGCCAAGACGGTCAACGGCTACGTGATTCAGGTGAAGGGCTATGCATCGGCTGTAGGCTCTGCTGCGCTGAACCAGAAGCTAAGTCAGGAACGGGCGGCCAACGTAACTGACTTCCTGGAGCAACAGGGCGGTATTCCACTAGCTAACATTCTGGCGCCGGGCGCGATGGGCACCAGCAAGCAGGTGGCTCCAGACACGACGGTCGAGGGCCAGGCGGAGAACCGGCGCGTCGTGGTCAGGGTGCTACAGAACAAAGGCATCGCCGGGACGTAAACAGCAATTGCTTAGGAGTTCTGGACTCGGTGCAGGAATTGAGGCCGGCTTGTCCGGCCTCAGGCTGCATCCGCAGTCATCCGGTCGTTATAAGTCCGAATGATCAGCCAGCGCGTACTACTGCACTGGCAATACCTTATTATTCCGCCTTGGTAGCCGCTCCTGGAGCGCTGCTATGAGGGACTCCGGGCCATCCGTCACATCCAGAGAGACATCGGCAAGCGGTTCTCCTGTCGTGTCAGGGGCAGCATAGACGAAGCAGATGACACAGTTCGGGCAGAGATGACGCAGTTCGGTGATGAGGGACTTGCGCAGTCGGGCGGGAATGGAATGTCCGATGACGACAGCATCGACCTCTCGTTGAGCCGCAAGAGGTGGCCCTTCTTCGGGGTTCTTGGGCGAGATGACGGAAAAGCCCGCCACCGCCAGGACATCGTTCCTGGACAGCAGCAGGCGAACATTACGGCTAATCGACAGAACCCGGTACATATAGAGGAAATTATAGCCAGTAGCAGTCACAGGCTCCAGACGCCATCTCGGGTAGCTGGCGGGGCCGAAAGCGGAGCTGCTGGCAGAACGCTATCCTGCCAGGTTCGCGCGGAACTCGTTCTCGAAATTGATCCACTGTTCGTGGTCTCCCGCTAGCCCGAGCACGGCTTCTTTTATCTTCGAAATTCCGAAACCGAGTGCCTGGCTGGGCTGGATGTGCGGTGGCATCGAAAGAAGTCCGGATTGGACTTTGGCATCAATCAAGAACGGTCCGTCGTAGGCCAGGGCCTGCTCGACCGCTGCGATCATCTCGCTCGGCCGCTCGGCTACTGCTGACCCGATACCGTTGGCTTTTGCAAAGGCGGTGAAGTCCATGTTGCGCACACGAGTCGCCGCAGGGTCCACTGGAAGTCCCGCAACTTCCATTTCCATTCGCACGAAATCGAACTCCTGGTTGTCAAAGACAACGATTTTCACCGGCCAACCGAAATCCTTCGCAGTAATTACGTCCTGCGGCATCATTCCAAATGCGCCATCACCGGTGAGCAGCCAGACTTGGCGTTTCGGGTTCGCGCAACTAGCTCCCATCGCCATGCCGAAGCCGCCGCTGATTGCGCCGTGATTGAAGGAACTCAGGACACGACGCCCGCCGTGAAGCTGCATGTAGCGCGCCATGTACACGGTCGCCGAACCTCCATCGACCACGAAGATGGCGTCGTCTGAAGCACGATCGCTGACAATTCGCGCGACGACAGGCGGCAAAATCGGGCTCCTGTCCAGGGACGGATCGCTCTGATGGAGGTTGTGGGCAAGCCATTTGTCATGCAGTGAAAGTAAGGACGAAAGCCATCGGCCGGATGGGCGTTGCTCTAACAAGGGCGTTAGAAGGCGAAGTGTTTCCTTTACGTCTCCGACTATTCCTAACGAAACCGGAGCGCGTGAGCCAATGTTTTCGACTTCGCGGTCAACCTGGATGATGGGAATGTCGGCAGGAAGAAACTCGTCGTAAGGAAAATTCGTCCCTAGCATGACCAGTACATCGCAATCCAGGACGGCGTGATAGCCCGAGGGCGCGCCTATAAGACCTGTCATCCCGACACTCTGACCCTGGTCGGCGTCGAATATCTCTTTGGCGCGGAGCGTGTGCGCTATAGGAGCCCCGATCCTCTTTGCCATCTCCAAAATTTCGCCGTGAGCATCGCGACAGCCAATCCCGCAGAAGAACGTTGCTCGCTTGCTGTTGTTGATGAGATCAGCAGCTTTGCTGATTTCGCTGATGAGGGGGACCATGGGCGAAACAGTCTTCACCAGCGGATGCATGAACCGCTGGCTTGGTACGGTCTTCGGCAGCACGTCTGCCGGCAGCTCAATCCTTACCACCTCTTGCCGCGCGATGGCGATCTGCAGCGCGATCTCAGCAATTCGCGGCATCTGTTCGGGTTCGGCGATGACGGCCTGAAAGGCGCAAACATCCCCGAATATGCGCTTCAGGTCAACTGCCTGGAAGAATTTGGTTTCACGTTCCCCGTGGGGCAACTGTCCGGTAATCGCGATAACACTGGAGAAGCCTTCACGCTTCGCGTCGTATAGGCCGTTGAGCAGATGAAGGGAGCCTGGCCCAACAGTCCCTGCGCAGACCGAAGGCCCGCCGCGTATCGCCGATTGCGCATAGGCCGCATAAGCGGCGTTTTCCTCGTGGTGAACGCCTACCCATCGAATCCGGCCGTCACGGCGAATCGCATCGGTGAAGGGATTGAGCGCGTCTCCCGCAACACCGAAGACGTGGGTCACGCCGTTTTCCGCGAGACGTGAGACTAACATGCTGGCAACGTTCATTCTGATCTCCTGGATCCCGTCCGCCGGCAGTAGCCCAGCGCACCTCGCGCCTGATGAAAAATCCTGAGGTGCACCGGCCAGACTAACCGCCGGCCCATCCTCCCGATCAATCCTAGCATGCGGTGCCCGGCGATAAGAGCGAAGGCTTTTTACCGCGGTAACCATCCTCGGCGGTGCTAGTGGCAAGCGTCAGCCCGAACTTCGGAGAGACGTGATACCAGTAGCCGGATGGCCAAAAAGAGAAATCTGAGGTTTCGTATGGCGCGTGCGAGCAGGTAAATACTCATAAAGTCGAGCGCGGCGGCCAAAACAATGCCGAAGACAATCGCAAGGTACGTGCCCTCGCTGATGCCCAGCCTGCCCAACTGAAGAGCCTTGCGTAGGACGCGCAGACGATTAGATTGACCGCCCGGAACAGGCAGCGGGGAAGCGGTGTTCCCCTGACTAGGGGCTCTCGCCTCTATAACTCGAATATAGAGGACAGCCATTGCACCCAGGCAGTAGGTTATCGAGGTCAGCGCGCCTACGAGCAGCGCCCAGAGCGGATCGACAGGACCGACCAAACGCATCAAGCGGTCGGGCCTGAAGTACAGGCCGACGCCAATGGCAAGCGGCAAGAGTGACGGCCCAACTTGGTCAGCAAGCTCTTCCAAAAACTCACCGAACCCGCTAGCGGTGCCGTGCAGGCGAGCAAGGTTTCCATCGACGTAGTCCAGCAACACACAGAGGGCATATAGCAAACTCCCGCACAAGACTAGACTGCGAAACCGAGTGGCAACAAGAACTGCGCTGAGGAGCGCGAGAAGCAGCCTCAACATCGTAACCTGGTTCGCCGAGCAGCCCGCCCAAACAAAGGGGATCGTCAAACAAAACGACACGGGGCGGTAAATGAACCGAGAGATATAAGAATCCGCTCTGTCGGATAACTCCGCGGCTCCATAAGACTTCCTTAAGGCATCGAGTATTGGTTCTCCGCGAGCCGAAGGTCTTTCGCGAACCCACTTTCCTGGAGCTGATGACATATCAATCTCGCTATAGAACAAGCTGCGCTCGCTAGGGGCCGCCTGGGACGCGCTTTTAAAGCAGCGGTCCCTCAATCATCGTCACTCTACGTGATACCTCGCACTCTAGTAAGCAGCTATTGGAAGATGAGATCGTTGCTATTTGGACGCACACCAGTCAGCGTTCAGCTTTCTTAGCCTGCTGTCAATTTGCGGCTAGTCGCGAACTGACTGACAGGACCGCGCGGCAACATCCCGATGAGACGTCGGCGTAGAGACATGAAACTTAGGATCATCATAGTTTAGGCGCTTGTCGGCGTAATACTCGTCGTACATTGACCCTTCCGAAGCCCGGTTAAAGGTCACGAATATCGCTCTGCGAGGCTTCGCGCTCATATTAGCATCAGAATAATGAGGAACGAACGAATCAAAGACAAGCAAATCAGCAGGGCTGGTCTGCAAAGACTGCCAATTAAGCTTTGCAGCAATGTCAACCCTGATGTCCCCGTGGTGTGAGCCTCCACGGTTGTAATGCAGTAATGCTTTATCGTCGATTGTTTCCATAATAAACGCGGTATTGGCTGCTATGAGCTCGTCGAAGTTTGTAGCGAACTGCACACAGCCGTTAGCGAGATTTGCTGGATGGATAGTAAGGAGAGCGGTAGCATGGTAACGGGTTTTGAACGCGCGGTAGGCAGCAAAATCCTGATGAGGCCTAAACGCACCCCCTCCAGGTAGCTTTTCGTTGGTTTTGTCTTTGAATGGGGATACGCTTTCGCCCACAAGTTCTGAAACTGCGCTCTCCAGACAACTGCCGACAAACTGCTTGAACTTAGAGTCACGCCCGATCATAAACTCATATCTGCACACCTGTGTTGGACAGCTCTCTTCGGGAACTACGATGAGCTCCATCGGGTCACCTTTAGCCCTGTCCGAAAGTGACTCGCCAGCGGCCAGAGAAGATTCGAGGATCGACAACGCTTGCGAGCTCATCTTGTCGGAAACCTCCCGTAGATCGCAAACGAGATCAGCCGGGAAAAAATTTGGCAAATAGACATAGCCAAACTTGCGAAAACAATCGATCTGCTCTTTGTGAATGCGAAATGGTTGCCGGTTCATCTGTGATATATTCCGCGTCGTCAGTGTCGATGGCCTCCAGACGCTGGTGATCACAGAAAGTCTAGCACTTTTCTTAAGCGGCTACGCCGGAATTGTCAGGGCCGGCTTCCTGGCTGCCATCTGCCTGATCTGCGCTGCCCTAGCCGGCGCCCCATTGAAAAAGGCGCTCACTACCGGTGGTACACTGGTCGCGGGTGTGATTATTGCTGTTGTAGAAAGTCAGGCGAAGGCCTGGAGTATATGTAGCGATGTATGTCGCGTGCCTCATGGCAGGTATAAGCTCCCGCTTGCTACCCCTTACAAGAGTGGACCACAAGGCGCTGCTTAGAGTAGGGAAGGTGCGTATGATCGACGTCCAGATGAAGACCTTCGGCCTCGCAGGCCTCAGCACCTTTTCATTTGTGGTCGGTCACGGCGGAAGCCGGGTTGCCAATCATCTCCTAGGACACTACACCGCGTTGGCGTTGTCGATTATTAATAACAACTATTATGCATCTCGAAACCTGGACTGGAGCGCATATCTTGCTCTAAGCAGTCGACCCGGTGACGTCCTCTACTACGAAGGTGACCTCGTCGCTGCGCCCAGCATTATCAGGCAGGTAGCTATGCACACAGGCGACGTCTGTGTCGCCATGGACCCGACGGGACAGAGCACAAGGATCGACACCAGAGTCATCGGAGACGGCGATCGCGCTTGTGAGCTTGTGTTCTCCGAGCGCGGTGACCTTGCGACAGCAAGTACCGGAGATTCGGAAGGAGAGTTTGTGTGTCTCGCCAAACTGAGTAATCGTGCGCGGGAGTACGTAGTGGGCCGTTTGGAGAAAGAATCATATGACGGACCTATGAGGCTCTATCAGATATTCAATGACTTGTTCCGGCATTATCCGTCATTTCTGATCAGTACGGCTGGGCGTCCCTGGGTGGAAATCGATAATAAAGATGATTTGCTCCGTGCGCGCCACATCGTGCATCAAATTTTCGGGACACAGCCATCAGACGGCAGTCACGCGAAACATGACTGATAGAGATGCTTCCGCACAAACTATTTCGCAGTACTTTCAGAGTCAAAATACTATAGCGACGCGCGGCTGGCAGCAGTTTTCAAACCATTCATAGCATTTTCAAGCGTCGCCTCTCCGCAGCACAATACGAGGCGTATGCTGTCGTTTCCCTGTGATCCATAGATCGATCCAGGGATGACGGCAACCTTTTGCTGCTCGAGAAGGAACTCGGCCACCGCATCTCCGCGACGACGGTGGCGGTCTAAGAAGGATTGAGGAATCGCGTCAGCCAAGCCCGCAATATTAGGAAACGCAAACATCCCTCCAAGCGGCAGCCTGTCCCAAGCAAACCCCTCCTCCGGCGTCAAAGAATCTACCACCTTCTCTACCCCTTTTCTTAACATCTCTGTTTGGGCATTTAGCCAAGGAGTTGATAGGTCGTCCGCTATGAGCGTTAAGGCAACGTGCTCGAATAGAACATTGACGCCCAAGTAAAGGTAGTCGTGCAGTTTCGCCGCGAGTGATATCAATTCAGGCTTGGCGCACAACCAACCGATGCGGAGACCAGGAACGCCGAATTTCTTAGAAAAGCTATTCACCAAAATGCTCCGGTCCTGGAGGCCCTCTACACATCGTGCGGGCCGATGCGGTCGAGCAAATGCCATAGTGTCGTACACTTCATCATGCACGACCCATAGATTGTGGGCTTCAGCAAACCTCGACAGTGCTTGCCATTCCTCTCCGCCTACTACATAGCCAGTGGGATTTTCGGGAGAGTTTACTACCAGTGCTCTCGCGCGTTCTAGCTTTGTGCCTGACATCTGGTCGGCGTTATCTAACATACCGAGATACTCGGAGTCAGGGCGTCTAATTAGTGGAACAGAAACTCGCGCTAACGTATGGACCGATCGCACGTAGAGCATATATGTGGGGTCGGTCACCAGGATCGTATCGCCGGGGTCAGAGGTGCAAAGAATCGCTAAGGCAATGGCTTCGACGCCACCATGAGTTATCAGGAGTTCAGTGTCAGGGTTTACCCGGTAGTTATATCTACTGAGGTACCACTGAGAAATTGCATAGCGCAGCTCTGGTAAGCCTCGCGACTGTTCGTATTCCTTAACCGCGTGGATGAACGATCCATATGTCAAGTGTTGGGCGCGGATCGTGTCTGCAAGGTGCTCGGGAGGACCAAAGTCCGGTTCGCCGATGGCAAGATTTGCTATTGTTGCATCTGACTTGGCTCGGCCAGAGAGCGCTTTCGAGGCGTAGACTCCCAATGACTGGGCGCTTGTATTGATGAACGGCTGCATCGCTATGTCTCGTTCCCTGCTATCGATTTCCTAAATGTTCGAGCAATCTCTTCGGGTGACCGTGGAACCCTAGGAGCGACTTCCACTCCGGCACTCACCAGGACGCGAAGAAAAGACGGCCCTTCGGTCGCGCGCATTTGTTCAAGCGCTTCTGAAAGCTGAGCCTGGTCACTAGCCTCCAAGGCGATGCGATATCCTGCCGCCAATGCGAGCATCTGCATTTTGACCGATCCTGAAAGACTGGCTTGCCCTCCGGTCGACGCATACTGCTGATTATCGATGACGATGTGCATCAGATTTGGAGGAGCCATGTGCCCAGCCATTGCGAGAGCCCCTAAAGACATTAGTAGGTTACCATCCCCATCGAGAACCGCGACGCGGCGATGCGGTTGCGCGAGTGCCACTCCCAGCCCGATGGACAAAGCGAGCCCCATCGACCCGAGCATATAGAAATTGGTACTCAAGTCTCTACACCAAAACGCCTGCCTACTCAAATACCCATTAGCCACCACGACAGCTTCATTTGTCGAGGTGTTCATAAAAGTGCGAAAAACATCGGCCTCAATCAATCGATTACCCTTTCGCGAATCAGGAGCGCCACTGGCGAATTTTCCGATCTGCTCCTAAGAGAGGCGACGCTTAATGAAGAGGTGACGTCATCCCGCGCTGGGATCCAAAATGGAATGCCCACGGCAGTCAATAAGGCAGGCGAAGCGGATCCCATCAAAATGTGTTCCGGAGCATCGAATTCGTCTGCCCCTCGCCACCCGATAACAAGAAGCAAGGGAATTTTGTAAAGAGAGACCAGTGAAGTCAAGGCGTTCAAACAGAGTCCCAACCCGGAGTTCTGCATAAGCACGACAGGGTTCTTACCTCCCAGATACGCCCCAACCGCCATGCCGACAGCATTGTCCTCGCGGACAGCGGGAACATATAGGTACCGCAAGTCGCTTTCTAGAACCTTCAAGGCAGTTCCCAGGGTAGAGTCAGGAACTCCAGTAAAGAAGTCATACTTCAGCGCGGACGTAAGCTCGCAAAAATCAGCTCCTGTCAATCGCTAGCCTCCCGCCTTCAGCTCTTGCGCCGGTGGGACCCGGGTCCGAGTATCTGACGTCTTTGTCGAACTGCCATCTCCGTTCGGTATATCCTGGAGGTCCTCAAGAATTCGGCTGACAGGCCACAACGAATGCTCGATTCCAGCGGTGGTACCATCGTTAAGAATAGCTTTAAAGACCTGCTCCATCGCGCACAAAGCGCTCCTTATTCCCTGATTGGCATAGATCACCATTCCGGCGCCCAATCGTGACAATTCTTGCAAAGAGATCTGGTAGTACGTTGTGGGTATAACTATGATCGGGACTACATGGTTCCATTCCTGCAGAAACTGGGTTATGGGCTCCGAGGATGATTGGTTCCAGTGGATCAGGATCGCATCAGCTCCGGCATCGGCGTATGCCGCGGCTCGCAGCTGAGCTTCTCGCTGTCCAGCGCCTGCGATCAATGCCTCGACTCTGGCGATGACAACGAAGTCAGGGTTTGCCTGGGCTTGTTTAGCAGCTCGAATCTTGTGGCTGAACTCGGAAATGGAGACTAGCTTCTGTGCTCCCTGAATGAGGCTATTCGTTTTTGGGAAGGCCTGGTCCTCAATCGAAATCGCCGCCGCTCCCGCTGCCTCAAACTTCTTAACCGCATAGGCTACGTTAGCGGTATTTCCATAACCCGTGTCGCAGTCTGCGATCACCGGAATCGAAATAGATTCACTTATTGATTGAGCAACATGAAGATAATCGGACATCGAGAGGATGCTCGCATCCGGCACGCAGTAACTGGAAGATATCTCGAAGCTGCTTGACCAAATGGCATCAAATCCGACTTGTTGGGCTAGCCGCGCTCCGGCGGCGTTGTGCGCGCCAGCGCATCTTGCAATCTTATTGCCCGAGAGAAGTTGTCTCAATGCAAGGGCACGGTTCGACATGGGCTATCCTGGGGCGATCGGCTAAGGCCGCCCTCGATCCGTTGGGCTTTCACAGTGCGAGAGAAGCCGTTACGCACACGGAAGTCACGGATTGCGCACGCCTATCGTGACGATTAGCCTTTATCACCGATCCGGATCGGCAGGTGTTCACATACGCGTGCGTCTGAGAGTATAGCGCAAGCCGCGATCGGGTCGCGGTGATGTAATCCGCCGAGCTGCGACATGGAGATAGCCTTGTTTTGGCTCAGAGGTGACCAGGCTTTCACCTGACTGCTGGGAGTATCCCCCTCGAGTCCCAGATCAGTACGGTCCTTCGTGGATAAAACCGAACGTAGTCCTTCAGCAGTGACTTATAACGCCGCACATTGCCAACGGGGGGGCGCGTTCAGTATATGCAGGCTGAGCAGTAATTCTCCCACGAAGAGAGCAGCCACTCGCGCTGCACGTCCTCCATTTCTCGAAGGCGGCCCGCCGATCCCCGCGCCTGAATGAAGAAAAGAGTCATAGGACGGCGGCCGCTCAAGAGTTCGACGGGCGCGGCACGTAGCTGCGGCCAATAAGGGCTGGCTATCGGAGATGAGCGATACACCAGGACATAAGCAGCCAGAATCGCCGGGTCCATGTCCTCATAGTAGGCGCGATGAATCGGCAGGGCGCCGGAATCTGCCGGCACCCACTCGATGTCACGGCTCTTCACGACAAAGGCGTGTTCCACCAGGGAGTTCTCGGGACGATGGTATAGCCGCTTGGCATCGTAGGAACGGATTATGGTGAAGTCAAAGCGCAGCCCATCTCTGAAAAATCTCCCCTCTCCCCATTGAAAGCTCTGGAATCGCTCGCGTATCCAGACATCGCGCTTTGGGTCGGAATGCGATACCTGCGCGGACTCCGGCACCAAAACCCCCGCGACCTTGCAGTCGTCGATTTCAACCTGGAGATAGGAGTGCATTACCACCGGGATCAGCGCCAGGAGCAAGCAGGCGGATAAGGGATAAAGGTATCGGAGTGACAACCGAGTCATGTTGCAGGTCTCCGCGTTCCCGCCGTGCCCACATAGGTCACTAAGGCCGCTGCAGCGGCGAACGTAAGCATACCTGACATCGGATGCAGAACCGTATCCATGATGCGTCCTCCCCAACGCTCCACCAGCAGTCCCAGCAGGGCGCATCGCAAAGCATTGCAGGCCATTGCAATGGGGAAAGCCACCGTCAGCGTGAGAACGCGCCGCGGCCAGGAGGAGTTAAAGTAAGCGAGGACCAGGGCCAGCGTGACGGAGGCATAGAGCACGGAAAAACCGCTACAACCGTCGTTGATCGATAAGTTGGCCGCTGGGAGAAACAGCATGGTGTCTTCACGGGCGACGGGCACAAACAGCGCTATCACATGCTCGGCCCCCACGGCAGTGATTCTCCGCAGCAACAGAAGAAGCCCTTCCACGAATGCGGCGGGGATGGGAAGCATGAAAAAGCACAAAACCCAGACGAAAGCCAGCGCCCGAGTACGGCGGCTGCCCAAAAGCAGTAACGACAGACCCGGCAGGCAAACGACCATGCCGAAAGCCGAGAGCAACTGCGTCCGAATCGCGCTGTCCAGCACGATCATCCCGAGGCCGAGGATGAGGAACAGAAAGCCCCACGCGGATTGCTCCACATCCACAATTGGATCCGACCGCAGCACCTTGTAGATGAAATAGGCGGCGACAAAAGGGATGAACATCCCATGCACGTTATGCCAGATGTCCATCGTCCAGCGCTGCCAAAGCCAGTAGATGGTCGGAGCAAAGACGAGGATCGCAAGCAGGATCCAAACGGTGTGCGCAGCCCATCTAGGACGAAATTCTGGACGCCGGGCGGGGTCGGTCGACATTGCCAGCCAAGTTGCGGTCGGATGGTTCATCTGGGATCCAAATCCCTTCCCGCATTGATCTCCAGCAGGTGTCCTGCTTACTATTTCGCAGCCACAGCGCAGAGATTCTCGGCTGTCCGGCGCAGGTCGCTGCGGAATGAAGCAAGAGTCCCAAGTATATGTCAGGAAACTCGAGTTGGTTGCATCCAGTGTTGACTAATCCTGCTTCTCCGTCGCCCGTGCGAGCTCCCCGCATTATGGTTGAACATAACGCACTCTGTTTTTGGGCCGCGCCTCGTCGCCAAGCGAGTTTCGTTGAAATCAACAGGCGACGACTTCACGATCGCGAGAACACGCGGTTCATTCTGCGAATTTTGTTGTGTCTCTCGGCAATTAGTGGTATACAACACAGAACGGCGACCGCCAAACGGCGGAAAAAGATCACTGGAAGATAGAGATCCAAGTGAATGGTGTCGCTAATCGTTACTGTGGCGCCGGTCTCGAGGTCCTCGGCTTTTCACGGCGCTGAATAGTGTTCCATTCTCTTTTGCCGAGCCGAGGCAAAGTTCCCAGAGCATTACAGGGCCAGGTTGCGACATCGCTTATGCGAAAGAGCGCTTCCGCAGCCGACGTCAAATTGACCGTTCGCGAACGGCATGCGTCTTTGGGTGGCACAATGTTGCCGCCTGGAAGTTTTCCCCTTCGCACGCAAAGGAGGATCGCCTTGCAAATGCGTATCGCTTCGCTGTCGCTGATCGCGCTGTGCCTGACGCTAGCGGCTGTTCCTGTAATGGCACAGACTGTCTATAGCAATGGTTCTATCAACGGCAATACTGACGCCTGGACCGTTAACTTCGGTTACGTCGTTAGCGATACCTTCAACGTGGCCAACAGCGGCGCCACTATCACCGGCGCCAGCTTTGGCATGTGGCTGTTCTCGGGCGACACACTGACGTCGGCCGAACTGTCCATCACCTCGGGCGAAAACGGCGGCACCAGCTATTTCGACCAGACCGTTAACTTCACCCAGGGCGGCTGCACTGCTAACCAGTACGGCTACAACGTTTGCCAGGAGAACACCTCGTTCTCTGGTCCGACTCTTAACAGCGGCACCTACTGGCTGAACCTGCAGAACGCCAGCGTACCGAGCGGCGACCCAGTTTACTGGGACGAGAACTCTGGTCCGTCTTCGGCTTCTGAGAGCGAAGTTGGAACGATTCCTTCGGAGGCGTTCACGGTTCTGGGCTCCGGAACGGGCACGACCACCACCACCACGACCTACGCGACTCCTGAGCCCAATGACCCAGCTTTATTTGCTTCAGGGTTTGCAGGTTTAGTTTTCGTGCTCCGGCGCAAGCTGTTCTGATCCGGTTGAGTTTTGCGTTTGGTTTCTCCACCTATTTACAAAAGCCAGGGTCCAACGCCCCGGCTTTTCATCTTTTAGCAGACGCCCAGACGGGATCCGCAGGAGATGTCGTGTTACGGGAGCTCTGCCTGCACACCGATCTCAACCCAAGAACTGCGGAGGCGGATAGCTAAAATGGCGTGTCAGAGCCCGGTAGCAGGTGATAGCCTTTTCACGATGGACCGCAGCCAACGCCCCAAGAGCTTCTTGACCCACAGAAGCCTGCTCCGCATATTCGTAATTCAAGCCCAGTTGCTCATACTTGGACGTTCCTAATCGATGGAACGGCAGCAGGTTGATGTCGCCCAAGCCTATCTCCGTCAGGAACTCAGCGGTTGCTTCCGCGTTGGCGACAGTTTCGTTGAACTGGATTACGGTTACCGCGACCACTCTGTTAGTAAAGAATTGCCGGATCCGGGAGTTATTTGATGCGCCCACGTTCGCCGCAATAGCAAGAGCAGTCGCTTTTCTGCCTGCCGCGACGTGGTGTCCTGCTGCACCGTTGCGCAGTAGCGGCCTACAAAGTCCAACTCCACCATCAGGATTCGCACTTGGAAGCCCATCGTCGTAAACTAACTGTATGAACGCAACCGATTTTGAGTGTCCTGTCTGCGGCGCGAAGGTGGGCGAGAGATGCCACACGTTTACCGGCAAAGTGTTGCCCGTCACCCACGCCAGACGCAAATGGGAGGCCGTCAACTTCGCCACGGATGAAGAAGAAGACGTCACGCATCCCGAACGGCTGAAAGAACTGGCCAACAAGTCTTAACAGGCTCGGAGTTTTACCGTAGCTGTCGCGCCAAAGCAGAAGTGACCGCGCATCCCCGTTGGGTAGATGTGAGCTGTTGGTTTCCGCTTGAGTGTCCAAGCTCAATGACCGTGGTGAACCCCTGACAGTCAGCCGACGCTAGCCGGGCTGAGCCCGGAACCCAAGAACAGAGAACCTGCCCGAGAGACCGCCGTCCCCATAGAACCGATTGGTTCCAAAACGGGATCAAGTTTCAACATCGACACCCCGAAATCACTGCGAAATCTCAGGATCAGGTCTTAGAATTAAGCCTTATTTCAAACTCCAATTTGAGGACCCAACGCGATGGCTACGTGTGCTAGGGCGGTTGCGAAGTTGTTAGTTATTTTACTTCTGCTGTGCCTGCTCGGCAGCAATGTGGTAGCGCAGGTAACCATTCAACCCAAGAGTGAGATCTTCGGTGGCTATTCTTGGTTAGGTATCAGCGGTCAAGCCGATTTAGGGAACAAGGTGCAGGATATTAACACTGGTTTTGACGCCTCGTTGACTTATTACCTTCCGGGGGCGCATAACTTGGGAGTCATCTTTGACGGCAGCGGCCACTACAATACTGGCCGCCCCGGCTACACTGGCGTAGGCTTCGCTTTTGTGGGATTGCAGTATAAGTATCACACCGATTCGTTCTCGCCGTTTGTACATTTCATGGCAGGCGCAGCCAATCTGTCACCGGCATACCCTCCGACCCCGCCGAATCAGAACAATGAGTGGCAAGCCGCCCTCGCCGCTGGCGGCGGTTTCGATTACGTCATCAATCGCCGGTTCTCGCTGCGAGTCGTACAGGCAGATTACATATACACGAACTACGATATCTATTGCTCGGCCATTGTAAATTTTGTGTGTATCCGAAGCAGCAATGTTTCGCAGTGGAACAACATTCGTCTGTCGGCGGGTATGGTTTTTAATCTGGGCAACTACTATACGCCGGTTCCGGCCGCGGCTTGCACGGCGCAGCCGACGGAAGTGACCGAAGGCGAGCCGGTAACGGTAACAGCGACGGGAAGCAACTTCAATCCCAAGCACACCGTGGGCTACGCCTGGACGACCAACGGTGGCAAGTTGGACGCCGCCGACAAGCAGTCAGCCCGGATCGATACCACGGGCGTGGCGGCGGGCAGCTACAGCGCCAATGCCACCATCAGCGATGCCAAGATGAGGAA
>Ga0181532_10002648_pt1 | contig 16618 bp, 12 predicted proteins | sample PEATcosm2014_Bin_33_FD_119768 | JGI IMG/M metagenome (GOLD analysis project Ga0181532, IMG submission 119768) | Peatland microbial communities from MTU Mesocosm Facility, Houghton, MI, USA - PEATcosm2014_Bin11_30_metaG | ecosystem: Environmental > Terrestrial > Soil > Wetlands > Peat | place...
GCTCAAGTCCTGCCCAGTCTGCACGTTCCCCCGGACGCAAAGCTCGGCCCGCCGGAAACGCTGCGCGGTTCCCAGGCGCAGGCAGATACGAGCGCCTACCGCGTCTGGCAGAAAACGGACACCGCGGGCGGCCCGGCGGGCAGATACCTCGTGGATAATTCCGGTGCGGCAGTGTGGCTTGTGGACCCGGGCATCAATGGCGCCTTCAAGACACGGCCTGACGGCACCCAAGTGCGAAAGTTCGACGCCCCCAAAGCGACCCTGATGAGCTACATCATCAAGGGCATGCTCGACCGCAAGCTGCCCTGGGGGCTGGTCCTCTTCGGCATTATGATTGCCGTCGTGCTGGAGCTGTGTGGCGTATCCTCGCTTGCGTTTGCCGTGGGCGCCTATCTGCCGATATCGTCCTCGGCACCCATCTTCGTGGGAGGCCTGGTGCGCTGGCTGGTGGACCAGCGCATGAGACACTCTCTGCGCGAGCACAAGCTGGATGAGGCCACGCTCGCCGCCGAGAGCGACAAAAGCCCGGGCGTGCTGCTTGCGAGCGGCTACATCGCCGGCGGCGCCATCGCGGGGATCCTAATCGCGTTCGTGCAGGGCGTGACGACCAGCCTGGATGCGCGCATAACTCGGTGGGCCGAGGCCTCCAACCCGTTCTTCGGCGGCACGAACGCCGACTGGCTGGCCCTCATCCCTTTCCTCGCCTTAGCCGTCCTGCTTTACATCACCGGCAGGCAAATGCTGCCGGCGCGGAATCGGGACCAAGCGATTTAACGTGACATACTCCCTGCGGGCGGCAGCGACGCGCAGGCGAGTCTCACCCGAGACACACCGTGGACACGCCGGATAAACCCCGCAGATCCCAGCTTGGCACCCTGGGGCAGTTCTGCTTCTTTGCTGTCACCGGTGGAGCAAGCCCCGCCCGGAAGGTCCGTTAGGACCGCCATGTCTGTCGAAACCCGAGCCGGGAAGCGCCTCAAGCTCCGCCGGGAGCGGCATACACCGCTAGCCTACACCCCGGCCTCTTTGCTCAACGCCGTTGCAAACCGGAGTTTGTGCCAGGGAATGCCTATGGTCAAGCGACATATACAAAAAAGGCTCAAAAGGGCCTGCAAACACAGGGCTTTTTGCGATCAACCTCGGATACACACCGGTATATAACCGGAGTCTAACCGGAGTCACGCCGGGACCACACCGTGCAGGAACGGGGCGTGCGACGAAGGAAGAAGGTAGAGGGAGGAATGACGAATGCACATAGCAGAAGGTGGTGACCGCTTTGGAAGTACCGCAAAACCAGATGGTTACGCAATCCGCAAGGGCGCGCTACCGAGGCAATGCCGTGGCGGGTGGCCAGTCACTCCGGCCACTTGCCGGCTTTGCGCAGGCTGACAGTCCAAAGCCAGCCAGAGCGTGACGCAATGTAGAGCGTGCCGTTGGCCACGACCGGTGTGGCATAGATGGCCGCCCCAACGTCAATCTGGCTGAGGACCTTTTTCTCCTTGCCCGCAGCCAGCACGATCAGGCCCTTCAGCGTGGGCATGAACACCTTCCGATCCGCCACCAGGGTTGATCCCCAAACGGTGGACTTGCTCTCATGAACCCAGTAGCACTGCCCGGTCTCCGCATCCACGCAGTGCAGACGCCCGGCGACATCACAAACATAGAGCAGGCCATCCGCGATCGAAACCGTCGAGAGGCTTCGGTCTAAACCCTGGTAAATCCACACCCGGCCCGTCCGGGTGATGTCGCCCGTCCTGGTGGCGTCAATACAGTGCAGCGCGCCGCGTCCCCGCCCATGCTCGGGATCACGGCCAATGGCCACATAGATACGATTGTTGTGCAACACCGGTGTGCCGATGATCTCGCTTTCCCCCACGAACGTTCCGTCATTATGGTTCAAGCTGTCCTTGCACCTCTTGTCCCCCAGGCGATAGCACGACACTTCATCCAAACCGCCATACGACCGGTATTCCGGGGGAATGCAGTCATACGACCACGCCGTCTTCAGCTTCACAGGTTTGTCCGGCGCTGAGGCAAGGGCCTCAAACGCGTAGCAACGGCCATCGCCGGCGCCGAAGAAGACCAGCTTTCGCCCGGCGACCTTGCCGAGCGACACCGAGGACCATTGGCCGTGCAGGATGTGCTCCGCAATCGCCAGGTCATCAGTGGCCACGAGCCGTCCGCTTCTCTTGTCCAGCACCACCAGGTTCGGCGCATTCGGGGCAGGAATCTTGCGTTTCCGTTCCTTGTCGAGTGACATGTTCCGATCCACGCCGTTGGAAGTCTGGACGTAGAGCAAATCGCCGTCTATGGCGGGACAACCATTAGCGGCATCACAGGGAAACACACCCAGCTTATCCCAGAGATCGTATTCCCAGACCACCTGCGCCTGGCCAGGTTCACCCCCGGTTCGCTGGCCGGTTGGGTCCAGGCACATCACCTTGAAGCTGTGCGTCACGAAATAGACGCGGTCCCCGTCCACGACGGGAGTGGAGCACACGCCCAATTCCCTGGGGTTGGGACTGATGCCGATGAGGAAGCCGTCAATGTAGAGCGGAACCTTTCTGGCCGGCCCTTGCCATTGCCAGAGGAGCTTTCCCGTCTTCTCGTCCAGGCACATCAGCAGACCCAGGTCCGACTGCCGTCCGCCAATGAAGATCTTTCCCTTGGCCACTACCGGCGTGGAGTAAACCGCCTGGCAGAGCTTGGCGGCCCATTTCACATTCCTGGTGGTGTCCATGATGATGCGACCTGCCTGCGAATCTTTCTCGCCTGGCACGAACGAGTCAGGCAGACCCTTCTCTTCGGAAACCATGTTCCTGCTATTGGAGCCGCCCCATTGGGGCCAATCCTTGCCTGGAGCATTGGGCGCGCAAAGCCATAGGCCCATCCATGCCAGGGCGAACCAACATCGCTGAGGCAGGGGCTTGAAGAGATGCCGGGCAGTCATACTTTCACGCGGAAATCACTAGCCGTCTCGATGAGAATACGTGTGGTCAAAGTACGTCACGGCATGCTTCGGCATTTGGGCAGGGAAATCAAACCAACAACAAGGTGAAATGAGGATGGAATCCGCTATTGCACGCGTCATTAACCAGCCCCGAAGGGCTCGCGGCTCGTCACCGTGCCCCAAAAGACCATCGCACGCACGAACTTCACGGATAAACCCTAAATTGACGGCCCGGGGGGACGGGCGCTAGGTTGTACCAAATGACTGAATTAGCGACCATTACTCCGCCCGGCGTGGACCGCTTTCCGTTGCGCCGACCCCTGCCGCGCGCCCAACTGGATGCGCTGTCGCGCGAGATTCTCGTGCTCAAGAAGCAGCTCAATGCCGTCATTCTCGCGCACAACTACCAGGTGCCTGAGATCCAGGACATTGCCGACTTCGTGGGCGATTCGCTCGGGCTTTCCCAGCAGGCGGCCCAGACCAAGGCGGACGTGATCGTCTTCAGCGGCGTCCATTTCATGGCGGAGACGGCCAAGATACTGAGCCCGGACAAGATCGTGGTCCTGCCGGATAAGGACGCGGGTTGCTCGCTGGAGGAGGCTTGCCCGGCAGAAAAGCTGGCGGAGTTCCAGAAGACCAACCCCAACTTCTACACGATCACGTACATTAACTGCAGCGCGGCGGTGAAAGCGCTCAGCGACGTCATCTGTACCAGCGGCAACGCCGTCAAGATCGTCAACGCCTCTCCCAAGGATAGGGACCTGCTGTTCGTGCCCGACGAGAACCTCGGCGAATGGGTCATCGAGCAGACAGGCCGGCCAATGACGCTGTGGCGGGGCAACTGCTACGCGCACGTGGAGTTCAGGCGGGAGAGTTTGCTGCGGGCGAAGGAGGCCTACCCGGAGGCGAAGGTCGTTGTGCACCCCGAGAGCCTGCGCGAGGTGCGTGAGCTGGCGGATGTCGTCTGCTCGACCGAGAAGATGATCTCCTACTGCCGAACCGCTCCCGCAAAGCAATTCATCGTGGTCACCGAGTCCGGCATCATTCACCGGCTCCAGAAGGAGTGCCCGGGCAAGGACTTCGTCTGCGCGCCCACCTTTGACGCCCTGCGCGCCCCGACCGACCCGTGCCGCTGCAGCGAGTGCAAATACATGAAGATGAACACGCTCGAGAAGGTGCGCGACTGCATGAAGAAGCTTTCGCCGCGCATCGAGCTGGCAGCCGAGATCATCCGCCGCGCGCAGTTGCCGATTCAGCGGATGCTGGCAACCCGCTAAACACGCGAAGCGCCGCTAAAAGAACCTTTGCGGACAAAGGCGTTCATCCACATACGCACTTCGGACGCCTGAGCTTGGCGCAGCACATTACTCGTGCCGGCGTGGACATGCAGCTCTCCACGCCGGGCGACATCTTCCTGCGTTCGTTCGCCCGGCAACATAATGTGTGTCAGGCTTGCGCCGGCTCCCAATCGCCTTTATCGAGGACGCCGTAGAGAAGGGGCTGGCCTTCCAACACAGATCACAGTCGCGCCGGGGGGAGCGGCTCTCGAACCAACGGCTCTTCTATCGGCGTTTACCGAAACCTCGCATCCCCTATGACCCGGACCCCGGCGTCCGCTTTCACGCCTGGCGTGCCAGCGACGGCTGTCTGCAGGAACTCGGAGAGCTCTGGCGCCTGCACCCGCAACTGATCGGCTGAGAGGTTTTCGCACAGCACCTTCCCGTCGGCAGTCTTGACGGAATAGAGCGGCCCCTTGGGCCCGGCCTTGATGGTGATGGTCTGGCCTCGCTTTTCAAGGTAGCCGATGACCGGGTAATTGGTTGTGGCCTTCACGCTGCCGGCTGGGGCAGCAGCTTGTACCTCATGCAGGGCCGTAAGTTTGGGACTGGTGCCTTGGGAGGGCTTATCCTGCGACAACGAGAGCCTCGCCACGGAAACCAAAACAATCCCACCAAAGAAAAGCGCGTGCGTCGTTCTCATAGCATTGCTCCAAGCTGCTAACCCCATTTGACCGTGGCGAGGCCGCTTTCGTTCAGTAAAGAATCTTGTCAGGCTTCCGCTCCCACTCCGCAAAAGCGGCGAGCGCTTCCTTGTGCAGGATCTGCTCCATCCTGAGCTTGCGCCGTCGAATGGGCAGCGCGACCTCGCGATAGATGAAGTCGTCATCGAAGTGGATGCGGGCGGCGTCCTTGCGCGTATTGGCGTAAAACACCTTGCGGAAGCGCGCCCAATAAATCGCGGACAGGCACATGGGGCAGGGCTCACAGCTCGTATAGAGGTCGCAGTCGCTGAGCTGGAAGGTCTTGAGCCGTTTGCAGGCCTCACGAATGGCCACGATCTCAGCGTGGGCCGTAGGGTCGTTCGTCGAGGTGACCAGGTTCCAGCCGCGGCCGACAATCCGGCCATCGCGCGCCACTACGGCGCCGAACGGGCCGCCCTGACCGCGGCGCATCATCCGAATGGAAAGGCGGATCGCCTCCCGCATGAACTTCGGGTTCATGCAAAGAGTTCAGCTACGTTCATGGAAACAGGCGCTTGCTTGCCGCCCTCGAAGAACTTCTGCGCCTGGCCCTGGCTCCATTTGCGCAGACGGTATAGCACCGCGAACGCGTAATCGGGCGCCGCGCCGCCCTGCCCGCCGACGACTTCGCCGCCCCGGCGGACGTTGTCCATCATCCAGGGAGGCAGCAGCAGGTGATACGGATTGCGGTTTACCTCGCCCACGTGGAACGTCGTCGCCGCAATCATGTCGGCCAGGTCTTCGGTGCTGATCTCGACCATGAGGTTGGGGTCGGTCATCGCACCCCAGAACTCTGTCTCCACGATGTAGCAGGCGAAGCCGGCGGGCATCTGCTTCAGGGCGTCCATCACCAGGTAATGCGTGCCGATGTGCGTGCTGTTCCAGTCGCGGTCATGCGGGCACAGGATCACCTTCGGTTGGTGCTGCACGATGAGGTCCTTGATGATCTTGACGCAGGCCGCCCAATGTCTCGGATCCTGCTCTCGAGTCTTGGGATTAATCTTCTCCAGGCCATTGGGCGCCGTGGTCACGAGGCCGAAGCCGATGTACTTGCAGGCGTTCTGCAGCTCGTGCAGGCGCTCCTGCTGGCGCTCCTTCTTGCTGCCGAGGGTGACGGCCACGTTGATGAGGTTCATCCGCGCCTGGCGCATCAGCCGCACCGCCATGGCGCCCACGATACACTCGTCGTCCGGGTGCGGGGCAAAGAACAGGGCCTTGGGTGCGTTGGGGGCAATCTCGGCCCTTGCAGCGGGCTGGAAGGTGCCCAGAGGAAAAGAGCGGCCTTGCGTGAGCAGGCGCGCGTAGTCAGCGACGAGTTGATGATAGGGAGTCATAATTCAGTTGGCTATTTGCGAGGAATTGCGGGGAGGCTGGCGGCAGCGACCGCCTGGCCGTGCCGCTTGTCCTTCTCATCCGGAATATGGAAAGCGATTCTGCTGGGCAGCTCCGGGAACTCCGCTTTGAGGACTTCCTTCGCGCCGGCGATGATGATGTCGCCGCCCGGCCCGGACGTGACCCGGCCCAGGATCAGCACGTTCTCCAGGTCATAGAAGTCCGTGAAGTGGGCAATGGCGTAGCCGAGGTAGGTGCCGATGGTCTCGTAAACCTTGCGGGCGCGGTAATCGCCCTGGTCCATGAGCTTCTGCACCTGCTTGAGCTTCTCGGGCAGCGGCATCTTCGCATCCACCTCGATGCCCGCGGGCGCGAGCAGGCGCCCGACGCATTGCTGCGAGAAATACTGCACGTCGCAGCCGTAATCGCCGGACCACTCGTCGGTCGCCGCACCGGGATTGAGATCAACCGGCACAAAGGCCAATTCGTTGATCCAGGATGTGATGTTGCCCTCGGCATTGACGTAGCCGCCGGCGGTGCTGGTGCCGAGCGAGATGCCCAGGATGCGGTTCTTGCCCAGCGACATCGAGCCGGCCAGGGCCGTCACCTCGCCGTCGTTCACGACCTCCAGCGGGATGTTGTTCCGCGCCTTGCGAATTTCGAGGAACAGGTCCCGCACGCGCTTGGTAAACACATCAGGCGGCACACCACGGAAGAGCGAGGCGACCTTGACCCGGTTGTTCACATAGACCCCCGCCGCGCTCCCGCCAATGGCGTCCACCCGCGGCAGATGAGCGGCCGCCTTCTTCAGCGAATCCATGATGCCGTTGTAGTGATACTGCGGGTCGGGCTGGAAGTAGGGGTCCCAGACCGTCTCGTCGCTGAACACGACCTTGCCATCAATGACCGCTGCCACTTTCCGGTCACTGCCGCCGAGGTCGAAGCCAATGCGACAGCCGTCCAGGTGTCGGCCCAGCGAGGCGGCGCTCCGGCGCTCCGGGGGCAGGTCCTTCGTATGCACCACCTCGATGGGGTGATCGAACATGCGCTCGCCTACAAGGTTCGAGTCAAACTTGCCAGTCGGCGTCTCGCGGTAATGCGCCGCCAGTTTGGCCGCCAGTGGCGCCGGCCCGTCAAAGTGAATGCAGAACCCGCCCCGCGACCAGAGCAGGAACTTGGCGATGCGCTCCAGGTAGGTGAAGTTGCCCGCCGCCTGCGGATGGCTGTCCGGCAGAATCTGCGTGGTAAAGTGCGAGGCCGTGCCGTCGGTCTGCTCCAGCGCCAGGCGGACCGTGACTGCGCCTTGTGTAGCCCGCGCCAGAGCCCGGAAGGCGCGATTGGCCAGCACCGCCGGCCGGAACGCAGGATCCAGCACTGGCGTGACGCGCGGTGCGACCAGGGGAAGGCCATTATTAGTGTTCATTGCGCGGGGGGTGTTGTAATTCAGACGCAGGTCGCGCGCAAGTCGAGAGGAGCGCCGATGAGCTTACGGCTCCTGGAGGTCCGCGCTGGCCGCCTCAGAAACCCGGTATTGGCTCATGCTGGCGGCTGGCCTCGCCTGCTCTTCAATCGCTGCCGAGCGGACTTACTAGCCTCCTCGGCCAACTGCATGACGTTGGCATCGTCAAAGGTTCGGTATCGTCCCTGTTCCAACTGCTCGGTGCCAACGGTGATGTCCTGCTTAAGGGCGGCGAGTTGCCGTGCTTTGAACGTCTCGGATTGGGTCCACCACCTGAACAATTCGACTTGATCTGCCGGATTAAGAGCGGCGGTGGCGGCTTTGATTTCTTCCAACGTGCTCACGACACCAACGTACTCCGGCAGGGGGCTTGTTGTCGAGCTTCCGGGAAATGGTGGAGGCGCTCCGAGCCCAACCCGCCCATAAGGTTCGGAGATTCCCGTTTCGCCTTCCCCGCATTGGAGTATCTTCAGCGCATGGAACTGCTGCCGTTCACCGATTTGCCTGCGCACAAGCCGCGGCGCTTCGTGCCATTCGGGATCAATCTGGCCGATTGGGCCCAGATTGCGCCCCTGTATGACCAACTGGAAGCCCGCGCGGTGGGGTGCGCCAACCCCGCGGACCTCGAGCGCTGGCTGCTGGATTGGAGCGAGCTGAGCGCTGCGCTGGATGAGGAGTCGTCCAAACGCTACATCGCCATGACCTGCCACACGGACAATGCCGAGGCGGAGCGCGCCTACCTGCACTTCGTCGAGAAGGTCGAACCCGAGATCAAGCCGCGGCAGTTCAAGCTGGCGCAGATTTACGTGGGCCACCCGGCGCGGGAGAAGCTGCCGCGAGGGCGCTATCTGGTGTTCGACCGGGACACCAAGGTCCACGTCGAGTTGTTCCGGCAAGAGAATGTGCCGTTGGAGACTGAGGAGACGCGGCTGACCCAGGAATACCAGAAGCTGAGCGGCTCGCTGACAGTGCAGTTCCGCGGCGAAGAGAAGACGCTGGTGCAGATGGGCCGATACCTGGAGGAGCCAGACCGCTCGCTGCGGCAGGAAAGCTGGAAGCTGGTGGCCAACCGGCGCTTGCGGGAGGCGGAGAGATTCGAGCATATCTTCGACCGTCTGCTGGATCTGCGGGGCCAGATCGCCCGCAATGCCGGCTTCGGCAACTACCGGGACTTCGCCTTCCGCAAACTCGGGCGCTTTGACTACAAGCCGGAGGACTGCCTGCAATTCCATTCCGCAGTGGAGGCCGAGGTCATGCCGGTGGTGCGCGAATTGCAGGCGCAGCGCCGGCGGGAGCTCGGGCTGGACAGCCTGAGGCCCTGGGACCTCGCCGTGGACCCGCGGGGCCGCCCGCCGCTGCGCCCGTTCGAGGAGGTCGAACAGATGGTGGCGCGCACTCAGGAGATATTCGACGACCTGGACGGCAGCCTGGCGGACGGATACCGCCAGATGCACCGGCTCCGTTTGCTGGACCTGGCCAACCGCAAAGGCAAGGCGCCGGGCGGATACCAGGCCACGCTGGCGGAGGCGCGCGTCCCGTTCATCTTCATGAACGCGGTGGGCTTGCAGCGCGATGTCGAAACCATGCTGCACGAGTCGGGGCACGCCTTCCACGCGCTCGCCACGCGCGGCGAAGACATATACGCTTACCGCGGCGCGCCCATCGAGTTCTGCGAGGTTGCCTCGATGAGCATGGAACTGCTGGGCAACGAATTCCTCGAACGCTTCTATGCCGCACCCGAGGCCAACCGCGCCCGGCGCACGCACCTGGAGGGCATCGTGAACATCTTCCCCTGGGTTGCCACCGTGGATGCGTTCCAGCATTGGATCTACACGCACCCGGGCCATACCCGCGCCGAGCGCACCGCGGCCTGGCTGGAGCTGATGGCGCGTTTCGGTGGCGACGTGGACTGGCGCGGCTATGAAGCGGCGCGGGCCAATCTCTGGCATCGCCAGTTGCACATCTTCATCCATCCTTTCTATTACATCGAATACGGCATCGCCCAGCTCGGCGCCCTCCAGGTCTGGGCCAACTCGCGGCGCGACAAGGCCGCCGCGCTGCGCGACTACCAGCGCGCGCTGGCGCTAGGCGGCTCGCGGCCCCTGCCCGACCTGTTCGCCGCTGCCGGATGCAAGTTCGAGTTCAGCCGGGCCACGATGGCGCCGTTGGTGGAGCTGGTCCGGGAGGAATTGGGAGAGCTGGAGCGAGCCGAGCGTTGAGCCGCGACGCGTGATGCGTGAAACGTGAAGGGGCGTGCGGACTGGATGGGGAACTGTCGTCCAGCCTGACGCTGGCGTCCTCGCGGAACGCGCGGCTCAGGTTTGGGGACGCGCCGAACCGTTAGGTGGGGATTGAAAGCGGCGGTCCATGGCGTTGCTGACCCCGGCCAGGAGCTTTTGCATATCAAAGTCTGCCGACTTCAAGAGCAGGCTGAAGGCGCCGCGGTTGACGGCCTCGACCGCCGCCCACATCGCCTCACTGCCCTTGGCCGCTCCGGTAAGGACGATAACCTGTGTTTCCGGCCAGCGCAGCTTGATCGCCGGCAGCAAGCCCAGTCCGCTGGCGTCGGGCAGTTTCATGTCCAGCAGCACCACGTCTGGCTGTTCATGAGCCAGAGCCTCATGTAGCGCCGCCCCGCTGTCAGCTTCGGCGACATGGTAGTCGTCCTCCAGAATAGTCCTGAGCAGCTCTCTCATTCCCTCGTGATCATCAACAATGAGCACGTTGCCCCTGTGGGGCCATCGGGAATAATCTGCCCGCGCGGAGGCCATTACACGTCAATGCCGTAGGCCTTGATCTTGTTGTAGAGCGTCTGGCGGCCGATGCCAAGGCGCTTGGCGGTCTCCAGCTTGTTGCCGCCGGTGTCCTTGAGCATCTGGACAATGGCGTTGCGCTCGACGCCCTCCAGCAAAGTGAAGTTCGTGTCGGGCGTATTCTCGCCGGGCATCTTGGCCTTGCTGATGGACAAATCGTTCGCCCCCACCTCGTCGCCCTCGGAGAGCAGCACGGCCCGTTGGACTTCGTTCTGCAACTGGCGCACGTTGCCCGGCCACTCGAACGTGGTCAACCGCTCGGCTGCCGCGTCCGTGTAGCCCTTGATGACGCGGTTGGCCTGGGCGGCGAACCGCTTCAGAAACGAATTGGCCAGCGGCATAATGTCCTCGCGCCGCTCGCGCAAGGGAGGCAGGTGGACGGAAATGGCGCTGATGCGGTAGAACAGGTCCTCGCGCAGCTTGCCCTCCTTCAGGGCCTCGTCGGTCTTGCGGTTGGTGGCGGCCACCAGGCGGCAGTTGGTTTTGTAGCTGGTCTTGCCGCCGACCGGGCGCACCTCCTGGTCCTGCAACACGCGCAGCAGCTTGCTCTGCGTGTCCACGGGCATTTCGGAAATCTCGTCCAGCAAGAGCGTGCCGCCTTCCGCCTGGCGGAACAGCCCCTCACGATCGGTGTGCGCACCCGTGAAGGCGCCTTTCACCGACCCAAACAGCTCGCTCTCGATCAGCTCACGTGGCAGGGCGGCGCAGTTGATCTTGATGATCCGGCCTTTGCTGCGCGGGCTGAAGGCGTGGAGCAAATCGGCAATCACTTCCTTCCCGGTGCCGCTCTCGCCGGTAATCAGCACCGCCACGTCGCTCGTAGCGATGCGCTCGACAGTGCGGACCACCTCGCGCATGGCGGCGCTCTGGAAGATGGGCGAAGCCGTGCCGCTCATCGTCTCAAGCGCCCGGCGGAGCAGGCTCGTTTCCTCGGTCTGGTGGCGGCGCTCCATCGCATTGGCGACGTCGGCCAGGAACTTAGGGCCGTCAAACCGCTCGCCCGACCGGCGGATGAAGTTGAACGCGCCTCGTTTCGTGGCCTCGACCGCCCACGCCACGGCTTCCGCGTCATCCTTGGGCGCGCCCGTCAGGACAATGACCTCGGTGTCCGGCCAGCGCTTCTTGATGGTCGGCAACAACTCCAGGCCGTCGGCGTCGCCGAGTTTCACGTCCAGCAGCAAAACATCGGGCTGCTCGTTCGTAAACGCCTTTTGCAGCGCCGCCCCGCTTTCAGCCTCGGTTACCTGGTAATCCCCGGACAGCCAGCCGCTCAGCACCTCACGATACTTCGCTTCGTCATCAACAATCAAAATCTTACCCTTCATAGTTTCCTTTCGCTGTGCAGGATACACGCCTGCGTGAAGGCAGTAAATATCGCCCGATGCTCCGGGTAACGGTCCGCCAGCCGTTCCGGGTGAAACTGAACGCTCAGCAGAAACGGCAATATAGGGACCAGGCTCGGCTTCAACTGCATACTCTCTACGACGCCATCGTCGCTCCGCGCAATGACTTGCAGGGGCGGGGCCACTCGCCCAACTGCCTGATGGTGCGTGCTGTTCACGCCTAAAGACTTACTGCCCGTTATCTTGGCGAGTATGCCCGCTTCTGTCAACCGCACTTCATGCACAACTTCGCTGCGCCTTTCCATGCGCCGGTGGTTGATAGCCTTGGGCCTCTGGGTCCGAACGTCCACGATCAGAGTGCCTCCCAACGCCACGTTCAGCATCTGGTGGCCCCGGCAAACTCCCAGGAGAGGCTTGCGCTGCTGGAAGACCTCGTCAATCAGCAGCAGTTCGCGCAGATCGCGCGCGCCGCCGTCGGGCGTCACCGTGACCGTCTTGCGCAGGCGGGCCGGCAGCCCATTCGCGTAGAGGCGCGGGTCCACGTCTTCGCCGCCGGTCAGCAGCACGCCGTCGCAGCGGCGGACGCACTCCGCAATCAGCTCCCGCGACACCGTCGCCGGCAAGGCCCAGGGAATCGCGCCGGCGCCCATGAGCACTTGCTGATAGGTCTCAGATAGACTGATGGAAAGGTCGCCGAACTCGTCTCCCTTCTTCTCGATGTTCGGAGAAATCAGTATCAGCGGCGGTCTGGTCATGTCCGCCGATTCTAGAAGCGCCGGGAGCCGCTGTCAGGAGAAATCTCAACCACCTGAACAGTTACCTTGCCCATACGAAGTCCCGGCTCTACGCTCAGGCATGGTTCTGCCAGAGCACTCCTTATGTGTGTTCATCGGTGTCCATCTGTGGTTAGGCTAAGGCCACCCTTGTGAAGCCGCTGACCTCTTACACCAGCAAGCTGACGGATGACCAGGCTGCCGCCCTCAGGGCCTGGCTCGAGGCGCACCATTACCAGTTCCGGGAGGTCCCCTACGCCCGGTTCGCCGCGGAAAAGGAGAAGACCAACCTCGTCTTCTACGAGAGCGGCAAGCTGGTCGTCCAGGGCAAGGGCACCCAGGAGTTTGTCGAGTTCGTCCTCGAGCCGGAGATCCTGAAGGAGGTCCGCCTGGGCTATGAAGCCGTCCTGAATCCCGAACTCCTCTTGCCCCGCCTGGGCGTGGACGAGAGCGGCAAAGGCGACTTCTTCGGCCCGCTCTGCATTGCCGGGGCGTATGTGAACGAGGCGGTGGTCAAGTCATGGGCCGATGCCGGTATTCGCGACTCGAAGAACATCTCCAGCGACAAGCGCATCCGCGACCTGGCCGAGCTGATCCGCAAGACGCCGGGCTGCGTGACCACGGTCGTGCCCATCGGCAACGAGGCCTACAACCGCCTCTACGCGAAGATGGGGAGCGTCAACTCCATGCTCGCCTGGGGGCATGCCCGGGTGATTGAAAACCTTATGGGGCAGCGCCATCGCATGACCCCGCCGCCCGTGCGCGCCATCAGCGACCAATTCGCCTCGAACAAGGAGGTCGTCGCCAAGGCCCTGATGAGTTTGGGCCGGGGCATTGAGCTGGTCCAGAAGCACCGCGCCGAGGAGGACCTGGCGGTCGCCGCCGCCTCGATCCTGGCCCGGCATGAGTTTGTCACTCGTCTCGGGGCGCTGGAGAAGAAGTTTGGGCTGGCACTGCCCAAGGGCGCATCCGCTGCCGTGGACGCCGCGGCGAAGGAATTCATTGCCCGGCACGGCGCGGAGGGCCTGCCGCAGGTGGCCAAGATGCATTTCCGCACCGCCCTGCGCGCGCAAGGCCTCCCCGAACCGCCCAAGGTCCAGTGGCGCCCCAGGGCCGGTGCCCGGAAGCCGCAAGCCTCCTAAGAAAGTCCTCATTGTCCCCTCCCGGCCCTCAGGCCATATTCGCCGCTGGATGTTTGCAGCGCTGCATAGGGCCTTTTCGACGCGGTCTGCGGGCGGTGGGCCGTGGGCCGCAGTCCTTCGCTACCGGGCGTGGCTCCTGGTCGGGCTGACGGTCCTGTTCGCCCTCGGCGTGCGCGTCCGGCTCCGGGACATGCCGCTCGAGCGCGACGAAGGCGAGTACGCCTACGCCGGGCAGCTTATCCTGCATGGTTTGGCGCCCTACAAAGCGGCCTACACCATGAAACTGCCCGGCACCTGCGCCGCTTACGCGCTGAGCATGGCCCTTTTCGGCCAAAGCCCTGCCGGCATCCACATTGGCCTGGCTCTGGTCAATGGCGCCTCGATTGTCCTCATGTTCCTCCTGGGCCGGAGACTGTTGGACGACGCCACCGGGGTCGCCGCCGCCGTGGCCTTTGCGCTCCTCTCGCTCAGTCCCTGGGTGCTTGGCCTGGCCGCCCACGCGACGCATTACGTGGTCCTGGCCGCATTGGCGGGGATGCTCGTGCTGCTGCACGCATGCGAGCCTCGGGCAGGCTCGAGGATAGAGGATGGAGGATGGAGGATGGAACACAGGTGCCGGCATGGTTCCATCCTCCATCCTCTATCCTCTGCATTCGGTTTCTTCCTCAGCGGCCTTTGCTTCGGCTTGGCCTTCCTGATGAAACAGCACGGCCTGTTCTTCGGCCTCTGCGGAGCCCTGTACCTGATCCGGACCCGCATCGGCCAGTGGCTCACGGGCGAGTTGGAGGAAGTCCCCCTCGCCGGGGAAGGCAGAAGGCAGAAGGATGAATGCAGAAGTCAGAGGTCAGAGGGTAGCGGTGAAGGACCCGCGGACGAAGCGCAGCCTTCTTCGTCCTTCGCCATTCGGCATTCGTCATTCCCTTCCTCCGTGCTCATTCCTTCCCGGCCCGGCCGCCTCAAACACGAACTCCGCTCACCCGCCCGCCTGCGCGCCGAACTACGCCGCTTCCTCCGCGACGCCGGCCTCTTTGCCCTGGGCGGCGTTCTCCCTTACGCGATTACCTGCCTGATCCTCTGGTCCGCGGGCGCCCTCCGGGCATTTGTGTTCTGGACCATCACCTATGCGGCCAAATACGCCTCCGCTATCCCCATCGTCAGCGGGCCCGACGTCCTCAAGACCGCGGCTGACGTTGTCATCGGGCCCAACATCGTCCTGTGGATTCTCCCCTGGATCGGAGCTCTCATCATGTGGTGGGAGGAACGCCTCGACGCTACACACAAGGCTTCTCCCGAGCGCACGCTCAACCTTGCCGGCGCGTCCATCGAGCCCGAAGATACCGATCTGCCCTCCCCGCTCCACGTTCCACGCTCCACGCTTGGCTGCCCCCGCTTCTTCGTCACCAGCTTCCTGCTCTGTTCCCTGGCTTCCGTCAGCGTCGGATTCCACTTCCCCGCGCACTCTTTCATTCTGCTCCTGCCGGCCCTGGCCCTGCTGACGGGCGTAGCCGTCAGCCGCGGCCTGCACCTGCTCCGGCACGACACCACCATCGAACTGTTCCTGGCCTTGCCCATCCTCGGCCTGTACGCCATCGCGCTCGGCGCCGCCGTCATCGGCAACGGCTCCATCTGGCTCGGCATGTCCCCCGCCGACGCCACGCGCAGCATCTACGGCTCCACGCTCTTCCCCGAGGCGGCGCGCGCCGCCGATTACGTCAGGGACAACTCGCCCCCGGACGCCCGTGTCGCCGTGCTCGGCTCCGAACCCGAGATTTACTTCTACTCCCGCCGCCGCGCCGCCACGGGTTACCTCTACATGTACCCGCTGATGGAGACGCATCCTTACGCCGCGAAGATGCAGCAGGAACTCATCGCCGAGATCGAGCGCGCCCGTCCCGAATTCGTGGTCTATGTGGACGACGCTTACTCCTGGCTGCAGTGGCCCGGTTCCGAGGAGAAGCTCTTCGACTGGTGGCGCGGTTACTGGGGCAAAAACCTGGACCTCATCCAGACCCTTCCCGTGGAAGAGAATCTCGAACGCGGCGCCGACGTGAACAACCCCATCCGCCGCACACGCCACAACGCCGGGACCCGGCAGCATATCCTCATCCTGCAACGCCGCCACTGAAGCGGGCAACCGTTCAACCCGCTAAACACGCGAAGGCACGCTAAGGAAGGCTCTGAGGATGAGAGCCGCTTTGGCATTGTTCGGAGACCCGCCTTTAGACCTTGCCATTACCCACATCTTGACAGGCCTTCATTGAGCGCAACTGATTCTCACCAAGGGATGCCGCCGCTTCCAAACCCCGTAGGGGTGGCCTGTTTATAGCCGCAAGCCGCACCCCCGCGTTTCCCTTTTTGTTTTTCAGCGGCGCGGCAATAGTACCACGAGCTGATGCCGAACCGCGTGCAGAGCAATCAGGGCGCATGAGGTCCGCCGTGCCGCCGCGCCGCTGAAAAACAAAAAAGAGGGTGTATTGGCTCGGACGCTCTATAAACAGGCCACCCCTACGGGGTTGACGGCGGACCTCCCGGAATTCGGTTTGCGCGCCGCAAGCTTCTCCTGTATAAGGCACCGCTCTATGTGGATCAGGATTACTGGCTTGGGCTTGTTGGTGGCGCTCATCGGCGGGCTGGGCAGCGGCTGCAACAAATCCGCCCCCGCCCCTTTGGTGCTGCTGCCGCCGCCGCCCCCCGAGACCGTCGCCCGCATCCGCTGGCTGGGCAAGGAACGGGTCGCCGCCGATACCAATGCGGCTTCCCTCATGGCGATCTGGAACCTGCCCGAA
>Ga0181532_10002650_pt1 | contig 16615 bp, 10 predicted proteins | sample PEATcosm2014_Bin_33_FD_119768 | JGI IMG/M metagenome (GOLD analysis project Ga0181532, IMG submission 119768) | Peatland microbial communities from MTU Mesocosm Facility, Houghton, MI, USA - PEATcosm2014_Bin11_30_metaG | ecosystem: Environmental > Terrestrial > Soil > Wetlands > Peat | place...
AGCGCGAATGTAGCCTCATTCAAGACGTTGAAGAACTCGGCGCGGAACTGCAGCGACATCGACTCGGTAATTCTGGTGTCCTTGATGAGGGAGAAATCAAGATTGGACCAACTCGGGGCCGTAAAAGTATTGCGACCTAGATTCCCCGGCGCAGTCTGCACGACGGCTCCGCCGTAGTAGGGGCTCGTGGTCGTCGGCACCCCAAAGTATCCTGTGCCCATGCCCGACAGCGATGTGCCGCCAGGTCCCTCGCCGAGGCCGATGACCTGGCTCGAGAAGAACTGCGGCCCGGTTCCAGGCGTCAGGGTTGAGCTTCTGGTAGCCTTCTGAAGAAAGAATGGCCGAGTCCCCACGCCATTAAAGGTGTCGAAGCCGTAGGCCAACGTCCCGTAGGGCCCAACCACGGTAAAGGGAGCACCCGACTGAACGGTAAGAATCCCGAGCGCCTTCCAGCCCTCGGTGAGCCGCCTGGGCAGAGAGTGGGCGCGCGCGAACGGCAACTCATACTGGAAATTGGCTACAAATCGCTGGTTAATACTGTAGGTTGCGGGCGCGCGTTCGCACTTCAGGCAGTTGGGGTTGGCAAGGCTGACCCCACCACTCGCAAAGGGAGCGGCGGATCCCCAGATCGCATCGGCTTCAGTCATATCTTTGCCCCAGGTGTAATCCGCTTGGAACTGGATGCCGTGTGATGGCGAGTTCTTGCGGAGTTGCGCCTGGAGCGCGTTATAGGAGGAGTAGGCGCCACTGTAGAAGTTCTCGAGCTCGCCTATGCCCGTCGTACCCGGGGTAAGACCAGGATTGAGCTGACTGTAAGGTGCGTTCTGGGGCTCGGCCCCGGTGTATGAATTGGGATACATTGAGTTGCTAATGTGAACGCCGTTGTTGGCCACGTACGAGACTTGTACGTCGACGCTGCCCGGGAATTCATGTTCCACCGTAGCGTTGCCGTTCATGGTGTACCCATTCAGCATGCGGTCCGTGGCGAAAGTTCCGCTGATCGGTCCGGTAACGTTGGCGATGGCGGCAAGATTCACCGGCGTATTGGGAGGGATCAGTTTGGTGTTGCCATTGGGTGGCATGACGGCGCCCGAAAGGCTGGTCAAAGGCGGCAGCGTTACGGGCAATGGAGTGAACGAGTAGGTCACTGGGTGCCCGGGCGATGGGTAAAGATAACTCAAAGACGCCATGGGGAAATCCACCAGGGTTTCGTCAGGAATAACGATGGGAAGCATATTGCTGAAGATACCGAAGCCGCCGCGCAGCACCGTCTTGCCGGTGGCTCGATACGCCACTCCCAGGCGCGGCCCGAAATTGTTGTAGTCCGGCTGATAGAACGGATGCGGATTAAGGACCATACGGCCATAGAGACTACCAGTGTCACCCGGTTGTGACAGGCGGCTGGCCACTTCAGTCGGCACCGCATTGTACTCATAGCGCAGGCCGGCGTTTACGGTGAGCTTCGGGGTGACCTTGATGTCGTCCTGAACCCAGCCGGCCAAATGCCAGACCCGAATGCCTCCCCACGTCGTACCGCCGCCCGGAGGTCCATAACCCGGAATAGCCAGCGCGCGGCCGTAGAACTGGGGATCGCCCTCCATCATACTGACGAGGCCGTTCGGACTGGCGCTGCCGGCGGCCAGCGAGGTTCCCCCGTTCGTGGAGGGAATCGCACTGAGGAGCGCAGTTCCCGGAGCGAAGCTGAACACCCCGTTCGGACCCACGCCGGTTACGCCGGATACGTTGTCCCATCCCCGTTCGTATTTGCCTCCAAGGTTGAACGTGTGCCGCCCCCTCGTCCAGGTCACACTGTCCGTAGGCTCAAAGTATGTTTCATTATACTTGGTTATGAAAGTGTCAGGACCGTAGTTCGCGAGGCTGCCGTCCGAAAAGGTCGTCTGCGTGTAGGCTTGCGTCGGGGGCTTGACGCCCTCGATTTGCCGGTTCAAAGTGAAGCTGAAGACGTTCATCAAAGTAGGTGAGAAGATATGTGTCTCACTCATCGAGTAATTACGTGGATTGTTGAAATTCGTCTGAGAATATGACGGGTTCTCCACGGCCGCCACCGGATCTGTCTCGAAGGCATTGTGGTTAATGTACGAGGCGCGTGCAAAGAATGAGTCTTTGTCGGAAATGTGCTGATCGAGGCGCACGGAGAACTGGTTGTAATTGGTCGGCTGCTTGAACAGCACATTGTAAGTGTTGGCTCCAAGAGGCCCGTTAGGCTCGTTCGGCATGGGGTATTTGCCCAGCACAGTTTGCGCAGCAGAATTGAGCGGCACTTGGAGTTGATCCTGGAAGCTCGGGATGACGGGGTCCGCAACGGTCACCTGGCCCTGACGCTCGGCGGCGGTGGGAACCGACATGAAGGTGGGCTCTCCCGATAACTGGCGGAAGCCCGCGTATTCGCCAAAGAAGAAGGTCTTGTCCCGCTTGATTGGGCCGCCGAAGGTAAAGCCGAACTCGTTCCTCTGCAGGGGAGGCACCGTGGCGCCGAAGAAATTGCGTGTGTCAAAATCGTTGTTCCGCACGAATTCAAATGCGCTGCCGTGAAACTGGTTCGTACCGGTCTTGCTCACGATCTGCGTAATGGTGCCGCCACCCTGCCCGTACTGCGCGGAGTAGTTGTTCTGCTGCACCTTGAATTCCGCGATGGCGTCGAGATTGAAATCCCAGAACTGGACCGTGCCCATCTCTCGGTCGCTCGAGTCGGAGCCATCCAGCAGAGCCACTGCAGTCTCCGCACGGTTGCCGTTGCCGACCCACTCCGGGGCGAACCAGCCCATTTCGCCGGAATCCTGGGCCATGCCCGGCTGGAGCATCACCAGGTTAGCGATACTGCGTCCGTTGAGAGGCAGCGACTGGACCTGGCTTCCCGTTACCAAACCGGCCAACGAGCCCTCGGTTGTATTGAGCAGCGGCGGCGCCGCGCTCACTTCCACTCTGGCACTCACACCGGACACCGCCAGCTTGAAATCCACTTGCCGCTGTTGCGCGACGTCGAGCGTGATCCCGTTGGCCGCTGCGTTCGCGAAGCCTTGAGCCTCGGCCGAAACGTTGTAACTCCCCACCACCAGGTTGGGAATCGTGTAAGTTCCGGCGCTCGTCGTGATCGTCGATTGCGAAACGCCGGTTTCAGTGCGTATGGCGGTGATTCTGGCGCCTGGAATGACGGCCCCGCTGGGATCGGTGACGATCCCTGTGATGGTTCCCACGGCCTGCGCATGCAGGCTGGGAACGTGGGCCAATGCGAGCAGCGCGAGTATACAAAGGAGATTTGCAGCAGATCTTTTCATAACATCACCTCTTTTTTGAATCAGACCCGACGACGCGAAATGCTTCCAGTTCGATTAATTTCCGTTGCCGGCCGGAAGGCCGGCGCTCAATCGATACTTATGTGCAGCCGCAGGAGCGGAGGTACCGGACGCCTTGTTCCGCCCACTCGCGCTCCATGGCCACGGTGGCTTCAACTGATTCGTTAAGCGGGGGCCATTGCTCGAGAACCGCCGTGATGTTACTGCTCGGAGGCATCTTCCCCAGCAGCCATGGGATCGCCAGCATGCCAGTTCCCGCGGGCGCCCCGCGAACCACATATCCCATCATCTGCGGCACACGTTCGATCACAAAATCCTTGACGTGTAAATTCACGGTGAACGGGGCCAGTGCTTCGACAACGCACTCCGGCGTCTCCAGCCTTCCCAGCGAATTCACCGTATCGAGGCAGACCCCAACCTGAGGACTGTCCAGGCGGCGCACGAGCGCCGCGAGATCGCTGCTCGAATGCAGTTCGTAGTTCTCGAGGCCCAAGACGACCCGAGCAGCTTCGAACGCGGGCAGCACCTCACGAATCCATTTCTCAGCCTGACCGAGAGAAGGTTTTGACTCGGCCGTGTGGGTGAGGGTGCGAACCAGCCCGGCGCGCAACTCCAGCGCCAAGTCCAGGTAACGAAGCAGGTGGGCCGGCTCGACACCCCGTGTTCCGACTTCGATCGTAAGGCCCAGACTGTCAGCCTGATCGCGAACGTCGCGAACTTCGGCTGGGTTAAGTTTGTGGAGAGGCAGGTTGTCAGCGAGTTGAACGACGCTAACCTTGAGCTCGGACGCCCTTTCCAGCAGGTTCGGGAGTGTAAACGGCTGCCGCGGCGGCTCGAAGCCGGCCACCCCAAGCGCCCACGGATATGACCACGAACTGATGCCGATGCGCATTTTGTCAATTGACGGCCGGAGCCTGCGCTGCTTCCACGCAGCAAGTTTGCGCAGGGGAGATCGGCTTTATTCGGCGGCCCGTAATGCGAGGGTGAATTGCACCCTCTGTCCATCCCTTCCTTTAGCTGCTTTCATGTACCTACCGGCGAAGCAGAACGAGCGCTAAGACGTAATCGATTGCTGTATGTAATCGATTGCTGACGGTACCCGATTATTGCTCCCCTGAAAGCTCATGTCAAGTAAAAAAATAGCTGAAAGACTTGGGATTGTGCTCTTGATTCTGAAGCCGTTCAGACCAATTTGGCTTTTACTCGGAAACTGATACTTCGCTCAAAGTTGATATCGATTACCTAACCTTTCGAAGCTCAGGCTCTTCACGACCGGGAGGCAAGAGCGCCTCCAACATGATATTCATCGAAGCAGGTGCGTCCGGATTCCTGCCCTTGGCCAGGGTCAGATAATAAGTAAGAAGATGCATTGGACTCAGGTAAACCAATCCAGCGAGAAGGCGATCAACCCTGGTGGGAAGCGTCAAGGAGTGGTCACATTGTCCATCAAAGCCCAAATCCGGCTCGGTAATGCACAGGGTTCGCGCGCCGAGCTTCCGCGCGATCTGAACCACAGAACGGCTCAGCTCCAGGTCTTGACTTGTGACCGCGGCGATGACGAGCCATTTCCCAGTCACACCACCCAGCAGTCCGCCCATAAAGTCACAAGTGCTGCAGCCGAACGTCGGCACGCCTGACGTTTCCTGAACTTTCAATGCGGCTTCCAGCGCCACGCCGTGATTGCTTCCCGCACCGATGACGGCCATCACTTCATGCTTTTCCAAGGTTGGCACGAGCTTCGTGAGGGCAGGTTCGACCTGGGCTATTGTGCGTTCAAGGACCGCAGGCATGCCTCGAAGCTCCCGGAGGAGGTCTTCTGCTCCCGCGTCATGTGGCGCGGCCAAGGCTAAAGCCATCCGCATCAGGGCGCCAGCGCAGCACAACACGCTTTTCGTCTTCGGATAAGTTATCTCTGGACCTTCGCACGTGGCCACAGTCACGTCGGCGTATTCGGTCATCAAGCTCTCGGGCATGCCGGTAACGGCCGCGACGTAAGCACCGCCCCGCTCGGCGCGCTTAAGTGAATCAATCACCAAATCGCGTTCACCTGAACGCGATATTGCGACCACTAACGTCTTTTCGTTTACAAGCTGTGTGGGAAGTGTGGTGAACTCCCACGAGTCTATTACGTGCACAGGCACCGGCGAATACCAGGTAAACAACGGCGCGGCCATGACTGAAGCGGTGTAGGAACTGCCGATACCGCTAAGTATGATGCGCTCAAATCGACCATTCTTGACATCGTCGGCGATCTCCAAAATCGGATCTTCGAGGGCCTTGAGTGTCCGGTCCAGGCACGCCGGTCCGGCTTGAATGTACTCTCTCATGTGATACTGTGAGGTCATTGATTTTCCCCTTTAATCGTTGCTCTATGAACTCCCGAATGAAGCACAACCGCGGGCGGACGATGAAAGCGGGAGTGTTGCCCATCGCATTCATGTCGGCGCCCGCCTCGATTTCTGCCTTGGCCCGGCCCTAAGAAGCCAGCAGGCCCACCGCAACTAAAGCGCAGACGACGCCGACTCCCTGGAGAAGATTGATGGACTCGTGGAGAATCAAGGGCGCCACGAGTACCACCACAATCGGGTAGAGCGCGCAAAACGGAGAGACGACTGAGGCTTTGCCTCCGCTGCGTAACGCAGCTAAGATCGCCCAGGCACCCACCGCGTTGATAAACCCGCTGAGCAGCCCAAGGACGATTCCCCGGATGGGGAAGTGGAAGACCGCTTTACCCGGATATACAAACGGCAGAAAGAGCACGAAGCCCACAATCAGCCAAATCGTTGCGGACTCCCCCGAAATATGATTGGTCGAGAGCTTTTGCAGCAGCCCGACGACTCCCCACGAGATCAGAACAACCACCGCCAGCCAAAGCCACGCGGCCATGTGCGCCCCTCAGTCAGAGAGAAAAGATCACCATTGCCGTGGCGGCGAAACCCACACCAACAATCTGTGCAGGAGTCAGCCGCTCGCGCAAAAAGAGAATTGCCAGAATCACCGTTACCATTGGATACAATGCCGTGGCGGTGGTGATCACCGCCGTGTTGCCGCCACTCTGATAGGCCGCGAGGACAGCGAGATTCCCCAAGCTCGAAAGGAGGCCATTCGCGGTGGCGTAGAAAATCCCGCGGAGATCCTTTTCGAGTTTGAACCGCCTGCCCCAAAGCAGGGCGATGGCCACGGGCACGGCTCCGAGCGCGTAGTAGAATTGCATCGCTCCGGCGGAGAGGTCGCCCGAACCCAGTTTGGAGAGAATAGCCCAGGCGCCCCAACAGAGGACGGCGAGCAGGGAAAACCAGAACCACTTGGCGCGGAATTGAAGCGGGTACTTCACAGCTCTCCTCTACTCAATCTTTATGACTCCGGTGTGTATCCAGAATTTTCCGGGCTCCAAACCACGCCGCACGGCCACGTCATGAGCAAGGAATTGCAAGTAAACCGTGTCCACCAGAGTTCCCAAGCCCAGCGGCATGGATTCGACTTCAATAGTAGCAATGCCGTCACCCTTGTAAGGCATGTCGGTGAGCATCAGCACTCTGCCACCCTTTGACGCTATGAACTCCGCCAGCTTCACTAAGAGTTTTCCGGTCTTCCATCGTCGGGCCACCACGATGAAGGCCCGTTCGGGGCTGATCGTCTCCAGCGCGCCGTGACGGAACAATCCTGCGCTCATAGGTAGGGCAGGAGTGCGGACAGCCTCCATGAAATAGGTCGCCGCCTCATAGACTGTCGACATATCCGGGCCGCGGGAAAGCACCGTGATAGACTCGGAGTTATCAAATATCTGTAGCACCGGCGCCAGAACACGCTCCTGCTTCTCGATGATCATTTCCTGCGTGCGTGCCGCGCGGCGCACGGCGCGATGCACCGGCTCGGGCGATTCCCCGGCGACGGCGAACGCCAGATACATGAGGGCAGCCACGGCGGAATTGTAAGTTTTGGTGCTGACCGTCGTCTCCGGGCCGGCCTTGGTCGGCAAGGCCAACTTAACCACGCTCGCCAGCGTGCTGCGTTCTACGTTGACGACCCCCACCATGCCCAAGTCCCGGGGGACGGACGCAAGGAGTTTCCTGATCTCGATTGTTTCACCTGACTGCGAGATGAGGACCAGCAAGGTGTCCTTTCCCAGAAACTTCAAATGATAGTGGAGTAGGTCGGCCGTCTCCCAGACCAGAGCGCGAATGCCCCGTGAATTCAAAAAGACCTGAGCCGGATAAGCCGCAGACGTCGATGACGCCATGCCGGTAAACACCACGGTGGGCGGCCACTTGGAAACGAGTTGGCGCAATTGCCTGCGCGGAATTGTGTCAGGCTTCCTATAAAAGTCCAGCAGGGTCCTGAGAGCTGCGGGCTGTTGCAGCATCTCATCCATCATTGCCGACATCATGCCTCCCCTCCTGAAAACCCATAACCAGGTCAAATACGACGCGGTTGCGGCAACCGGTTGCTATAAACAAGCAGCTTTGTTACCATGCTCCGGAAGCAGTTGTCAAGAATAATCTAACGGTGATCGAATCGTGATAGTGCGCCGCGTCCGACGGAAATTTGCCGGACGAGGCGCGCTGCTGGGACTGTGTGCGGTGAATCATTGGATCCCGAATTACCTTCCAAATTGCCGCACTTCTCCGAGACTTTGGCTTAAGGGATTCTGCGCTGGGCTAGCACGCAACATCAGTGGGGTCGATTATTGCTAGTTAAGAATCATGGGTGACCCCAAATTGCTAGGCCATCCGGTCGTGGGGCACAGCAGGGAAGCAAGTGAATGGCTCATTTTCGACCTGCCAGTAAGGCATGAACTCGATACCGGGATTCGCGTCCACGGTGAAATGCAGCGGTTGGCCGCCCTTCGGTTTCAATTGGCGCAGGAGGTCTCCGGGTTGGCGTCCTGGCTCGAGACGCAAGCGGACCTCACCAGCACCCACGGCAGCAAGCAACAGGGGACCGAAGCTGACAGCGCAACGATCCCATCCGGGAATCTGATCAATACCCGTGTAGGGCTCCAGGCGCAACGCCATCGGCAGTGCGAACGTTACCGCGTCACCTGCCGCCCACGTGCGGTCGATAACGACATAGCTCGCGGGATTGCCTGTAGCCGCCAGCTTCCCGTTCACGTCGATCGCCATTGGTCGCTCTGCCCACGAGGGAACTCGAATACGAATCTTGGCGGGCGTGGGCCGCTCGGTTGAAACCTCGAGGCGCACTTCCGGGTCAAATGGGAACCGCGTCTTGGCTCTCAATCTCAGCGCGTGCCCCCCTTGGGTCCATGTGATTGTGGACGGTTCGTAGAGGTTCACATACAAGCCGTCGGGGGCAATCGAGTAAATGTGTTCCGGCAATGATCCGATCAGGCGCGTTCCTTGACCTTCGCAGCAGGTGTTGATGTGAGTAGGCTGCTCTTTCCGATGGGTTAGCAGCGCGTGGTAACGAAAACCCTTTACCCCGCTTTGGTTGGCCAAAGCCACGTTGTAGATCGACTTCTCAATCTCTGTGATGTACTTTTCGTTCTCCGGGTCGAGCAAATGGAAGCGTTGACTGAGGAAAGCCCAAAAGACATTGCCGCAGAGCTCTTCCAGTTCGGGATGCAACATGTAGGATCGCGGAGGAGACTCGATAAACTCGATGATCGAAATAGACCCGCCGGCGTTCTCCCAATTGTCGCGATAAAGCTCCCAGGCGCCCTCGGTGGCATCCAAATAACGGCGGTCACCCGTCGCCAGATAAAGGTCCATGTAAGCTTCGATATTCGTCAGCAAATAACAATGCGGTCGATCATAAGGGTATTGCCAGATGGCGAGTTTTTCGCGTGCCGCCAATTGCTTCATCCAATAGTTTTCCTGAAAATATCGCTGCACAACTTGAATGTCCGCAGGCTTGCCGACCGGCGTAAAGTACAGGCGGGTATTCGCGACCATTCCCTGGCCGCCCTGCGTGCAGAAACGCAGCAGGTAGGGCAGATACGGGCACCGGTTGAACCAATCATAGTTGCTCCGCAATAGCTCGAACGCTTTGGCGTTGCCGCCGTAGCCGGCCTCGATCAAACCGTGAGTCAGCCACGCCCGGGTATACGCGCCGCGTTCGGAAAAGAAAATGGTGTCCTCAGGGTAGGCCATGATGTAACCGTTGGGCTGACGGCACTCCGCTAGCCCGGCGACGATCGCGTCCATGCACCGCCGCAGTTCCGGGTGGTCGATCCACCGCAAGGTGTTACCCGCTGCCATCAGGAAGCGGCCCGCATTCGAACCGGCCAAGTCTTCCTCCCAAAACTGCGTTTCTCCCTCTAGATGCTCAGGCGGTTTTGCCCGGCCCACTCGCTCCCGGAACTGCCGTAGCAAATCGTCCACGGAGTAGGACGATAGAAGGTACTGAATGTTGTCTTGCATGGCAGACTGGAAAACGCCGCCTTCGAGCGTGACACCGGTCACGGGCACTCGGACCTTGTGAACGGGAGGCCGCCAGCCGTCCGGGGGCGTCGCATTTTCCGGATGGTCCGTGATGACGGTTTCGCCATCGGGACGTGCCGGCCGCGTCACCTGTGCGATGTCTTCGTCATTGCCAAATGCTACGTCGGCAATAACCGGCTGCAGTGCGGCAACCTCTTTCCCGCCAGAGTAAACTTCCACTTTGCCGAGAGCCAGGTAATACTTTCCACCAACATCCGCCAATCGTGTGGCGGTCAGACGAATGTAGCGAGCTTCCGCACCGTTGCCGGAGTACTCTTGAATGTGGCCCTCAGGGTTCGGGAAGTCCGCGGCCGTACGGTCCGCTATCACGGTGCGCTCGTGAAATTCTGGGTCGGGCGCTGCCTCAATCTTGAAGCGCACAGGGAAAGCTTCCCCGGCAAAATGCATATCGTGGTCACCGAGTTTGTCGTTGGCGGGATAAATCTTGATGCGGTCGAGCGGGTAATTACGCCCCAAGTCAACCTGCACCCAAGTTTGGGCGTCGGCACTTTTAGCGGGTTTCGAACGATACGCACGATAGGCCGTAGCCAGCGAGTTCGCCACCCACTCGCCTTGGGGGGCCGGAATAGCTTCGGTATCCGGCAGACTACTGCCAATGTCAACGGGCGGGACAGCGGCGGCTTCGCTTCTAAATGCCCACGCCGCCGCAACCCCAACACCCATCGAAGTCTCCAAAAATGTGCGTCTTGTTAGACTCATGTGCGAACCTCGTCCTTCGGCATAAGGTAATCACCTAAGGTATCACGTCTGTACATTCTTAATGTATCCGCCTGATTCCGACCAGGCCTTCTTCAAAGCGGGGCGAAACGAATATGAATGGTTAGAGACGGCACGCATCCGAATTCCAGGCTACGGATGTTCCGAAGTGTGGGGGTCCGCCGGAATACGGCGGCGCTCAACACAAAGCTCACAGCCACCCGCCATGCCGGCGCTTGTTCGAGACGATCTGGCAGGATAGGGGGGAAAATGAGGGCTGGAAGCTGCAGATTGCCTACATAGGTACCACGTGTGTGTTTCACCTGAGGCGCAAGACTTAGGCCCGCAGCGCCCCCTCCGAAACCTGGCCAGGAATTCGTATCCTGCAGGAAGAAATCGGGGAGGTCAATGTTTTCCCCTGAAGAGCCAGAGTTCTTACCGCGAGCAGTTGGTTCTGCGACTTCGCATGCCATCGCACATCCGGACAAGAGAACTTCCGTGTGGTACCATGTGCGCGGGGGGGGAAAACGCATGTCGTGCCAAAAAGTCGTAATCCTCGACGGCCGAGGGCCTGTTGATAGAGATCTCAGCCCAGTTCTCGGCGCGCTATCGGACGTGCTCGGAAGTGACGGCGCTCTAATCGAGACCTGCCGCTTGCACGAAATGAAGTTGGCGCATTGCCTCGGCTGTTTTGGTTGCTTGCTGAAGACCCCAGGGATGTGTGTCGAGGATGACGACGGCCGACGAGTGGCAAAAGCGGTCATCCAGAGCGACACGACGGTGCTTTTCACGCCCGTAACTTTTGGGGGATACTCGCCGGACCTGAAGAAGATGATGGACCGCTTCATTCAGCTCATCTCTCCCTATTTTGAGGTGGAACACAGCGAAGTGCACCACCCGCCGCGCTACGCACACCGCCCCCGGCTTGTAATGGTGGGTACCCAACGTCGTCCCCACGCCCATGAGGCTCACATTTTCAAGACACTTGCCGGACGCAACGCCATCAACTTCCATCCTCCCTCGTATGCTGCGGAGGTTGTGGCTGCCACGGATCCTGCCGAGGCCCTCCGCCGGTGCTTCGAAGCGTTGCTCGCCAGATCCGACTCCCTGCCTTTCGGCGAGGCCGCCGCATCGTTGATGCCACCACCCGTGGCCTCCGGCATAGCGACCGGAGAGGACGGCCCGAGGCAGGCTCTTCTTATTGTCGGAAGCCCGAAGACCAGTTCACCCAGCACCTCGAGCGTCTTAGGAAGTTACCTTCTGGAGTTGCTCGGTGAACGTGGCTGGGAAACCGAATCACTGACACTCCGTGCCAACCTGAACCGTGAAGAGGGGGAGGCCGCACTGCTGGCCTCAGTCGATCGAGCCGGACTGGTCCTTTTGGTCTTTCCACTTTATGCCGATGCCTTGCCTTACTTGGTAACAAGAGCTCTCGCCACCATTTCAGCCCATCGACAACGCTCCGTTCTCCCGACGCCGCAGCGCCTGGTGGCCATCGTAAACAGCGGCTTTCCAGAAACTCTCCAGAACGCGGTGGCGCTGGCGATCTGCGAGGAGTTCGCATCCCAGAGCGGTATGCGGTGGAGTGGTGGTCTGGCCTTAGGTGGAGGGGGGATAGTCGGTGAACAGCCTCTGAATGCGGCGAAGCGCTCGGGTCTGCCTGTGGAACATGTGATTGAGGCCCTGGATTTGACTGCCGAGGCGCTGTCCGAGGGGCGGCCAGTGCCAGCCCAGGCAGTAAACTTGATGACGAAGAATCCCCTCGCCTGGATGCCTTTCGCTCTCTATCGCTGGATTTATACTCGGTTTGGGGGTAAGGGATTTGAGAAGGAAGCAGCCAAGAACGGTGTCAGCAGAGAGAGGCTGCTCGACCAGCCCTATGCAGCTTAGAGCCATGCCTCCGCACCCGCTTCCCGCTTGTCACCTTCACCTGGCAACGCCGCCTGGGCTGCGCAGTCAATGGCGGATCCCGCTCAAGCAGTCCAAGAGTCCCTTCACCCCTGGTCCCCCCGACGCTTGCGCCAGCCCCGCGCCGAAAGTCGAAGCCGAGGCCACTACTTCACGTCGAGGGGAACAGTGATAGTCCCGAGCAGTCCGCTCAAGTTGTCGCGGACGGCGAACTTTATATCGTACTGGCCAAGCGGTAGATCGACCTTCTCCGGAATGCCGACACCAGTGCGGACGATCTTCTGCAACTTTTCAGCGTCGAATTTGGTGGCGACGGCCTGCGAAATGGTCGCGACGCTCTTGCGATTACTGTCGAACGCGAGGGTAGTCACTTGGAGGTCGATGGCGTTTCCGTTTCCCGCATCGACGGTGATGGAATTACCCATGACACCGAGCATGAAGTCTACTGGTTTCTTCCCGCCGGCAGCGCTTTCTGCGACTGGACCTTCGGCAGGGGGTAAGCGGCGGGCGGTGAGCCGCAAGCCCGAGTAGTCAACCGGCGATGAAAGGGCTTCCACGATTTGCTGCCGGCGGAGTTCGGGTGTGTCCTGGGTTTTCGGCGTCACGTAGAATCCGCTGCGGTGGCGAACGCGCAGACCGCTCGGAGTTACCTTGACCTTCAACCGCCGCCATCCCGGCTTCAGGTCGCCGCTGAGGTAGTATCCAAGAAGATAATAGGCGCGCGAGTCGTCCACCGCCTGGGCGAAACACTTTTCGAGTTCGTCGATGGTGACACAGGCCCGGCCGCCCGTGGCGTCCGCAAACGCATGCAGGGTTAAGCGCTGCTGCGCTCCCCGGTCGTAAGGAAAACGCAAGGGCGATCTCAAGCGAGCGCTGCTGCCGCGAATATCCGCGATTTTCGAGGAGGAAATACCCGTATTGGCGCTCGGCAGCGCCGCGGCGGTGTACTCGAGCGCGTTGAGATCGACTGAGTAGACTGCAGCAATATTGGCGGACTCGAGAGCGCGCCAGGCTTCCTCGTACTGGAAGCTCAGATCGTCCCCCAGGCGAGCGAACGACTCCGGGTCATCGATAATGAAAGGGAAGCCGGAGCTGGCCCAAATGAAGGTCTTCCGGCCGGGCAGGGCCTGAAACGCGTGCGCGAGTTGCGTCATGGCTAAGAGAGTTTGGCGGGTGGCGATGCGCTGGTAGTTCGCAGATACAATTTCGTCCTGCTCGGTTAGGGTCTCGGAGAGGAGTTGCTCTTCGTCGGACGCTTGCTCCTGCTCGAGGGGATCGGGGGTAAGACTGTCAGGCGGGAACGTGCTCTCCTGCGCGCTGAGCGAGAGCTTCAGTTTCTCGAGCGCCTCGACCAGGACTCTGGTGTCCCTGGTAAAGGGATGCACCTGGCGGAGCCCCCGGCCGGTGAGGGCGAATAGGGACATGGGTTCGTCGCGCAATGCCGTGCGCAGGAGGTAGTCGGTGAGTTGTCGCTTTGCCTCAATCTGTCGCACCCAGGGAGAGTTAATCATGTCGAGACAAACGATGGTGACTCTCCAAGGGTGATCGGCGTCGAGGATGAAGTTCGAATGTTCATCGGAAGCGGAGACTCTGGCGTGACCCGCCGCATTCTCCGTTTTCACTTCTTCAAATACGGAAAGACCTCGCAGTTTGCCGTCCTCTTCAACTCGGAATGCGTCCTTCTGCAACCCTGAGACGTGTTTTCCCGAGGCGTCAGTTACGATGACCGGAACTAGAACCAGATCGGAATTTGCCGTAAGCTTTACCAGTTCTGGGACCGAAGGGCTCGCGTTACCTTGCGCCCCGCCCTGCGAGGTTGGCTCCTGTGGCTCCAATACGGGCAATGAAAGTACCAAGACGGCGACGAGGAAGGCCGCTGGCCGGATCATAGAATGAGCCCCGGTTCGGAGAAGCCTGATCAAGCACCCAGACGATAGCACATTCGCGACCGAGGCAGGTTACAAGCGGGTTACAATACCACGGCTACCGTCTAGCCCGCCTTCAGCGTTTCGGCGTTCGCACGGGAACTGTAGGCCGCAGGCTTCCGGAATGTGAGCGCGTAGAATCTGTTCTTCCCGACCACGTTCAGAATTTCGAGATGCGTCTCGAGCATCTCCGGCGGGACGAGGTCAACGGGGGCGGCTACCGGCTCTTTGCGGTTCTTGAAGTAGCCGCCGGTAATGGGGGCACGCTCGAACGAGGCTTTCACGTGCTCTTCGGTTTCGTCGGCGATGAGAATTCGGCTGCCCGGCCTGGCCACCCGAATCATCTCGCGAATCGCTTTGACGCGATCGTTGAAAAAGTTGATCCCGCCGACGTGAAAGACCACATCGAAGCTGGAATCGGCGAAGGGCAGGCTCTCGGCATTGCCCAGAAAAAGGTCGGCCTGGAGATGCCAGCGGCGCAGGTTGGACTGGCAGTTGGCGAGCATTTCTCGCGCCAGATCAATGCCGCAAAGCCTGACGCCCGGCGGCAGATATTTGAAGTTAAGCCCCGTTCCCACCGAAGTCTCCAGCACCGAATCGCCTGGCTTGACTTCGAGCAAGCCCAGGTAGCTCATCACATACGCATCCCTGTCAATCCCCGACAAAGCGCATAAGACCCGCTGGCTGTCGTCGTAAAAGCCGCCAATAGTTTCGTAGAGGTGATTGTATTTCTGGTTGAATCCGGTAAGGTCTTCGGGACGGCGCAGATCGGCAATGCCGGCACGGATCGGAAACCGCTCGCCTGAGGAACTGATCAGCACTTCTCCATCGCCCTCGCGAACAAGATGCAATGGCTCGCTGGTGGCCGGACTTCGCAGGAGGCTCAATGCCTCAGACGTGCATTTCCAGCCGCGATCCTTCCCGGACCGGGAAAGCGACCAAGCGCTCAGCGCCACTGCTCCGGCAACGCAGACCCAGGCCAATGCTGCACCGACAGGTAGCGTCGGAGGCAGCGCGTCGCCCCTGATGTGACGAATCCACGCGAAACCGGCCGCCAGAGCGACGGCTGCGAGGAAGACACTCGCCCCCGTGCGGATGGAAGCGGCGCGAAACTCATGATTCAACATCCAGACCGTCGCCGCCGCGCACCAGTAGATGAGGAAGACCAGCGCGCTTGCTCCAAAGACCGCGGCGAATTGTAGAAACGCATGGTTCAGTCCCTGGCTTTGGATTCCGGCGATGTCGACCGGCAGGCAGGCCCTTTCAATGGTCATGAACGCGACACCGAAGAGCGGGAGTGGAAGAGTGGAAAGGAATCCCGGCAGGTGTGGGCTGGTCAGACGATAAAAAGTGAAGGGCAGTACGCCGAGCACGAGGGCAAGAAGCGTCCAGCACACATAGACGGCGAGCGGTCCAGGGCCGTTATGCGGAAGGTGACGCCACAAGTGCGGCGACGCAAAAAGCAGGGCGAAACCGAGCATCCAGAGAAATCCGCGGCGAAGGCGCTGCGTACCTACGAACCACGCGCCGAGGATTGGACCCGTCCATGTGCCGACAGGCGAATAGAAGAAACCCAGCAGGAAAATGCACACTACGATCCAGGCCCCCACCTGCTTGGAACGCCGGGATCTGACATTTAAGTTCATATTACGGTCCACACAGTATTCCATTTCTCAGCCTCCGTAAACCATATGCCTTGTCCGCCTGCGCCTGCGGGCGGGAAGCTGAACCCAGACGCCCGTGCTGCTGTAGTGCGGGCGTCCCGCCCGTTGGAGCGCGGGCATCCTGCCCGCTTCGGCGCGGGCGGGGCGCCCGTGCCACGCATCATACGGCGACCCCCTCTGCGGCCGGTCCTTTGTTTTCTATAACATTCTCGCTTTGTTCCGGCGATTTTGGTGTTTCGGCGGCGTTTTCCTCTGCCGGACTTTCTGTCCCTTGATTCCCCGGCTGGCGCAGACCCCTGCCCTTTGGGGTCTGCGTTTCCCGAAGCGAAGGCCGTGATTCACTGTCCTGCCCTGAATCGCAGACACTGAGCGGCGTGTCTGCGCCAGCCCCCGCCCCCGGCGGTTGTCTACGCTCTTTGCGCAGGGTCAGGATAATCCTCACCTTGCGGTCGATCGAGCGGTCCAGCGCCGCTTCCTGCCGCAGCAACATCTCCCAGGTCTCCCCCGCCGGAGCCAGGCAGGCATCGCGCTCGATCGCGTCCATTTCCTCCTGCGCCGCGACCTCCTCTGCGAGCTCCGCTTCCACCTCGGCGACTTCCTCCCCCAGCAGGCGCACCAGTTCCTCGTACAGCCTCTTCGCTCCCGCC
>Ga0181532_10002651_pt1 | contig 16614 bp, 9 predicted proteins | sample PEATcosm2014_Bin_33_FD_119768 | JGI IMG/M metagenome (GOLD analysis project Ga0181532, IMG submission 119768) | Peatland microbial communities from MTU Mesocosm Facility, Houghton, MI, USA - PEATcosm2014_Bin11_30_metaG | ecosystem: Environmental > Terrestrial > Soil > Wetlands > Peat | place...
GAGGACATTGACACGGTTGCTGTGCTTGGCATAAGCGGTCTGGACGCGGTAGTTCTTAACGGGCGAGTTAGCGGTGGGAGGGAAGCCCGGCCCGGAGTACCCCGCCCACTCGGTGTCCAGCCAGGCGGCATCGGCATCGCCGCTGACCTGCCAGGGATCATTGGAGCCGCTGACATCGCACATGGCCACGATATCGGCGGGCCGACTGACATTGGCCGACTTAAACGGATGAGGGGACCCTGTGTCCATTCGGCCTGAGGCCAAGCCCACGTTGCCAAATACGCCGATCTCATTGAAGCCGTAGGAGAGGAAGCCGGTGATATTGGGCTGCTGGCCGGAAATCACCGCGCCGGAAGAGGAGACGTAGGACAGGCCGCGTTTGCGCTTGGGGCAGACCCAAACCAGGCAGTTCGGGACGTAGTTGGTCAGCAGGGGTGCAATGGTGTTGGGCTGCGCCCCTCCAGTTCCTTTGTAACACCATTCTCCGCCGCAGGGCAAGCCCAAGGAATTCTGGTAAGGGCCGCCCGTCCACCAGGGGAACACCATGGGGAAGACATCCTGATTGTCGGTGGTGTACATGGTCACGCCAATGCCAAGCTGCTTGACGTTGTTCAGACAGCCCGCGGCGAGGCTTTTGTCCCTGGCCTTGGCCAAGGCGGGCAGCAGGAGGGCAGCGAGGATGGCGATGATCGCGATGACCACCAGCAGCTCGATGAGGGTGAAACCGCGGCGGGATGGGCGGCGTGAGGGGGAGGAGAGTTGGCTTTCGGGGTTGAACGTCAGTTGAGTCATACTATTCGGGGCACAACATGTGCTGTTCAAGGATAGAATACCGACGGAGGGCGGAGGCGTCAAGGGGGTCCGCACAAGGCTCGCCTTTCCGAGATCAGGATTAGCGCTGGCGGGGATCATCTTTGGCGCGCGCACAGAGAGGGGCGCCCGCACGGGCGGGCGCCCCTGTCAGAGGATCAGTTCTGCCAGCGCCAGGCTAGTTGTGCTTGATGCGGTAGAACTCCGAGGGGCCGTTCTTCGGGTACGTCACCTGGAACGCGCCCGGGCCGAGCTGCGTGTAGGTTGCGGTTGTGTCAATGGCGTATGTTCCGTTGACCACGCTTGAGCTTTCGAGGGTGAAGGAGGCGGTCGTATCGCTCGCGCCGGTGCTGGTGAACGTAATCACGACATTCGCCCCGCTGATGGTGATGCCGGTGATGCTGAGGACCGTCGGGGGCGGCAGCGAGACGACTTGCAGGTTGGAGAAGTAGGCGGCGGCCTCGGTGCCGGCCGCTTCGCCATTGGGCTCTTCGTAACCGAGCATGAGGAACCCTTGCTGGAACACCGAGTTGGTGTTGACGTAGCTGAACAGGACGGTCTTGTTAACGTCCATAGTGACGACGTTGTTCGAGTTGATGATCTCGACGTCGGCCCAGTTGCCGAGCGGCAGGCTGCTGATCAAGGGGCTGCCGTTGGCGGGTAGGCCGCCGGAGAGGTTGGTGGTGCTGTTTACGCAGGAGAAGCAGTTGGTCTTGAACTGATTCACAAAGGAGGTAGCGATCAAGGCCTGCGGGAAGATCGCGCCGGTGTTCTGCGGGCAGGCGGTGCAGTTGGTGATGCCCGTGAACGAGCACATGTCATCAATCGGAGCGCCGTAATGGCCCGACCAGGCGGTGATCCAATACCACACGCCGTCCATGTGCCAGTTGACGTTGGCGGGCTCAGTGCCCAAGTCACTCCACCAATTGGTATCCATTCCGGAGCAATTGATGCCGAACAGCGGGCCTTCGGCCGTCTCGGAGGGCAGCGACGTGCTCAACGCACTGCCTTCGACGATATACATGTTGAAGCGCACGGCGTAGTTGCCGCTGAAGGCCATATTGGTGGGATAGAGGTTGATCGCCTGAGCTTCCGTGCCATTGTGGACCTTGTTGGCGGTGAGGCGCAAGGCGTTGCCAATGCCGTTGGGCGGCAGCGGCAGAGCGATGCCCTCGTTGTAGCCGTTGGGGTCGTTGACGAGGTCATAGCCGAAGTCCAGGGTGTAATCGACCAGGTTATCACTGTCGTTATCCGTCCAGGTCAGGTACCAGCCGCCCACTCCGTCAGTAAACTGCTCGCCGGAGCCTTCAATGCCATTGTTGCTCGCCGAGGAGGTGAGCGGGTCGGACCAGAGGACTGTGCCGCCCGGGGGATAGGCGCAGTCGAGGATGGTCATGGTGGCGGAGCCGGCGCCGGCGGTGTAGCCGCCGCCGCTGCCGACGCTGACGACGACCGTCTTGTTGCCGACGTAGGTGTAGCTGTTGTTGTGGACTGGGAGCTGGCCGTTGTTGAGCGGGGAGATGGTAAAGGTATCGGTGACGTCGCCCGGGTGAATGGTCGTCGGGGTGGGCGCGGTGAAGTCGGTGCCTTGGAGGGCGGTGCTGCCGGTGGTGGAGAAGGTGACGGTGTCCGTCACGTTGGTGTCGCCCCAGCGGGTGATGGTGAAGGAGGCGACGTCATTGGAGTAGGCCCGATACATGGTGGGGGCGACGACGCCACTGACGAAGAGCAGTTGCGGGCCGGTGTTCTGAATGAGGATCGTCGCATCGCCCGGCAGGATGGGGTTGAAATTGCCGCTGCCCAGCGTCAGGACCACGGTGGTGGTGGGCAGCGAACCGCCGTTAACCGCCGTGATAGTGATGTTGGTGGTCGTCTGGTTCTGCGCGAAGACGACGGTGCCGTTGGTGCCGGTCGCGTCCATGACACCCACGGGCGAAACCGTATATTGAGGGCCATTGGTGGCGGTGCCGCTGAGGGTAAAGGTGACCGTCAGCTTCTGGTTCAGGTTGGCGGCGCTGCCGCCCCGGGTGAGGGTGAAATTCCCGGAGGTAGGTGCGCCGTGGTTCTGCGAAATCTGCGGGGTGGAGGCGGTCACGCCGACGGTGGAGCCGGGGATGATGAGTTGGAAAGTGCCGTTGGTGGTGGTCGAATCATTGGCGGTGATGGCGGTCGAAGAATACCCGAGGGAATAGACACGCAGCACACTGGGGCCGGAGGCGACGCAGTAGAGGTTCTGCGCGAGGTCAAAGCAGCAGGAGCCGTAGCTGCTGCCGGCGGTCCCGCCCGCCGGGATATTGGTGAAGAGGGTCGCCTCGTTGGGGATGCCGTTGGTCAGGTAGCAAAGGACATTGGCGCCGACGTTGTTCACCGCGGCAATAAGCTGGCCGTCGGGCGAAACGGTCACCCCAAGGCAGGCGGCAAATAAATCAAGCGGATTGCCGGAGCCGTCGAATTGGATGGTATTTGTGCCGGAACTCCAGGCGATTTGAGGCGCAACGTTAATGTTGGTATAGACATACAGCGCCCAGGGAGGCGCGGCACCGTTAGGGATGGGATCATAATAGGTGCGATCCAGGAGGAAGTAGAGGTTGTTGGTCGTCGCATAGGAATCGGAGACGATGAAATAGCCCTGGATGGGGCTGGGGCCCATGGTGGGCATCCCGGTGTAGGGCAAGGGGCTGCCGCCGTTGTTGCCGATGTTCCACGTGTCCAGGGCCAGCGGCGTCGCGTAAGTCGAGTTGTTGGTTGTGTAATAGACGTCAATGGCCGAGATGACGAGGTTGCCCTGGGCGAGGGACCCTTGGGCGACGGGGGTGCCCATGATGTCGGAATGGTTTTGGCCGGCGCTGTAGCCGTTGTACTGGCCCGGGAAGACCAGGCCGCTGCTGGCAGCGGTCAGGTCGGGACCCATATAGCCCAGAAAACCGCCGTTAGCCAAGGTAGAGGTGCTGGCCACATAAACGGTGTCGTCCGGGCCGACGTAGCATCTCCAGGGCGAGTAGGAGGAGCCGACCCAGGGGAGGCCGCCAGTCTGGTAGGCGGTGCCGTAACCGACCGCGTCCGATGTGTCGGCGTTGCGCACGAACACACCGCGCCCGACGCCGTCCGTGATGTAAATGCGCCCGAAGTTGTGGTCATTCGGGTTATCGTTCACGGCCACGCCGCGCGGGGACTGGGCGGCGAGGGTGGGGTTAATCCCGCCGGAATCGCTGTTGATCTGGGTGATGTGGCCCGCGCCAACCTTGGAGACGTAGATTTGGTAGTGGTTGGTGCCGGCGCCGATGGGAAAGTGCTGCACGCCGGCAGCCAGACTGGCGCCGAGGAAGTTAGTGGAGTTGTTGTCCGGGAAATACACGCCCACCGAGGCACCGCCTTCATTCAGGACGAAGTAGATGTTGCCGCTTTTGTTGGTGATGCCAGAGGCGTAGGGTGTCGCGCGGACGACTTGACTGGACAGCGCGAGGGCTGCCAGGGCCAATACCAAACCCCGGAGGGTTCGTCGAATGAGGAGGGTGTTCATTTTCATGGCAGTAGGTTTGCAGTATTACTGTTTGTGTCGCGAAGAAAGGTCTATCGCTGTCGCCTAAATAGGGCCCTGAACTGAGTTGTTGACACCATTGTCACACGTTTGTGTGAGGCTTGCAAGAGTAAAATGCAGCGTAAAATGCAGCAGAATGTGAAATTCTTCGCCAAGTCCTCACTCTGCAACGGTCGGCCTCTGGGGCTGTTACCAACGGCAGGCCCGTATAAAAAGAGAGGGCCGGGTCTTGGACCCGGCCCCCCTTGAATTACCTGGTTATCGAACCAGCGTGCTACTCGCTCTTTACGCGGTAGAACTGCGCCCCCGAACCCACGGTGATGGTGAATGTTCCCGGGGTGGCGGTGTTGGTGTGGATCCGTGTCCAGCCAGACAGCGGAGCGGCTACATTGCTGGAGCCGACCAGCACGAACTGCGAGCCGGAGCCGCCGCCGTAGCTTAGCGTGGTGCCGATAATGTTGCTGATCGTCGTCGGCGTCGGAGCAGGCGCTAGAGTGATGGCCGGGGCGAAGCTCACACCGGGGGTGTTGTTGACGCCGGCCAGATACATGCCGCTGATCTCCAGTTGGGTCAGCGCACGCCGCCACACGCCCAGGTCATCCATGTCTCCTGAGGTGGGGCTTGGGTTGGCGTATTTGCCGGTCGCGTCCTGGCCGATGTTGAAGTTGGTGCCGCTATCAAAGGTGGTGATGGCGGCGATGGGCTGCGTGCTCGTGTACTGCCCATCCAGATAGGTCGTTCCATTGGCGCCCCGGACGAAGACAAAGGCCAAGTGATGCCAATTGCCATCGCTAATGGAGCTGGGGGTGCCCGTGTCCGCTATGCTGTGCGTGCCGTCGGAGCCCGACCATTCCCAAGCGCCATTCGGGCTGCCACCGCTGGCCAACGCTGGGGCGAAGCAGAAGCCTGGAGCACCGCCTATCCCGCCGACCGTGTTGCCGAAGAACGGCAGGTTCGTACTAATATTACCGTAGGCCTGGCGAATCCAGAAGGCGACCGAGAAGCTCACATTGCTGCTGAACTGCAGGAGCGCCGGCTTGCCCAGCGCCACATAGTTGTAGCTTGGCGTGCCGGAGTCGGATTCGTAGTGCAGGTAGCCGGTCCCGATGACGGGGGTATCCGCGAGCAGGGTGGGGGAGCCGACACCGGTGCCGTTGTTGTGGTAACCTGAGATGTCGCTGTAGTTGCCGTCAAACGGCAGGTGCAGGACCAAGGCGTTGCTGAGGCCGACCTGTGAGGCGGTGGTCGGGATGGGCAGCACCGTGAGCGTCGCGCCGGGAGGATTGGTGCTCCCGCCGGTGTTGCTGACCAGGCACCGGTAGGTGGCGGCGTCGCCCGGCTGCAAGTTCGCCAGGGTGAGCGTGCTGCTGTCGGCCCCGACCGGGGAACCGTTCTTGGTCCACTGATAATTGAGATTCATTCCCACGGCGTTCTCAATGAACGTGGTCGTGAGGCTCACGTAATTGGTGGGCTGGTCGGCGACGGGGGTCTGCGCCACGGGCGCGGACGGCAAGCTGGCATTGTAGTGGTTCTGAATCTCCGCATCACCCAGGAAAGTGCCGTAAATGGCGCATTCATCCAGGAAGCCCAGAACCTGCTCATGAAGGTTGGGCAAGCCAGGATCGTTGTCCGCGCCCAGGGTCATGGCCGCACTGGCCGTCCCCTCCTCGGCAACGGAGAGGCCAGAACCGCCGTTAGGATAAGATTGAGTGCCGACGGGCTGGCCGTTGACATAGAAGTGAAGGGCCGAGCCGTCGCAACCGACCGCCAGTTGATACCACACATTGTTCTGCAGCGGGCTGCCGGTGGCCTGAGCGTAGTCGAAGCCGCCCAAAGTGCTAAACTCCAGGGTGTTTTGATCTTTGATGCCAAACGCGTAGCCACAATTCGTCGGATACTGCGCTATTTGGAAGCACGAGAACAGGCGCTGGACGCCGGACGTTACGTTCGTGAAGTAGGCCCAGCCTTCGAGAGTGAACTGGGGACCGGAGTTCGTGAAGAAGTCAAACACGCCCGCATTCGCTACGTAGCTGCCCACTGCAGGCAGGTAAACGCAGGGGTCGGGGTCAATCACCGAGTAGCCCGGGGTGTGGTTGAGGATGACGTTGTTATAGGTGCCGTTGTTGGGGCCAACGGCATCGAAAGCCGTGGTTCCGCCGCTCTCGTCCAGGCGCCAATAGGAAATCGGGCTGTCGCCACGAACGGTCGTGGTATAGGCATTGGTCGTCCGAACCGTCAAGAGGGCGCCAGTTGTTACGACCCCGCCGTTGACGTTGGTAATCCCGCAGGTGTAGGTGCCGGCATTGGCCGTTTCCGCTTGAAAAGTGTAGCTGGATTGGGTCGCTGTTCCAATGTTGACGCCGTTGCGCGCCCACAGATAAGAGGGACTGCCGGTGGCCGTCACCGTGAAGGTTACCGACGCATCCGGCCAGGCGGCCGCCGACTGCGGTTGCGCGGTAATCACAGGAGCGCCGCCCACATTGAACCAGCCGGCGCCAGTCAACGCGCTGCTGGTGTGCTGGGCGCCGGAACCGACCGCGCCCCAGGAGCCCGTCGGCTCAGAGGTCCCACCAATGGTCAGACCGTTGATTACCTGAATGCCGCTGAAATTGAGGTTGACTGTGGCGCCGCTTGCGATGGTAACAGTGGCGGTGCTGGGGCTGCTTAGGGCCGTGGCATTGTCGAGCTGGAGCACGCCGCCGTTCACGGCGACGTTACCCGCGATCGAGCCGGCGACTTCCAGGGTGCCGGCGCTGACGGTGGTGCCGCCAGAGTATGTGTTCACGCCGGAGAGCTTCCACTTGCCGGCCTGGGCCTTAACGAGCGACGTCTTGTTGGCGGAGCTGTTGTCCACGATGGCCCCGCCGATGGTATTGGCGGCGGTGCTGCTCCCTTGCAGTGTCAGGGTCTTGGAACCCGCACCCGTAGCCGTAAAAGCGCTGGTCAGAATGAGCGGGCCTGCGCCATCCATTTCGATGGTCGCGCCGCTGGTGGTGCCGAGCAGGTTGATCACGCGGTCGGAGGTCTCACCCGCCCCGGTGTAGATTAAGACAGAGGAACCGGTCGCCAAGGTGGTGGTGCCGATGCCGATGGTGCCATTAGCCACGCTGGAGGGTTTCCCCAAACTGCTGCTGGCTTGTTGGGTGGGGGTGTTGACGCTGTTGATCGAAGTCACGCTCACGATCGGTGACGCATTTCCACCACCGCCAATGGTGGTTGGGCCGGCATAAGTGCTTGCCCCGGTTACGTATATTGTGGCTGCCGGGCCGTTGGCGCTGTAGTTCAAGGTTCCGCTGGTGTTGCTCATTGGACCGGAGAGAGTGAGGGAAGCCGAGCTGCTTCCGGCGGCAACGCGGATGTTCACACTGAATGTCCCTAAATTCCAGGGACCAGTGAGGGTCACGGGAACAAGTTGATTAACGAAGTCAATGCCAGTGGTGCCTCCAAGAATTTGAATGGCATTGGTGATTGTAATCGGCGAGCTGCCGTTAGCTTCCATGATCGAAAAAGTGGTGTTGTAATAGCCAATAGGGCCGGTGCCGAAGGAGCCGGTGTTGTTATAGTCCACAAAAGTGCTGCTGGAGGTGAACAAGGTCCCGCCGCTATAGGTGTTGGTGCCGAAAAGCTGGAGATGGCCGCCGCCGCTTTCTTCCTCAACTCCGCCGGTGCCGGTCATCGGGCAATTGATAGTGGTAACTCCACCTGAAGTAAGGAATCCTTGGCAAGGGCCGAATCCATCCTGGATGCTGTTCGGAACGATGCTCAAAGAGCCAGTGCCGTTGCCGGCGTCACTGATGATCAGTGTATTCGCCGATCCCGCGTCGTTGTACATCCCAGCCATTGATTCGCTGGCATTGACGGTCACCGTATAACTGACGCCGGCGCCGCCGTAGAATCTCGCGAAACTCCCTGCGAGCCAAGTCGTAGGGGACGCGCAGCCGGATGTCGTGCTCCAGTTGGGACCATCCCAAGAGTAGATGCCACCGTTAACTATAGGACCAGGGCAGAAATATGTTTGCGCCTTGGCACTATACGCCACGAGGCAGAGCAGGGCGCAAAGGGTGATAGGGTTGAATCTTAATGATTTGAGGGTATGTTGTTTCATAACGATACTTTAGATGTTTTCTTCGATTGACGCGGGCGGACAGGCCGCATGTTGGTGTGTCAGGAATCGCTGACGATTCTTGACAAGAGGCTTTACGTTCCTCCTGCGATTCGTGCTTACCTAAGCCGTTAGCCCAGTCATACACAGCGAGCATCACATGTTCATGTGAGGGCGGCAAGCGGAAAAAACCGGGAACATTAAACCGGATAGGGAGGTCGCCTTAAGCCTTCAAGCTTGTCCCGGCATTTGCTCGCAAAGCCCTGCCGAGGTCTCAGCCAAGCTGAGGCCTGAACCCGGAACCCCTTCCTCCGGACGCCCGCGGGCAGGCAAAACCAGAAGTGGCCAGGGATTGCATTGGGCGGGTCATTGTGCTACATTTAATATGTGATTACGCAAGACCACACCGGCTCGCGAGCCAGCGGCGTCGGCTGGCGCGGGTAGCAACCCGGGCCGGTCTGCCTCCATGTAAAAGAAGGAAATCCTATGAAGTTTAAAGATGTTCCACAGAGCGGCAAGCGCGGCAAGATCGTCGCCAGCCGCAACCGCTTTGGCCCGTACTGGTACGAGAACGTCCCGCGCGACCAACCCGCAACCGAAGCCCAAACGGGCACTTGGGCAAACATGGAGGCGTTGTCGCGCCTATGGAACGAGTTGGAAGAGGAGCGGCGAGAAGCCTGGCGCAGGCGCGCGCTGGACTTCAACAGCCGGCCTACCCTGGGACAATATGGGCCACTGGATGGACGCCTGCTCTTTCTTAGCTGCCAGCAGGCAGGCGTTCGAGAGTCCCGTCTGACCGCAACCGCATCTTCTGCCCGCGCCATTCGATGCGGTTGCCCACAAACGCCAGCCCCCAGACGGCCGCCTGGAGCAGGTCCTTAACCGGGATCAGCCATGCGTACCACGCGGGAGGGCGAGCGTCCTCGCGAGCCCTGTCTGACGTGTATGTTTGGGCTCGCGAGGACGCTCGCCCTCCCCAGAACGCGGCTTGGTTGAGCCTGCGCTGCAGGTCCAGAGCGGTCAGAATGCGCGCGAGCCAACAGAAGAGGGCAACGCCAAGCACAGATGGAACAGGCTTCGAAGCCACCCAGACCAGAGGCCAGAGCGTGCCGTTGCTCAGGATGCTGAAGAAATAGGGCACCGCCTGGCACACCCGGATAGTCCGCGCCCAACGCAACTGATGCTTCCACACCGCGCCCCAGCTCATCGGCTCGCACCAGCAATCTACCACCACGGGACATAGGGCGATGCTATGCCCCCGCCGCGCGATGCGGTTGCCGAGCTGGTAATCATCGGCCAGGCAGTCCACCAGCGCCTTGAAGCCGCCGATCTCCTCCAGGCGCGTGCGTTGCAAAGCCATAACCGCGCCCAAGGCGAAATCCATCGGCTTGAGGCTCCGCGACTGCAGCACCTGGCTCCAGAAATCGGCATTGATCGCGATGGCCTCCCATTGCATTGCCAGCGTAGCCGGGTTTGCCAACCGATAGAAGCAGCACGCCAGTCCGGCGGGGCGATCGGGCGGCCCGAGCAGGGAAGCGACAAGATTGGTCAGCAACTCCGGCGGCACGCGCACGTCGGCGTCGCTGATGACCAGCAGGCCATGCTTCGCCAACGGTTCCAATTCGGTCAGTTGCGACACCTTGGCATTGGCGCCGCGCAAAGGGCCGCAGACGACAAGCTGGGTGTCGCTCGCAGGGAATTCCTGCTGGACCTTGCGGACGACGGGCACGACAGGGTCGTCACCGGAGGCGACGCCGAAGAGGATCCGGACAGGAGAGGGGTACTGCTGGGCAAACCAGCTACGAAGACAATCTTCGGTGAACGCGTCGCAGCCCTTGAGGGGCTTGAGCACGGTGAGCGAGGGTTGAGGGTTGAGGGTTGAGGGTTGAGGGCAGGAAGCAGGCACGTACTGGTGCAAGGGGAAATGCCGCGCGGCGAGCCACTGCCACAGCGTTAGCGCCAGGCTCAGCAGGGCGAGGGCGGCGAGGATTGCGTTCAAGACCACGGGAGGTTCCTAAACGGGCCACCGCTCCGACGCAAGGGGATTCAGGCCTGCCGGAGCCATGGGCCCGCTAAACTTGCCAACCGAGGGCTACTGATGGTGCGGGTGATGGCGGCGCTTGACCTTCAATTGGGCCACCGAGTGGGCCAGCGAGGCCTGCACCAAAGCGACCTCCTCAGGCGTGATCTTTTCCTTCAGGCGGGCTTCAGCGCGGGCGCGGGCCTCCTCCGCCTTCTGTTCATCAATGGCGTTCACGTCCGTCGCGAAGACCGTCAGCACAGCGACCCGTTCCTGAGTGATTTCGGCGCAGCCGCCGGTGACGAGCAGGCGATCCTCCTCCGGGCCGCGCCGGGCGATGATCTCGCCGTTGCCGAGCAACGTGATCACCGGCACGTGCATGGGCAGGATGCCCATCTCCCCTTCCTGCCCGGGGAGCGTGACCATGTCCACCTCTTTGGAATAGACCTGGCCCGTGGGGGTGGTGACTTCCAGCTTAAGTGTGGCGGCCATGGTGATGCGTTATCAGTCTAAGACGTATCTACGTAGATACAACCCACGGGTCAAATCCGAAACCCGAAGGCCGAAACCCGAAAGAAGCCCGAAGGCCGAAGGCCGAAGTCACCAATCCCAAGGCCGCTCCGTGCCGCGAGTCGCCGGGAGCGCTGTAGCCTGGCAGCTCTGTTCCGAAGGAGGCTTCAGAGAGCGCCGCGTTCCTCGGCTGCCGGCCGAGTGCTCCGGCTTTCGGATTTCGGCCCTCTTTCGGCTTTCGGCCTTCGGACTTCGGAGTTAGCTCGTCGATTCGTGCTCGCATTGCCTTGTTACGGTTAGGGTTCAGGGTGCCCGCTCTACTTCTCTTCCTGGGTGATCTCCTCGATCTTGCCCTTCATGTAGAAGTTACCCTCGTTGACGTCGTCATGCTTGCCGTCCAGGATTTCCTTGAAGCCTTCGACGGTGTCGGCCACGGGCACCTGCTTGCCCTGGCGCCCCGTGAAGACTTCGGCCACCGAGAACGGCTGGCTGAGAAACCGCTGAATCTTGCGGGCGCGGAACACGGTGAGCTTGTCATCCGGCGAGAGCTCGTCCATGCCCAGGATGGCGATGATGTCCTGCAAGTCCTTGTAACGCTGAAGCACCTTCTGCACGCCGCGGGCGACCGCGTAGTGTTCCTCGCCGACGATCTCGGGTGTCAAAGCGCGCGAGGTAGAGGACAGCGGGTCCACCGCGGGGTAAATGCCCAGCTCCGCGATGGCGCGCTCCAGAACGATCGTCGCGTCCAGGTGCGCGAACGTGGTAGCGGGCGCAGGGTCAGTGAGGTCGTCCGCCGGCACGTACACCGCCTGAAAGCTCGTGATCGAGCCCTTCTTCGTGGAGGTGATGCGCTCCTGCAAATCGCCCATCTCGGCGGCCAGGGTCGGCTGGTAACCCACCGCGCTCGGCGTGCGCCCCAGCAGCGCCGACACTTCGGAACCGGCCTGGGAGAAGCGGAAGATGTTGTCAATGAAGAGCAGCACGTCCTGGTTCTTGTCGTCGCGGAAGTACTCGGTGATTGCCAAGCCGGACAGGCCGACGCGCAAGCGGGCGCCCGGCGGCTCGTTCATCTGGCCATAAACCAGGGCAATCTTCGACTTGCCAAGGTCCTTCTGGTTGATCACGCCCGCCTCGGACATCTCGGTATAGAGGTCGTTGCCTTCGCGGGTGCGCTCGCCTACACCAGCAAAGACCGAGACGCCGCCGTGCAGCTTGGCGATATTGTTGATCAGCTCCATGATGACGACCGTCTTGCCCACGCCGGCGCCGCCGAAAGCGCCGACCTTGCCGCCCTTCAGGAAGGGGCAGATAAGGTCAATGACCTTGATGCCGGTGGTCAGGATTTGCGGGGTCGTGGATTGATCCATCAGGGACGGGGCCGCGCGGTGGATCGGGCAGTATTTCTCAGCGACGACCGGCCCGCGCTCGTCCACGGGATTGCCGGTGACATCAAACACACGGCCCATGACGCCGGGGCCGACGGGCATGGAGATGGGCTTGTCCGTGTCGAGCACCTCCATGCCGCGCTTGAGGCCGTCGGTGGTGGACATGGCGATGGCGCGGATCCAGTGGTCGCCCAGGTGCTGCTGCACTTCGAGAGTCAGCTTGGTCTTCCCCAGCAACGGGAGGTCATAATCAATGGTCAGGGCGTTGTAGATGGACGGGAGCTGGTCGGAGAACTCGACGTCCACCACCGGGCCGATGACTTGTACTATCTTGCCTTTGTTCATATTTCTAACCTATCCTAGCGCCATGGCCGCGCTGGCAATTTCGAGCAGCTCCTTGGTGATGCTGGCCTGCCGCATCTTGTTATAATCGAGCGTCAGGTTTTTGACGAGTTGGTTGGCATTATCGGTGGCGCTCTTCATGGCCACCATGCGGGCGCTGTGCTCGCTGGCCTTGGCCTCGAGGAGCAACTGCGACACGCGGAAATCAATGAAGTAGAGCACCAGCCGGTCCATCACAGTCACCGGGTCGGGCTCGAAAAGGAACTCAATGCGCTGGTGTTCTGCCGGGACTGCGGACCCCTTGGCATCGTCGCGCACCTGACTCCGCACCGCCTCCGCCGAACCCATCGGCAGCAAGCTGCGCTTGTCGGGCCGCTGGGAAAGCGTGTTGATGAACCGGGTGTAGAGCACGTCAATGGCGTCCGCCTCGCCCTTCAGAAACATGTTCTGCGCAAATTTCGATATCGCCTGGGCCTCGCCGAAGGTCGGGGTGTCGTGGTAGGTGAACTCGGCGATCAGCTTCCGCCGCGTGCGGGCAAGGAACTGGGCCGCCTTTTTCCCCGCCGCAATGAACTGCGTGGTGGCGGTGTCGTACTTGGAGGCCTCGCGGAAGAGATTTGAGTTCAGCGCGCCGCACAGGCCCTTGTCCGTGCTGATGATGATGACGGCGCGCTTGCGCACTTCGCGCTCCTCCATCAGCGGATGCCGATAATCGCTGGTGGCCTCCGCCAGGTGGTCCAGGATCTCGCTGGCCATGGCCGCGAAGGGCCGGAAGTTGATCGCGCGCTGCTGCGCCCGCTGCATCTTCGACGACGCCACCATCTGCATCGCCTTGGTGATTTGGGCCGTGCTCTTGACCGACTTAATGCGGCGGCGGATGTCGCGAGTGCTGGGCATGGGTTACAAATCCGAAGGCCGAAATCCGAAGGCCGAAACTGTATGGGTAGGGCGCGTCACTCCGTGCGCGCCGTGAAGGCCGAACGCGGCGCGCACGGAGTGACGCGCCCTACCGGCGGCGTGGGCGTATATGGAACCAGCCTTCATTTCCAAGTCTGCTTGAACTCGGTTGCTGCAGCCTTCAACTCGGCGGTGAGCGCGTCGCTGAGAGCTTGCTCCTTCTTGATCTTGCCCAGCAGCTCGGTTCTGCGGGTGGTCAGGAATTCCGTCAGCTTGGCCTGGAAGTCCTTCACCTTGTCCACGGGGACGTCGTCAATGAAACCATTCTGGGCCACCCAGAGCACGACGACCTGGAGTTCGATGGGGATGGGGTTGTAGGGCGGCTGCTTGAAGACCTCCATGATCCGCTTGCCGCGCTCGATCTGTGCCGCTGTCTTGGCGTCCAGGTCGGAGCCGAACTGCGCAAAGGCCGCCAGCTCGCGGAACTGGGCGAGGTCGCCCTTGAGCCGCCCAGCCACCTGCTTCATCGCTTTGACCTGGGCGGCGGACCCTACGCGTGACACCGAGATGCCGACCGAGACGGCGGGCCTCACACCCTGGTAAAAGAGGTCGGTCTCCAGGAATATCTGCCCATCGGTGATGGAGATGACGTTAGTGGGGATGTACGCCGAGACGTCGCCCGCCTGGGTCTCAATGATCGGGAGCGCTGTCAGCGACCCATTGCCATACTTCTCACTCACTCGCGCCGCGCGTTCCAGCAAGCGGCTGTGCAGGTAGAAGACATCACCCGGATAGGCCTCGCGGCCCGAGGGGCGCTTGAGCACCAGCGATACCTGGCGGTAGGCCACGGCGTGCTTGGACAGGTCATCGTATATGATCAGCGCGTCCATCCCGTTGTCCAGGAACCACTCGCCCATCGCGCAGCCCGCGAACGGCGCCAGGTATTGGTTGGTGGCGGAGTCGGAGGCCGACGCCACGACGATGATTGTGTAGGGCATCGCCCCGGCTTCTTCGAGCACGTGGATGACGTTCGCCACGTTCGATTGCTTCTGGCCGATGGCCACGTAGATCGAGTAGAGCGGGCGGTAGGTCTTGTCGCCTGCGTCCTGGGCGGCCTTGTTCAGGCGCGCATTACTGATGATAGTATCAATGCCCAGGGTCGTCTTGCCGGTCGAGCGGTCGCCGATAATCAGCTCGCGCTGCCCGCGGCCAATCGGGATCATCGCGTCAATCGCCATGATGCCCGTCTGCACCGGCTGGCTGACCGATTTGCGGCGGATGATGCCCGGCGCAATCTTCTCGACGGGGTAGGTCTTGTCGGTCTTGATCTCGCCTTTGTCATCCACCGGCTGGCCGAGCGTATTGACGACGCGGCCCAGCAACTCCATCCCCACGGGCACCTGGAGCACTTTGCCGGTCGTGTGAACTTCCCGGCCTTCTTTGATGCCGGTATAATCTCCCAGCACGATCGCCCCGACTTCGGTCTCCTCCAGGTTCAGCACCAGGCCGGTGACGCCGTCGCCGAAGTCCAGCATCTCGTTGTACATGGCGTCGGTCAGACCCTCGACTTTGGCCACGCCGTCGCCGATCTCGCGCACGATACCGACGTTCTGCTTCATCACCGAAGTCTTCACCCCGGCGATCTGGCTCTCAATGTCCTGCAGTATTGAACTCATAACTCAAATGTGAAACGTGAAACGTGATAGCGCATCGCCCTACAAACCGGCGGCCAGGCCGGCCAAGCGGGCCTGCACGCTGCCGTCAAAAACATCGCTGCCGACCTGCACGCGCAGACCGCCAAGCAGCCGGGCGTTCTGCGTGAAGGCGAAGCTCAAGCCCTCGCCGTAGCGGCGCGCAAGATTCGCCTTGATCGCCGCCTGCTGCGCCTCCGCCAACGGCACCGGACTCTCGACACGCGCCGTGCGGCGCTCCACATCCAGCTTCACCAGCCGCTGGAAGTGGGACAGGATAGGAACATACCCACGCGGCTTCAAAGCGATCACCTGGTTGACGACCTCGCGGACCTTGGCCTCGTCCAGCACGCCTTTGGGGCGGCAAGCCAGGAACAACTCCTTGGCGTCACGGCGAGCCTGTTTGGAGATCTTCATGCGGTCTAAGCGGCCAGCTCTTTATTCGTCTCTTCGGCCAGGCGCTTCTGGTCGTCCAGGGTCAGCACCTTGCCGGTGACCTTCGCCGTCGTCTCCACTACCAGCCGGCCTACCTCGCGGCGTAATTCGGCCAGCATGCGGGCGTGCTCGGCCCGCGCAGCCTGCTGGGCCTTGTCCACGATGGCCTGCGCAGCAGCAATGGCTTTCTGCGTCTCCTGCTCTTGCACCCTGGCCGCGGCAGCGCGGGCCTCCTCGATCATTTTGGTGGCTTCCTGGCCGGCCTGCACCAGGGCCTCGTGCGCCTTGGTCTGGGCGCCGGCCAGCTCCTGCTTGATCTTCTCGGCGTTATCCAGGCTCTCCTGGATGCGCTTCTTGCGCTCCTCGAGCACCGCCAGGATGGGCTTGTAGGCGTAGCGGTGCAGCAGGAAAGCCACAATGCCGAAGCTGATGCACTGCGCGATGAAATGCTGCCAGTCCACCCCGAAGGTCTTCGCCACGTCCTGCCCCGTCTGGACAAGGTCGCTGCCGATGCTGCCGAATAAAATGGGCGATTGCATAAACTTGCGCGGGAAAGGCCAGGCGCGGAGTCCGTGCGGCCCCGCGCCCCGGCGATACTACTTCGGTGCCTGCACCAGGAAGATGGCGTAGAACACGATGGCCTCCGCGAAGGCAATCGCCAGGATCGCCTGCACCAGAATCTTGGTGGAAGCGCCGGGATTCCTTCCCACGGCTTCGGAGGCCTTCATGCCAATGAATCCCACGCCGATGGCCGCGCCGAGCGCCGCCAGACCGACGTGCAGATTCCCATACATCCCATCCGCCAACATAGGCATTAACATATACGTATTTACCTTTCTCTTGCTCAACGGCTCCCGCGATTGAACACGGTCAAGCCGCTGAAA
>Ga0181532_10002655_pt1 | contig 16608 bp, 10 predicted proteins | sample PEATcosm2014_Bin_33_FD_119768 | JGI IMG/M metagenome (GOLD analysis project Ga0181532, IMG submission 119768) | Peatland microbial communities from MTU Mesocosm Facility, Houghton, MI, USA - PEATcosm2014_Bin11_30_metaG | ecosystem: Environmental > Terrestrial > Soil > Wetlands > Peat | place...
ACACCCTTGGCTGCCGCATAAGACCGCGCTTGCTCGACATGAAGTTCTACCGCATCGATTAGGTGGACTGCATGTCCTTGATCAGCCAGAGGAAAGGCATAAACCCCCGCCCCTCCGCCCACATCAAAAATAACTGCTTGCGCCGGAGGCAGGTAGCTCGAAAGAATCGCTTGCGTCCGAAGCCGCTCCAACTCGCCCCACTCGCTCCATAGACGCTCCGATTCCTTACTCTGTTGATAGTGCGTCTCGATTTCTTTGGTGATCAGGCCCATCGATACCTCCGGCTAGAAGCTTCGTCCGCTTCCCTGACTGACACGAAATCCACCATTGTCTCCGCAAAGGCCCCATTGTTAGACTTGCATCGATGCGTCTATCCTTACTTTTTCTACTCCTCTCGTTTTCCGTCAGCGCTCAAACCGACCTCCAACAGCAGATCCGCAGAATCGCGGCCGACGCGCATGGCAAAGTTTCCGTGGCCTGCTGGATGTCTCATGCGACGCTCGACTGCGATCTCGATCCCCACGCTCATCCACCTATGCAGTCCGTGTTTAAGCTCCCTCTCGCTCTGACTGCCCTCCATCTCGTCGAAGAAGGTAGGTTTCCCCTCGACCAGCCCATTCATTTTTTCCTCGGCGATCGTATCCTTCCAGAGACCTACAGCCCTTTGCAGGACAAATATCCAGAGGCGGACGTCGAAGTCCCTCTCCAGGAACTTCTCCGTCTTTCCACCTCTCTCAGCGACAACGTTGCCGCGGATATTGTCCTGCAAGTCGTCGGAGGCCCGTCTGCGGTCAATTCCTACATGGCCTCAATCGGAGTCACCGGTTTTCATCTGCAAGACAGCGAGCACATTCTGCATCGCGACCCCACTGCTCAATACCGCAATTGGTTTGAGCCGGCTGGCGCTGTTCAGTTACTTGGCCTCATCAGTGACCATTCGCCCCTCACGCCAGAACACACCCAGCTTCTTCTGAAATGGGTGCAAGATACACCCCACGGCGCGCACCAGCTGAAGGGCGATCTGCCACCGAGGACAATTGTGATGCATAAGACCGGCTCGTCCGGCATGGTGAACGGAATGACTCCCGCCACTAACGACATCGGCCTGATTACTCTTCCTGGCGGGCGTCGCCTGGCCGTCGCTGTCTTCATCACCGATTCTTCGGCCGACGATGCCACCCGCAATGGCGTGATAGCACGCATCGCGAGAGCCGCCTACGACGAAGCCCTGCAAACCAAATAAGCTCCGCTCGATCTGCTACTTCCGCTCTTCAAACAATCCGTTGTAGACCAGTCCGCCCAACGCCGCACCAATGATCGGCGCCACCCAGAACAACCACAATTGTTGAATCGCCCAACCTCCCACAAAAATTGCAGGCCCAGTGCTGCGTGCCGGATTCACGGACAAGTTCGTCACCGGAATGCCAATCAGGTGAATTAACGTCAGCGATAACCCAATCGCTATTCCAGCAAATCCCCCCGGCACCCGCGTGTCCGTCGCTCCGTGAATCATCAGCAAAAAGAAGAACGTCAACACCACTTCCGCCACAAAGCACGCCAGCAGCGAATATCCGCCCGGCGAATGCAATCCATATCCGTTCGACGCAAATCCGTTGTTTAAGGAAAATCCTTCTTTCCCGCTGGCGATCACATACAGAACCGCGCTCGCCGCCAAAGCACCCAAAACTTGTGCCACGATGTACGGAAGCAGTTCCGACCACGGGAAGCGTTTACCTACCGCCAATCCCACGGAAACTGCCGGATTCAAATGGCATCCTGAAATGTGCCCCACCGTGTAAACCATCGTCAGCACCGTCAACCCAAACGCCAAGGCCACTCCTAGAAACCCAATCCCAAGCTGCGGAAACGCTGCGTCCAGCACCGCCGCGCCGCATCCCCCAAACACCAGCCAAAACGTTCCAAGGAATTCAGCTGCAAGTTTTTTCGATAGAGGCATGTTCATAGTCCTTTCGACGTACACACCGATGTTTGGGCGGAAAAATGGGGAACGAAACTACTTTCTTGGTGGGGGGATTCTACTCAATGCAACGCGCCAAGACAAGCACACGTATCGCAAAAAAATCGGACTTGTCATCCTGAGCGAAGTGAACCATCTCAACCCTCAGGTTTTGGGTTGATCCAACCGGCACGAAATCAAAAAAAACCTAGCCCCAACGCTTGAGCTTCGGCCAAACTTCTTCCAGCGTCCCGAATTTCGCCTTCCGGCAAACGTACACGTCGAAATGTTGGTACGGCATCGACAGCGGGTGATTTACTCTCCCGGCAAATTCCACGCTCTCAAATAATTCGTGCAGTCGTTCCGGCTGGTCCGCCATCACGATCATACATTCGCCCGTATAACCTCGCGGTCCCCAGTAAAAATAATTCTGGTGGCCGGAAAGCGCCGGTGGCAACCCCATCTTCGCGCCGAAAAAATCGATCGCGCCGGCCTCCCCATAATTCTGTCCGAAAATCGCGCAGGACTTCTGCACCTCCGGCGGCAGCTTATAATATGCGTCCGCCACCACTTGTGCCATTTCCTTCCAGCCAAACTGGTCGGCGTAAATTTGCGGCAGCGGGCCCAGTTGATTATTTTCGATTCGCGGCGGCCCGAAATGCAGCAGCTGTGAATAGGCCATGTATTGATCCACTGTCAGCAGCGGAAAATACACGAATGGCGCAATCAGCACCCCCGTAACCGCCAGCAGGCCGACGTACACCGGCTTCAGCCAATGTCCGCTCCGCAGCCGCGCGAACCACCTCTCAAACACGAGTCCGCCCGCGGCAAACAGCATCGGATACGCCGGCGCCGGATAATACATGCGCCCGTGCATTGTCAGCATGCAGACCATAATCACGATCCACGTGATGCCCAGTGCTCGCCAGCCCTTCCCTTCCTGGTCGCGCAGCAATTCCACCAGGCCCGCGATCCACACTGGTGCCGCCAACGGGTGCAGGATCAGCGCCTGCACGGCCATAAACACCAGCGGCCCCATCTCCGTGTTCCGTCCGCTCTGATGAACATTGCGCAGCAGTTCGAGCGTCGGAAATCCGCGATGAATTTCCCACAGCAAATTCGGCATAAAAATCAGCAGGGCAATCAATCCGCCCATCCAGACCCATGGTGATGCAAATTGCCGCCGCTGCCTCGTCAACACCAGCCCAACAGCCAGCCCAAATCCGAAGAACAGCATCGAGTGCTTGTTCAGCAAGCCCACACCGCACACCACGCCAAACAACAACCACAACTTCGGGTCAGCTCCCTGGAAAATTTTCAACGCGATCAGCGCCGCTCCCATCCAGAACAGCGATTCGAACACGTTCATAGTCAGCAGCGAATCCAACCCCAAATAAATTGGCGCGACCATCACGCATACGCACGCCAGCACCATCCCGAATCGCCGCGCACCCAACTCCCGCGCGATCAATCCGGTCAGCAGCACCCGCAACCCCGCCGCCACCGCGGGCAAAAATCGCAGCGCGTGCAAGGAATCACCCAGCGTCACCCGTTCCAGCAAGGTGACCACCGCGATCAACGGTGGCTGATCGACATAGCCCCACGCCAAATGGTGGCTGCAGGCCAGGTAATACAGTTCGTCGACGAAATACCCGTATCGCCCGCTCACCAGCACGTGCGCGGCAAAAACCACAAAAGACAGCCCGCCCAGAAGTGCCCATTCTCCTGGACGGGCGTCTCGGGCACGTTCATTTGGTTTGGATTCGACCGGTACGGATCCGTCCATGGAAACGCCCTCACTCTTCAAAACGGAGTACACCCAAAAAATGTTTCATCAACCTGGTAGGAGGAACAAAATGTTCTAGTAGAGGAAGTGGCATACCCGGCTTTGCGTGTGGTCTGCCGGGTTCTTCTTGGATACGCAACGTCGCCCGGAGCGTCAGCTCGCTTTTTCTTTACTTCCTTACTTCTTCGCTTCCTTAACTTCCTCACTTCTTTGTTTCCCTTTTCAATCAATCTGCACCGTCGGCCCGCCCGGCGTCGCCGCCACTTCTTCCACTCGCGCAATTACAGCTCGCGCCACTCGATACAGGCTCTGCGCCACCTCTGCGCCATCTCCCAGCGCGGCAACCGGCTTCCCCGTGTCGCCCCCAAGCCGAATCCTCGGGTCGATTTCAATTTCCCCCAGTACGGGCACGCCGTATTCAATCGCCGTCTTCGTCCCTTCCCCATGTCCAAAAATATCCACCGGCTTCCCGCAATGCGGACACGCAAACGTGCTCATATTCTCCACTACGCCGAGCACTTCCACTTTCACTTGCCGGAACATTTCAATCGCCTTGCGTACATCCGCCAGCGCCACCGTCGACGGCGTGGTCACCACCACAGCTCCCGTCACTGCCACCGTTTGGATCAGCGTCAACTGCACATCACCCGTTCCCGGCGGAAGGTCGATCACCAGGTAATCCAGTTCACCCCATTCCACGCTTCTTAAAAATTGCGTAATCACGCTGTGCAGCATTGGTCCGCGCCAGATCACCGGCTTATCGCCTGGGTTCAATAGCCCCATTGAAATCATCTTCAGGCCCTGCGCCTCTACCGGGATGATCCGCTGCTGCGGCGTGGCCATCGGCTCCTCTGTTGACCCCAACATGATCGGCACGTTCGGCCCATACACGTCGGCGTCCAGCAGTCCGACCTTGTTCCCCATATTCACGAGCGCCAGCGCTAGGTTCACAGCCACCGTGGTCTTTCCCACGCCGCCTTTTCCGCTGGCCACGGCGACGAGATATTTCACTCCTGGAATCGATTGGCGCTGTGGCATCTGCTGTCCTGGCATTGTCCCCGGTGGCATATTTTCCTCTTCGTCTTCGAACTCAACCGCTGCAAACTCAATTCCCTGAATATCTCATTAGGGCGCCTAAGCTCCGACATTAGCAGTGCACAAACAGGGTGTTAGCCCCTGAGGAATCCGAGCCCCGACGGCCCCTTGCTTCGCTGCTTCCTATGCATTCGCCCCATGGCACTTCTTGTATTTCTTCCCCGATCCGCAGGGGCAAGGATCATTCCTTCCCACTTTCGCTCCCGCGCGCACCGGCTTTGGCGCCTCGGCTTGCCCCGCGCCTGTCTGGAACTGCAAATCTTTCTGCTGCCGCTCCTGCTTACGTTCCAACGCCCGTGCAAAATCTGGCAGTCTTGCTGGCGCCTCTTCCACTCGCGCCGCAGCGCTGGCCACGGCCGCGGCCGCACTGTGCAACTGTCGTGGTGCCGCCGGTGCTGCTTCGCGCGGCTGCGAAGGCGGCGCTTCGCCCTGCTGAACCTGCACGTGGAACAGATAGCGTATCGTCTCGTTGTCGATGCGTGCCATCATGTCTTCAAACAGCACGAACGCTTCTTTCTTGAACTCGACTAGCGGATCCTTCTGACCATATCCCCGCAGCCCAATCCCCTCCTTCAAGTGGTCCAGCGACAGCAAGTGGTCCTTCCACTGCGTATCCACCACGTCCAGAATGATTCGCCGCTCGAGCCAGCGCAACAAATCCGGGCTGAACTGCTTTTCCTTTTCCGCGTAGCGACTCTTCACCGTTTCAACCGTCGCCTCTGCCAACTCATCGTGGTTCAGCGTCGTCGGATCCGCTCCAGCCCCCTTTGCATCAATTCCGAACTGGCTGCTCACTTCCGCCAGAAATGGCGCGGTGTTCCACTGTCCCGGGTGTTGCTCGCGCGGGCAATACCGCTCCACCAACTCCAGCGCTAGGTCCTCCGCAATCCCCAGCACGTAATCGCGCTGGTCCTTGCCCTCCAGCGCAGACCGGCGAATCGCGTAGATCGTCTCACGCTGTTTGTTCATTACGTCGTCGTATTCCAGCAGGTGTTTGCGGGCGTCGAAGTTCTGCCCTTCCACCGATTTCTGCGCATTCTCGATTCGGCTCGAGATCAGCTTCGATTCGATGGGCACGCCCTCGGTCATCCCCAGCCGGAACATCAACTGCTTTACCTTTTCCCCGCCGAAAATCCTCATTAAGTCGTCTTCCAGCGATAGGAAAAACCTCGAGGAGCCCGGGTCGCCCTGGCGGCCTGCTCGCCCTCGCAACTGGTTATCGATGCGCCGCGCCTCGTGCCGCTCTGTCCCCAAAATGTGCAGCCCGCCCAGCGCCACCACTTCATCATGCTCGGCCTTGCACTGCTCCGCAAACTGCTCGTACACCGGCTTCCATTGATCCGACGGCACCTGGAAAATCTTTCCTTCGTGCTGGAACAACACCATCGGCACGGTTGCCTGCGCTTCAGCGCCCCCCGCTCCATCCCCGCCAATCACCGCCGGCGCCGCCGCGTACGGAATTGCCAGTTTGTTCTTCAAAAAATGCTCGCGCGTCAGCGATTCGGGATTTCCTCCGAGAAGAATGTCGGTCCCGCGCCCGGCCATGTTCGTGGCCACTGTCACCGCGCCTTTGCGTCCCGCTTGCGCCACGATGCGCGATTCCCGCTCGTGCTGCTTGGCGTTCAACACCTGGTGCGGAATTCCCTGCTTCTTCAGCAGCTCCGCAATCGTCTCCGATTTCTCGATCGAAATCGTCCCCACCAGCACAGGTTGCCCGCGCTCGTTAAACTGCCGGATTCCGTGCGCCAGCGTGTTGTCCTCCTGCAGAATACCGTTCACCACCGCCTCGAATTTTTCCCTCTCCGTGCGGTAAACCACGTCTCGGTTTTCGATGCGGATTAGAGTTCGGTTCGTCGGTATCACCACGACGTCCAGGTTGTAAATTTTTCCGAACTCCGCCGCTTCCGTTTCCGCTGTGCCCGTCATGCCGGACAGCTTCTTGTACATGCGAAAATAATTTTGAAACGTGATCGTCGCCAGCGTCTGATTCTCCCGCTCGATCTTCACGCCTTCCTTGGCTTCCACCGCCTGGTGCAAGCCGTCCGACCAGCGCCGTCCCGGCATTTGCCGCCCGGTAAACTCATCGACAATGATCACTTCCCCATCTTTCACCACGTAATCCACATCTCGTTTGTACAGCGCGTGGGCGCGCAACGCCTGGTACACGTGGTGAATCGTCTCCATGTGCGCCGGATCGTACAAATTGCCCAGGCTCAGCAGACGTTCGCACTTGCTTACGCCTTCTTCCGTCAGCGTCGCCGTGCGATGCTTCTCGTCCAGCGTATAATCAATCTCCTGAATCAGCTTGGGAATGATCTTGTCGATTTTGAAATACTTGTCCGTGGACTCTTCTGAGGGCCCCGAAATGATCAACGGCGTTCTCGCTTCGTCGATTAGGATCGAGTCCACTTCGTCCACAATCGCGAACTGGTGCCCGCGCTGCACGCAACTCGCCAGGTCATACTTCATGTTGTCTCGCAGGTAATCAAACCCAAACTCGTTATTCGTTCCGTATGTGATGTCCGCGCCATAGGCTGCCCGTCGCTGTACGTCGTCCAGGTCGTGAACGATCACTCCCACGGTCAACCCCAACGCCTTGTACAGCGGGCTCATCCACTCCGCGTCTCGCCGCGCCAGGTAATCATTCACCGTCACCAGGTGCACGCCGCGCCCCGCCAGCGCATTCAGCGCCGCCGGCAGTGTAGCTACCAGCGTTTTCCCTTCGCCCGTCTTCATTTCGGCGATCTTGCCGCTATTCAGCACCATTCCGCCGATCAACTGCACGTCGAAATGCCGCATCCTCAGGAACCGTCGCCCGGCCTCGCGCGCCAGCGCAAACGCCGGCACGATCACCGGCTCCAGGGCCCGCGCTAGTTCCTCTTTGTACGTCGCCTCCGCCGGATCGCTGTCCTTCATCTGTTCCTGCACTTGCGTTTTCAGCGCGGCGAAGCGCTCCTTCAACTGCTCTTCGCCGAGGGTTTGCATCTCCGGCTCGAGCGCGTTTATCGCCGCAACCGTCGGCCCAAGTTTCTTGATATCTCGTTCGTGCTTGGTCCCGAAAAAGTACGCGATTGTCCTGTCGATTTGCTTCGCTAAATCCATGAAAAGTCCGTCGTTTCCTGTTCTCGCTGGGTTGTTGGGCCTTCACCCTGGCATCGTTTCCGTTCGTCTGCACAGGCGAATCCCACAGACCCGGGCAAACATCTCATTGTAACTGGTTGGATGCGCCCTCGCCAACAATAGCCACTTCCTGCCGGTACACCGCTCTTCACTTTGATTCTGCCGAACTCAAGTGTCGCCGATTACCTTACGCAGGCTCTCTTTCAATGCCTCACAAACTGTATCCAGTTGCGCATCTGTAATCCGGTTATAGAACGGAAGCGCAAGAGTGCGCCCTGCGACCGATTCTGTAATTGGTAGCGACCCCCGCGGCGGCGCTAGATCGCGATACGCCGGCTGCTGGTGAATGGGAGCGAAATATCGCCCGGTTTCGATTCCTCGTTCGGCAAGTTTTCCGATAATGGCTTCTCGTTGAGTCGCCACCATCCCCTCTGTCAGCCGCACCACATACACAAACCAACTAACGCGGCCTCCCGAAAATTCCTGCAACGGCAATTGCACGGACAAGATTTGCCCCAGCCGCCGATGATAGCCCCGCGCCACTTTCTCACGGACCGTCAAGATGGCTTCCACGCGCTTTAGCTGCTCCACACCAAGCGCGCAATGCAGTTCCGAAAGCCTGTAATTATAGCCAACCTCTCCATACCCGAAGCTTCTCGTCGCCGCCGAACGCCCATGGTTGCGCAGCGAACGAATCCGTGCGGCAACTTCCGCATTCTGTGTAACAGCCATCCCACCTTCTGCAGTGCTGATTTGCTTGTTTGAATAGAACCCGAATATCCCGACGTCCCCGAAAGTCCCCGCCTTTTTTCCACCCACCTCTGCCCCCAACGCTTCGCAGGCATCTTCGATCACCAAGAGCCCATGTCGGTGGGCAATCTCGATAATCTCGGTCATCGCCGCGGGAACCCCGAAAGTATGGACTACCAGGATTCCGCGCGTCCGCGGCGTGACGGCTTCCTCGATGCGTCTGGGATCCAAGTTCAAAGTCCGCGAATCAATATCGACAAAAACCGGCGAAACGCATTCATACCGCAGCGCATTCGCTACGGCAACGAACGCAAAGGACGGCACGATGACCTCGTCGCCCGCCCCAATGGCCAGCGCGCGAATGGCAAGATGCAACGCCGCTGTGCCCGAACTCACACCGGCCGCGTATGGCACGCCAATATAATCGGCAAACCTCGCTTCAAACTCCTCCAGCTTTTTGCCCATACTCAGCCGGCCACTGCGCAAAACACCGGCCACTGCGTCAATTTCCACCTGCTCGATATCCGGGAAAGAAAGTGGAATCCTCATTTGCAATCAAACGGCACGGCGGAGAGAGCTTCCGTAGCCAGCGGGACAGCACGCTTTAGCAGCAACTTCTGGCCAAGTGAAACGCTCATGAGAACCTCGGCGATTCGTTCCGAAGCGGTTCCGTCACCGTACGGATTCGTCATGCCGCCAAGAGAAGCTCGGAAATCTGAATGCCCCGCGGTCCGGATTGCAGTGAGAATAGCTGCAGTATCGGCTGGAGCATCCAACACGTTCTTGGCTCGCTCGCGCCCTTGTTGCCGAATGCCAATATTCACGGTCGGCAGTCCAAAGGATGCCGTCTCCATGATCCCGCTGCTCGAGTTGCCCGCTAACAGCTTCACATGCCGCAGCAAGCTCCAGTACGTGACCGCGTCCAGATTCACGAACACACGCCCGTGCCCGCGCCCCCCCAAAAACGATTGAGTACGTTCGATGAGCGCTCTGCTTCCGGCATCGGCATTTGGATAGCAGAACAAAAGCTCGTCTGGAACCTGTGACAGCGCCGAAAACAGCGCGCCCGTTTCTTGGAGCGTGTCCTCGGCCAACGTGACCGGGTGGTACGAAATCAGAACGGGCGGAATCTTCAAGTCGCATCCGAGCTTTTCTTCCAGTTGCTCCCGCGTGAGCAATGTGGACCGTCGCAAATGATCTAGCGAGGGAGCCCCCGCGCGATGCACTCGCCACTCCTCTTCCCCCATCGCAATAACGCGCCCGCGAGTGGCAAACGTGGACGTAAAGTGAATATGCGCTATTTTGGTGAGAGCGTTGCGCACCGCATCGTCAATTGCCCCTTCACTGGTTTCCCCTCCCTCAATATGAGCAATGGGAATGCGCAAAGCCAAGGCCACCGAAGCCGGCGCCAGCATCTCGTATCGGTCTGCGATTAGCAGCAGAATGTCTGGACGAAGCACGGCGAGATGTTCGGCAAGTCCGAGGACCGCCACGCCAATCGTCTTCGCCATGCCCACGTCAGAATCGGAGCTGAGGAGGCACTCAATCCGCGCAGCTATGGGAAAACCGTCCTTCTCGATTTCCTGAACGGTGTTGCCGAATTCGGAAGAGAGGTGTGCCCCCAGAACGATGATTTGCAGCTCCACATCCGCGCGTTCGGCCAACGTTCGCAACAGCCAGTGAAGATGGCTGTAATCCGCCCGTGAACTCGTAACCACCCCGATTTTGCGCCGTTGCTCACTCATGCGTCACTAATCCAGCCGCGTGAAGCCTGCTGCCAGCCTGATCGCTCGGCACCAAGTGGTAAATCCTGTTCCAGAAACCTTTCGAGTCTTGAGCCAAGGTTATCCCCGCTCCTGATTATACGGGCTCGCCGCCACGTAAGTGATGCGCTCGCTTCCGTTCGGTGTCTTGCCCGAACAAACGTTACCGTTTGCAGCGCTTTGTTGGGAGTTCCACGGACCCACACTCGTCTAGTGTGATTGCGTCGCCGAGCTTCGTCCGTGGATCCGATGCTCACTCTTCCACGAACGCTTTCAGCCTTCCCAGGGCCTGATCCCACTGCGCGGACATCCGATCTACATACTCCCTCATTTCTTCCATCGGCTGCGGATCGAGCTCGAATAGACTCTCGCGGCCCGTACGCACGCTGTGCACGATTCCTACGCCTTCCAGAACTCGAAGGTGCTTGGTTATCGCCTGTCGCGTAAGGCCGGATCCTTCGGTGAGTTGCGCGATGGAATAGGTCCGTCCCTGACTGAGTTTTGCAACCAGCAGTAGTCGCGTCTCATCGCCCAGGGCGGCAAACACCAGCGCACTTCGCACCCGTCCCGCCCTCTTACCCCTTCTTTGCGACATAACTCTCAATGTTCTTCATCTGCTCCTTCCAACCGCCTTCGTTTCTGCGGAATGCTTCCTCTCGACGGTCGCTCGGGAGTTTGTCGAAGCCGGACTCGCTAAGCACCAGGAGCGTACCACTAGCGATCTTCTCTAGCCGGAATTCGACCAGCGTGCTCGGTTCCCCCGAGTAGTCCAGCGGTTGGTTCCCTTTTTCAAAGGACTTGGGGTGCGGCCATGTGAAGGAAAACAGCCGTTCCGGTTCCATTTTCTGTACCACCGCGTGCCACTTCACGTGTTCGTATCCCGGATGGGTTATGTATCCAGTCGAAACCTGCCCCACCACGAACGGCCCCTCCAGCTTCACTCGAAACCACTCCCCAAATTCCCGGTAATCCGTCAGCGCTCGCCACACCCGTGATACCGGCGCCTTCAATTCAATCCGCTTCTCGATGCGATCCGTCATCATATGCAACCTCCAGGTTGCATATTAGACGCGCTTCCTTCCCAATGCAACCTTTTCGTTGCCTATCCTCTTCTTAAGTTCTTAAACGATTTGCACCAGGTCCGGTGGGCACTCCCGCAGGTTCTCGATGGACACGTTCTTCTCCGACTTGTACACGTCCGCCGCTGGCAGCATCCCGTAGCTGCGATTCCGTCCTTCGCGCTTCGCCAGGTACAGCGCCTTATCCGCCAGTTCGATTACGTTGTCGATCGACAACGCCCCCACGTCCTGCAGCAGCCATGGATAGGGAGCCCAGCCAATCGAGCACGTTTTGTGAATCTCCACGCCGTTCCCAACGTCAAACGGCACGTTGCGAATCGCCTCCAGCACGCGGCCGCAAAGCAACGACGCGTTGTCCCGGTCCGTGGTCCGGCACACCAGCAAAAACTCTTCCCCGCCCCAGCGCACCAGGTCATCCGAACGCCGCATCACGGAAGCAATGCGCTTGGCCACTTCCTGGAGCAGGCGATCTCCCGCCGCATGGCCGAGGTCATCATTCACCCGTTTGAATCGATCGATATCCACGAGCAGGAAGATCAGTTCTTGTCCTGGTTGGCCTGGGTCACCGGATCCTGGCGTTTTCAGGTGCGAGCGCGTCGCTTGCGCGCTGTCCGTCGGGATTGTCTCGTAAAAATATCGTCGGTTCCGTGTCTTGGTCAGCGGATCCGTCAGCGAAATTTCTTCCAGCTCTCTGTTCTTCTGCATCAATTCCGCGCTGCGTTGCGCCACCGCTTTTTCCAGTTCCAACCGTCGCCGGTTCAACGCCCGTGTGCGCAATGAGACGTATCCCCAGAAGCATCCCAGCAACGCAAATGCTCCGGCCACCCGCGCCCACCAAGTCTGCCAGAAATTTGGCAACACCTCGAAACGGAACGTCGCCGGATTCGACGCCAGCGCGATCCCCGGCTCTCCGCACTGCACCCAAAATTCATAGTTCCCCGGTGGCAATCCTCCGTACTGCACTTCTCTCTCCTGCGTTTCCGTGGACTGTTGTTCCAGCCCCCTTAATTGGTATTGGCACGCTACCCGCTCCGCATTCCTCAAAACCATCGGCGAGAATTGCACGGTTAGGCCACCGTCGGCTGATCGCACTTTGGGCGCTTCTTGCCTCTCTCTCTCTTGGCCGCCCAACGTCACTTTGGTCAGCTCCACATTCAGTTGTTCCTCCTTTGGCTTTTCCGCCTCCGGTCTGTACCTGGCCAATCCACGCGATGTCGCGATCGTATAACTTCCGTCTTTCTCCTCGCGCACTCCCGTCCACGGGCTCACGTCATCCCATAACAATCCATCCGCATGACTCAGCCTCTGCAGCGTTCCATTCGGATACCGAATCGCCAGTCCGTCCGGGCCATCAAACCACACGCGCCATTTCGAGTCGTGCCCCACGATCAGCCAATCCCACCCGTGGTTTTCAAAGTGCGCTTTACCCGTGTCATCCACCACGATTCGCGTCACTTCCACCACGTCGTTGTAAGCCACCCACGCTTCCTTGTCGCTCAAGGCGGCCATGCTCGTGATCACCTGCCCTTGCAGCCCGTCCTTCATCGTCAACGTCTGCCAGTTTTTCCCATCGAACCGGTATACCACCCCTGTTCCCGTTACCCAAAGCGCCCCTTCGGGAGAAAACGAAACGTAGAATAGTTCCGCTCCTGTCCTGAGCGGCAGTGGCACATCCCTGGGTTCCGCGTTTGGATTTCGCGTGTCGAACCGCACCAAGTGGTCTGGCGTCGTCGCCCAGATCTCTCCATCTGGTGAAGCGTATACCGTCTGGTACGGTCTTCCGCGGTAGCCTGCGTGGATCGAACTCGAAAAATTCTCGGCGTTGATCCGCACCAGCGCCCCCGTCACCGTCAGTGCCCAAATTGACCCGTCTCCCGACACTTGCATTTGCCGCACTTGCGCTCGTATGGTTCCGTCCAGCGATGGGATCTTCTCCCACTTATGCTGCTGCGCGTTCCACACCGCCATTCCTCGCGCCGTGCTCACCCAAAGCCTGCCGCTATGATCTCTCTGTGTAGCCCACGTTGTGTTGTCGGGAAGCCCCTCCGCCGTCGTCCACCCCGTCCATTCGTGCACCCCCGGCAGCCGGTCCAGGCCCGTTCCCGATCCACCAATCCACAACGTCCCTTCGCGGTCTTCCATTGCAAATTGAATATCGTTGCTCGATATTCCTTGCTTGTCGGTAATCACCTGCCATTGCCCGCCCGAACCTTGCCAATACAATCCTGTCGAAGAGGGCACCAATAATTTCCCTCGCTGGTCGAGCGTCGGTTTCCCTTCCACATCGTCCGCCGGTCCGATCGCCATTTTCTCCAGCGTGAGCTTGTGCGCCACAGGATCGAGCCGCGCCAGCTTCGTGGCTGTGCGCAACCACAGCTCGTTTTCATTGCCCCATACTAGCGCCACCACGCGTTCTGCCGGAATCTCTATTCCTGGATCGACCTCCACTTTGTTCGAACCCGCCTCAACATGCGCCAGGTGCTTTCCATACGTGAACCAGATTGAGTCATCCTGTGCCCTCGCGATTCCGGTTGCGGCTTCGCTCATCCCTTCCGGTTCACCCAGCACCATATTCTGTGCGGGATTATGTGCATCGACTCGTAGCACCCCGTGATTGAACAGCAGCGCATACACGATGCTCTTGCTATCTACCGCGAATATCTGCGTGCCATTCGCAAACGCCATTGCTGAAGCCGGAATCTTCAGGCCCTCAAATCGACCGTTTTTGTAATATGCAATTCCACGGTTCCCTGCAAGCCATGGTGTGCCGTCCGGCGCAATCAACAGATCCAGGACGTAATGCCCAATCAGCCCTTCTACTTCCGTCATCTTCTGCGCTCGTGCACCATCGTAGCGGAACAATCCCGTTTGCGTCCCGATCCACAAGAATCCTTCCTTGTCCTGCCCCATCGCCGTAACCGTTACCGCCCCCAGTCCAAACTGATCCGCCAGTCTTTGCACCGTAAATCGCGGGTTGTCAGGAAAGTTAACTTGCGGCGTTTCCGTGGCCGTTGCCCTCCCCATGCACGCGAGAGCGCACAGAAGTGCCAAGGTACGGATTTTGCTTGCTTTGGGCACAGGTTTAGCCAATTCACGAAGCGCTACTGGCGCATTTGGGCGGTGGCGATAGCCAGTACTTCGCGATCGAGTCAGGTTAAATCACGGCCCTGTCAGGGGTAAATCCCACAAAGGTACTTTGTTGTAGTACTGGCGACTCGTTACTACTTCGGTATCGCAATCTTCTCTGCCTTCTCTCGTCCTGGGCTGCCCGTCCCCGTGGAACGCATTTCTCCCGTTTCCGCCTCTTTGTTTCTCGTCCCCTTCGCCATATTCTCCAGCAGCAATTTCCGGAACTTCGTCCGTTCTTCCATTCCTATATCCACGATCTCAAATGACATGTCCTGTGCCCGGTAATCCCTCATCAGAGCGGTGGCTTGCAGGTTGCGCAATCCTACCTGCAAGCGCAACTGCACCTGCGTCCCCGGAGCCAGATGCATGTTGGTTGTGGCGACTCCTCCGCTCAGGCTGGCCGTCTTGATTTCCAGGTGGCAATTCTGCTTCAAGTTGGTGCTCACCGCCGAGATGGATTTCTGCAGCCGCACGCGTGTGTGTCTCCGGTGGCGTACAAATTTCGAGTTGTGCGGTACTTCCAGAGGGGCCAACTTCAAGTCGTCTTGCTCAATCCCGCTTTTTGGTAAATATTCCTTCACCCATTCCGGGTCCAGTTTCTCCAACGCCTGCAACGCCGCAATTCGCAGTTCCTGTGGATGCACCCACCCGAACATTTTGCGCCCTTCCAAAATCCTCTTTAGTGCGCTGATGGACTCCGCCGCCTTCAGCCGCCCCAACGCTTCCACAGCCTTCACTCTTAAGTATGGCCCTGCCCCCGCCGGCAAATCCCCATCCGCCACTGTCAGCAGGCGTCCCAGCGCCTCCCGATCTTCCGTCATTCCGGCTTCATCCACTACCAGCGGCATGATCAACGGGTCCACATGATCGAGCACTGCCAGCAGGATTCGGCAGCGCTCTCCGGCTCCGCAAGACGCGATCTGCCTCACCACGCGGTCCTGCGCCGCCCTCGGAAAATCCTTTATGCGCGAAGGCAGGTACACCGCCGCCGCCGTCGGATCCAGCCTCACCAGCAATCCCACCATCTCTACGGCTTCCGCATGTTGCCCCCCGCGAACCGTGCTTCTCAAGTACTGCAGCGCCTCTTCTCCCAAGTCGTGCGCCAGATTCGCTATGTTCTCCAGGTCGTCGCGATACTGGCAGCGATTAAACCGCACCGCAAGCTGCTCCATCGCTGTTTGCGGCAATTGCCTCAATACCCCCGTGAGTCCCGCAGAGAGTTGCCTTGTTCGCAATGCCTCTTCCACAAACTCCGGCACGCGAGCTTCGATTCCCATCTTTGATCGCAGCGTCTCCGCGATGCCCGGCCGTTGCGTCTCTACGCCCATCAATAGGTTCAGTGCTTGTTCCATCGCCGGGTAGCACCGCTTTGCCGCCGCTTCCTGGCTCAGCCGCACAAACGCCGCGCTCACCAGCGATTGCAGATCCTGGTCCTGCTCCACGCTTAGCCGCACTCCCACGTGCTGCAATGCCTGCACCAGCAGTCGCGGGTCTGCCTGCGCATAGAGCTCGGCCATCTCCGAAAGGCCCGTTGCGGCCCGCTTCCGTGCGTCCGGCTCCTCACTGTCCGCGCAGCTCGCGTAGTTCTTCAAAATGCTGATCGCTTCGGCAAGGTCACCTTGCGCGATCAGTCCCGCCACGTACGACTGCACATTCTTTGGTGGAATACACCATGCTTCTGAAGACAGCAGCACTTCTCTCTTCGCGCTCTCCGGCACACTCGCCCAGAACTGCCGGTCCAGCAATTCCCGATGCGACTCCACCAGCAGCCCTGCTTCCGTCATTTTGTCTTCATGCTGCCCCAGGATTTTTCGCAGCGCTTCGATTTCCTGGTTCATGCGGTCCAGCATCTGCCGCACCGCGTTTACCTTCACCTCGCCGCGTTCGAACCGCTCCAGCGCGAATCGAATCGACAAGTGTTCCGCCAAT
>Ga0181532_10002659_pt1 | contig 16603 bp, 12 predicted proteins | sample PEATcosm2014_Bin_33_FD_119768 | JGI IMG/M metagenome (GOLD analysis project Ga0181532, IMG submission 119768) | Peatland microbial communities from MTU Mesocosm Facility, Houghton, MI, USA - PEATcosm2014_Bin11_30_metaG | ecosystem: Environmental > Terrestrial > Soil > Wetlands > Peat | place...
CACGAACTACACCACCGGACCGTGCACGCTAACTGGAGGCCCAGGCACGTATGCGCTTAGCGGCTCCGGCTGCCTGGGCTACAACCCGACCACGGGAACTGTGAAAGGAGCCAGTGGGTTCACGGGAAATCTAGTGGGCTCCCCTTACAAGACGCCCTATGCCATTCATATAACCGGCGGCGTGCAGCACGCTTTCAACAGCCAATGGCTGATGAGCGCCGATTATGTCTACGAGGACGGCGTGCATGGATACCGCGCCTTTCCCTATACCAGCGGCACCAACTTATTCACTCCACTCATTCCCAAGTCAGACCCGGACTATGCCGCGGACCAGGCGAATGTGGTGCCCAATGTCAACGTGTTCGAGTCTGACAACCGTTCCAAGTACAACGCGCTGATGCTGCATCTGGCAGGCAATACGAAGCGCTTCAATCTGGTCGCGAACTATACGCTTTCGCGGGCGGACACATGGGGTTGCCTGCTGGGCGAACTGTTTGATTATGTCGATGGCGTCTGCCAACAGCCGAACGGGCAGCTGAATGCCTTCGGACCCGGAGACTACGGACCATCCGGCGAAAACGTTACCAGCCGCTTCATGCTGGCCTTCACGGTGAACATTCCCGGTGGATTCCAAATCAGCAGCGTCAATCAGTTCGAGAGCGCCCGCCCCATCACCATCACGAACGCGGACAATACCGGCCGCATCTATGTGAATGGCGTGTACACAAGCCTTGACGAATTCCGCGGCACGCCTTACATCCAGTCAGACCTGCGCGTCGCGCGTCCTTTCAAACTCAACGAGCGCTGGCAGCTCTACCCGTTCATCGAGTTCTTCAATCTCTTCAACCGTAACAATCCCGGGGCGAACTACGCTGTCAATGTGGTCCAGCTCCCGGTTCCAGGGAACCAGATGGTGCCCAATCCGGTGACGGGCATCACCAATGTCACCAGCGTTTGCACGAACCCAGCCTGCTCCACAACCGCGCCCATTACCAGCCTGAACCAGCTTGAGATACCCGAGGGCGCGCTCGGCGATTTCTTTGGACCGGGAACGACGGTGGGAATTCCGTTTGCCGCGCAGATAGGTTTGCGAGTGACGTTCTGAACGGTAGAGCGGGCCTTCAGGCCACGCGTCACGGCAGCCCTAAAAGGGTTTCGGGCGCGGAGGTCGGACGACCTCCGCGCCTGATTTTTTCCAATTGCACCGATTGACGCTTGCCTGAAGTGTCTGCGTGAGAACCGTGTCGCCGCTCTGCGGCTCAGCTCAATTTTCCACTCTACCCGGCGCTTACGCGCCGGGCTAACTTCATGCCGCCGCTGCGCGGCTTAATTAACGCCGATCCAGCGGTCGTCTCCCACCCTAAAAATTCAAATCGAGTACTCGCGCAGACAACTGAAGGCCAGCTCTACCCGGAAGCGGTGCTCCACCCCGAAAAGCAAGCGTAAAATTCCAGGCTAACTTGCAGAGCAAGGAAAAGCCGGCCCTGTAATGGGGCCGGCTTTGTAATTGGCCGCGAATCTACTTCTTGAGAGAAGCGACGTAGGTTGCGATCGACGATGCCTGATCGGCTGATAGCCCGGCAACTCCCTTGGTGTGAGGTGCTTTCTTGCCGGCAGCGCCATTGGTAAGCAGATCGGTGATCTGCTGCGTGGATAAAGACGTTTTCTGCAATGATGGCCCGACTTTGCCTTCGCCCATGGCACCGTGGCACATGGCGCACTTCGATTTGTAAAGGGCGGCTCCATCCTGCGCCCAGGCTATGCTAGACAACGCTGTCAGTGCGGCCAAAATGATGATGTAACGCTTCATGCAAAGCTCCTTAGTTTATGAGTTGGTATGTAGTCAGGCAGCCAGTCCTGATGCGACTGGATGACTTGCTCTACAACTTTTGTGGGAACGTGGGCGTCATTCCGCACAACAACTCGATTGTAGAGCGGATTTGTAATCTTGCAATGGAATTCAGCGCCGCCGGCAGTATTGGGCCGATTACAGAGCAGCGCCAATGCGAAGCGAGATAGCAATGTTGCGGAACTCTCGTAATATGATGGATGTTCCAATCACCATCTGGCGGAAGTTTCGCAGCCTGGTGTCTATAGAACTGTTATGGACATGGCGCACACATTCGGCTTGCTGGCGGCGCTGCTGATATTGGCGGTTGCTGCCAATCGTCTGTCCAAGCTGACCCGTGTTCCCGACATCATCGTGCTGCTGCTGATCGGCATCACGCTGGGCCCCATACTGCATTGGGTCAATCCGCAAACGTTCCAGGGAGCAATCCGCGTTCTGGGAACGCTGGCCCTGGTCCTCATCCTCTTCGAGGGCGGACTGGAACTGCGGCTTCGCCAGGCGTTGCGCTATTTTCCCGCCGGCTTGTTTCTGGTAGTGCTGAGTTTCGGACTGAGCCTGGCTCTCATCGCGCTGATGGGCAGGGCCCTGCTGCATCTGCAGTGGACGGACTGCCTGCTGCTGGGTGCTGCCCTGGGATGCACGAGCGGGACCATTGTGATTCCGGCACTACAGCAAATCGATACTCCCGATCCGGTCAAGATAACACTCACCGTGGAGTCCTCGCTGGGCGAGGTAATCGCTGTGCTGATGGTCGGGAGCCTGCTGAAAACCGAAACCAGCCAGTCGCTGATCAGCGGGTTGGCGATCGACTTTTCTCATCACATCGCCATATCAGCGATCGTTGGCGTGGCCGTGGGAGTGGCGTGGTACAAGTTATTTCCACGGCTGGCTGGTATGCCGTATACCAATATTCTGAACCTGGGCGTGGTGTTGGGAGTCTACGCCGTCGGCGACTACCTGAAGGGCAGCGGTCTGCTGACGGTTTTGATCTTCGGCGTCACCCTGGCCAATTTGCCGCGTACTCCTCACCTGACGCGGCAGGGCGCGCGTCTGCTGGCCTTCCACGCCGAGTTCAGCTTCCTGGTGCGCTCCTTCTTTTTTGTTTTGCTCGGAATTGTCGCCCAATTCGTCAGCCGGCACTACATCATTCCCATCCTCGGCATCCTGGCAGCGCTGGTAATGGCGAGGTTCCTGGCGGTGCAGGGCAGCCGCTGGGTCATTCGCGATGTCAGCCCCGGCGATACCGAGCTGCTCTTCTGGATGCTTCCCCGCGGACTGATCACCGCGGTCCTGGCGCTGGAGATTGTTAATGATCGAGGAGCGACCTTCGGATTTCTGCCGGCTATGGCCTTCACGGTGGTGATGGTGACAAATCTGTTTATCGTGTGGGCCTCGATCAGGTCGGGACGCCGTGCCATGCCACAGCTTGAAGACGCCGTATCCGCTGCCTTGCAGGAGGCGACGACGTTACCCGCAGCTCAAGAAGGTGTGGCAGCGAAGGTCGCCAGCGCCTCAGGTGAAGCATCATGAAGCGAGCCCCGGCTGCGGGATTGGCAGAGCTGGAGGCAGCCAGGAGCCAATACGGACCAGGTTCCGCGGCCCACGTGGAGCGAGCGCTGGCGTCACTGCGAGGCCAGACCTTCGCCGACGCGGAATCGCTTGCCGCTTTTCACGACGCGCTGTTGTTCCTGCGTGCCTTTCCGCAAAGCCGCAAGGTCGTTACCCTGACAGAAGGTTTGCTGAGCAGCATCGGGCAACAAGTGAAGGCGTTGCGCAACTCCGACGCCGATCTCGATCTCTTCGAGTCAGAAGAATTCTCCGGCATCGCCGGAACGGCAATCCGCGATACGTTCACCTACGAAGTGGCGCGCTGGCTGGCGCAGCGGTTTCCCCGCGAACTTCGAGTCAATTGGGACCTGGACGCGCAGAGCCGGCAGATGTCCAGCAGCTTGCCGCAACAGCTTCCGCTGCTGGCGGACGATTGCCTGGTGGAGGCGGACACTCCTTATCTCGATTGGCTCGGAAGCGCCGCCGGAGGCGCCGATCGAATTCTGTCGTGGCTGATGCAGCGGCTGGAAAGCTCGCCGCGCACGATTCTGGAAAAGACAGCTTGGTACGACGCGCTGAAAATCGAGATCGAATGGGAGCTGGGGGAATCGGCCGCAAGCCGCACGCACGCTCGTCGCAATCCGCCGGATCCCTATTGCCACATAGGTCCGCTGATTCGCCGCAACCAGGTTTCGCTGGAGGAGGAGTTGGCTTCGCCACCGCTTCCCGTGCGCAAACTTTCGCGCCGCCAAGGCGAGCAGGTTATGGACTTTGTCCGCACTGCTATCACCGTGCGCTACCGCGAACTGTATGGCACAACCCGTGGAGATGCGGAGCACGTGGTGGAGGCCGATGTGGGACGAGGGGTCCACATCTTTCTTTGGGGATTGCCTCCGGAGCGCCGTCTGCCGCTGCGCGGCTATTATGCAGGTCTTACGGTAAAGAATGGCGTGCCCATCAACTACATCGAGGGCATCGGGCTGTTCGAGTGGATGGAGGTTGGCTTCAACACCTTCTACGCCTTTCGCGATGGTGAGACTGCGTGGGTTTACTCCAAGGTCCTTCACTTGATGCATCAACTGGCGAACGTCACGTGCTTTTCCGTCTATCCCTATCAGATCGGCGAGGGAAATGAAGAAGCCATCAAGTCGGGTGCGTTTTGGTTCTATCGCAAGCTAGGCTTTAGGCCGGGTAAGCCGGAGCTGTTGGCGCTGACGGAAACGGAAGAGGCACGGATTTCGAAGACGCCGGGATACCGGACGCCGGCACGCACGCTGCGCAAGCTGGCTGCGGAGCATGTCTTCTACGAGTTCGGCGATGGGCCGCGAGGGCTGTGGGACAGCTTCTCCATCCGCAACATTGGCTTTGCCGTGGAGCGGCGGATGGCGGAGAAGTTCAAGGGCGGTCCGGGCAAGATGCGTGAGGCTGCGGTGGCATCTTTGGCGCGAGAGTTGGGAACTGATTTGCGGAAATGGACTCCGCTGGAGCAATCGGCATTCTCGGACTTCGCGCTGGTGTTGGCGTTAGCGCCGGAAGTCAAAGGCTGGAGCAGTCGTGAAAAAGAGAGCCTCGCGGAGATAATTCGCGCGAAGGCGGGTGCGACGGAGGCAGAGTATCTGCGATTGACGCAGGGGCATGAAAAGCTGAAGCAAGTGATGTGGCGGCTGGGAAGCGGTCTGCAACAATAGGGGTCCTTCGACTCCGGTTCGCAAAAGCGGCGAACCTCCGCTCAGGATGACACACACGTGGGCTGGTGGCTGCACACGGTACTCCGCCCAGGTCTCGAAAAGCGCGAGACCCGGGGCACCCTGGAGTGTGGATGGGGAAGTTCTGGCGGAACGCGCGACAAACGAACGTTCGTTAGTTAGCACCGAAGTGCAGACGCTTCTTTGTTGTCAATCGCTTGGCAGGTTACTTTGTGATATTTCGCAAATGTTCCACGTGGAACAATTTGTAAAGTTACAGGTCTACCGCAGTTTTTCGCCGCCTCGGCGCCCCGATCCTCGAAAAAGCAACTGTTACCCAAGATCGCTCGTCATGATGAACAGCGGCTTCATCTCGAAGCTCTTGTAGCGCGGCCGCAGCCGTTCGGTGTTGTATTGCTCTTTGATATTGACGACCTTCTTCGTGGCCACGATGACCTCGATCGGCATGTTGTCGTAGCGGCCGTTGCGCAGCACGACCAGGCGTCCGTGAACATTGGTGAGGATGAGGTCGAGCGCGAGATTTCCGTACGCCATGGGAACAATCGAGTCGATGGCGTCGGGATCGCCGCAGCGCACCAGATATCCCAGGCTCTGAGTCATCACGTCCAGAGCTTTGCCCCCGTTGAATCGCGCCGACAGCTCCTTGATCCGTTCGGAAATCACATTGCCGATCCCGCCCAGTTTCTTGTGCCCGAAAGCATCTTTGACCTCGCGCTCGAAGATCATGTCGCCGCCCTCAAACATCGCGCCTTCCGACACCAGGACGACCGAATACTTGCTGGGGTTCTTGTTGCGATCGAAGATCAGCAACTCGGTCAGGCGATCGATGTTGAACTTGAACTCGGGTATGACGCAGCGATTGGCAGCGCCCGCCATAGTTGGGAGCATGGCGGTGAATCCGGCGTAGCGGCCAAAGACCTCCAGCACCAGAAGCCGTTCATGCGAGCCGGCAGAGGTGCGCAGCCGATTGGCCATTTCGATGATACGGGTAACACAGGTGCTGAAGCCGATGCAGTAGTCGGTGCCCGGAACATCGTTATCCATGGTCTTCGGAATGGCGACCACCTTCACGCCTTCCTGAAACAAACGGACGGCGTAGCTGAGCGTGTCGTCGCCGCCAATCGGTATCAGGTAGTTGACGCCAAGCCAGGAAAGGTTTTTCAGCACCTCGGGAGTCAGATCGTTGCGCTCGGCCTGGTAGCTCTCGCGCAGGTGAGGAGGAACGTCGGCCTTGCTGATGCGGCTGGGGTTGGTCCGAGAGGTATGCAGGAAAGTGCCTCCTGTGCGGCCCGCGCGATTCACCAGCTCTTCGGTGAGGCGCTGGAAATTGTCGCTGTTGTCGTAATCCTTGTCGCGCACCATGTCGACCAGGCTGGCCCATCCGCGCCGCAGTCCAATGACGTCGTATCCTTCGCGCAGCGCTCGAATGGTGACCGCACGTATCGCCGGATTCAAGCCGGGCACATCGCCGCCTCCGGTAAGAATTGCGATCACGCCCTTCTTGCTGTTACCACTTGCCATGATGAAAACCTTATCCTTCCAAGAAAAAGCAGACCAATACAGTGTAGCCGGAGTGTATGGAATCGCGCGACGCTCGGCGGTAGTGCTCGGCGGTAGTGGGTAGTGGGTCGGTTTGAATTTGTGATCAAGTGATCTTGGGTGGAGCACGCCTTCAGGCGTGCAGTTGAGAGCCTCTAATTGTCTCGGCTTCAGCCGCTGAGGTAAGGGGTAGATTTACCTCAGGCGCTAAAGCGCGTTTCAAAATTGGGGCTGCAATATGCACGCCTGAAGGCGTGCTCCACCCGACACAGGGTGAGCACATGAATTTCAAACTGACCGAGTACGACGCTCCTTACCGCCCGGTGACCTGGCGGGCGATTGCAGTGCAAGAATCAGGAATGACGATGCTCGGTTTGTGAAATGAGGAACATTCTGGCACTGTAGTATGGAGTCCTTGGGCGGAGATTTCTCCGCTGGCGCGTTATCAGCAGCATCGGTTACAAGAATGTCAGGCCTCCACGGGAGAAGAAACGGATGATCGTGTGGCACCGCAGGCAATCGTTATCATTGGTCCTTTGTTTTATTCTGCTACTGCTCACCGTGCCGCTGGATTCAGGCGGGGCAGCGCTTTACCAGGCGGCCTCAATGTCAGGAGGGTCTGACTACTCCGGTCAGGGAATACCACTCACCCCGGAGGAGCTGCAAAGTCTGGTCGCGCCAATTGCGTTGTATCCCGACGCTCTGCTGGCGCAAGTCTTGGTTGCGGCGACCTATCCGGACCAGGTCCTGGTGGCCAACATGTGGGTGGGACATAGCATGGATCTCCCGCAGGGGGTTTTCATTCAGCAAGTCAGCGCTCAACCCTGGGACCCCAGCGTCAAAGGACTCACGCCGTTTGCGGCGGTGCTGAACATCATGTCACGCAATCTCATCTGGACCTCCCAGCTAGGCGAGGCCTACCACAATCAACATTCCGCGGTCATGGCTGCGGTCCAGGCGTTGCGCAACAAGGCCAAGACGGAAGAACATCTCAAGTCCACTCCGCAGATGATGTTGGCGCAGCCGAGCGGGGACATTATCACCCTGCAGCCGGGAAATCCCATGATGGTGGTCGTCCCGCAGTACAACCCTGCTGCGGTTTATGGAGCTCCGCTGCAGACGCCGAATTACGTCAACAAGAACACGCCGGAAAATGGATTGGTTGCGTTCGGGGACGGGGTGGCCATTGGCGCCTTGTCGGGCACCGACTGGGGCTGGGGCAACTGGAGCTGCAATTGGTATCAGGGCGTGGCTAATTACCGGAACTATCCGTACTTCGGCAACCACGCGTGGCACGGCGGCTACTATGGTGGTTATCTCTACTACGGCAATCATCCCTACCATGACGATGCCAACCGGCCGTTCAGTTCACAAGCCGGCGGCGCACCCCCCGCAAGCACACCGCCCAGCGCCGCAACCGTCGACACTTCCGCCAGCAAGCACGCTTTCAGCGTCAGCGGTACCGCAGCCGCCGCGGCCCCGAAGGCCGGCTTTCCGGTTTTCAACGCCTGGTCTCGCGAGGGCGGAGGCTGGCCCAGCGGCGATGGTCCTCTCGGCTGGGGACCGCCCGACCCGGCGCTGAGGTTGACCGCATTCAGCAGTTGGGGCAGTCAGGCCGGCACAACCTTCGCTATTGGCGGCTGGGGCGATCGCTCCGCCAGCTATCGAGGCTGGGCCATCCGTGGCGGAGCTTCTGGCTGGGGTATTGGAGGCCGCTCCAGCGGATTGCACTGGTGAAGCCGGTGGCTGATTCGAGGTTACACAAATCAAGGGAGGCGTGGATGAGGATGATGTCGCGGGCGGGCGGTAAGTGCGGGTCGGTGCGTTACTGGGGTTGGATGGTTTTCGCGCTTTTGGCACTGACAATTGTACTTCCAGCCTGCCGCAAGCACACCACCGCGACCAACGAGCCTGCGCGCGGTCAAAAGACGTTTTCCACGCCCGAAGAAGCGGGTCTGGCTCTGGCCCTCGCTGCCAAGAACGACAACCAGCAGCAGTTGCAGGCGATGTTCGGCCCGGATTCGAAAGACGTCATCTCCTCCGGCAATGCGGAAGAGGACAAACGTTCGTTCGCAGGATTCGCCTCGGCCTACGACAGAATGAATCGCTGGCGCAGGCTGGAGAATGGAACGGAAATCCTGCTGGTCGACGTAAGCAATACCGCTTTCCCCATACCGCTCCGCAAAGGCACGTCCGGGCAATGGTACTTCGATACCACGTTGGGGAAGGCTGAGCTTCTCAATCGCACGATTGGTGCAAACGAACTGGCGACCATCGATACTCTCGGTGCGCTGGCCTATGCGCAAACCGAGTATTTCTCGCGGGAGCACGACGGAGTGAAGCAGTACGCGCGCAAGTTCATCAGCGATAGCGGCGCCGAAAACGGACTGTACTGGCCCGATGCTCCGGGCAAGCCGAAGAGTCCGCTGGGACCCCTGGTGGCGTTTGCCACCGCGGAGGGAGCCAAACTTCAACCCAGCCAGCACAAGCCTTTCCACGGTTATTACTTCGGCTTATTGACCACGCAAGGGTTCTTTGCCAACGGTGGTCTTAGAGATTATGTCCGCGGGGGTGTCCAGAACCGGGGATTTGGTTTCGTCGCGTATCCAGCCGAATACGGTGTCACCGGCGTTATGACCTTCGTTATTGATCAGGACCGCATGGTCTTTCAGAAAGACTTGGGAGAGCAGACCAAAGACCAGGCGCCCTTCATGAACCAATTCAATCCCGACTCCAATTGGAGCGAGGTGAGGGAGTAGCACTACGCCCTTCGGCCGGAAACAGTCCCGCCCGTCGCGCCACAGGAAACGACAACCAGTCACTACAGTTTGGTCGGAAGTTGGTCGGCAGTGGAGTATGATGCAGGACAAACCTGTTCCTTCTGACTGCGACGTCACTATGCCTGTGTCCCGCGATCGCCAGGAATCTGTCCGGTTTCGTGCAGCTTGAGAGGAGTCACGAAATCTTTCGGCGATAAGATCGTTTTAATTGACGGTCGACGTGGGGGGAGTCATGCAGAAGTTAGCGCTCCTATGTTGTTTGCCTGTGCTTTGCATGCTGTGGGCCTCATGCGGAGGAACACACACTACGAATGTCCAGCAAAGCAACGTAGCGGCAGCCTCGTATACCGTCGGTACGCCAATTCTGTACATCGATGGCACTCCCGACTCCCAGGGAAACCAGTTGTATGCTTACTTGATCCGCCCCGACGGTAGTCTGAGCTTTCTCCAGGGAGTGAATTCGCTCGCGGCCGCGGTTTCTTCAGGTCAGTTCATCTACACAGTGGCGCAGGCTCAAGGCAACAACTTGAATGCCTATGGATGGCAGCCTCGCGCTGACGGTACATTGGTTCCGGTGCCGGGCTCGCCTTTTTCCGTAATGGGCGGCGGTGACACTCAGGTTCTTTGCGGAAAGTATTACTACGTAAGCATACCGTTTAACTGGGGTGCTTTATACGGATATAACATCGCGGCGAACGGAGCTTTGAGTCCCATCCCTGGCTCGCCCAATGATTCTGGAAGTCGGGTTTATATGCCCTTCTCAGACCCGTCTTGCCAACATTTATTTCTGCCGGTGGCAGCGGAATATCAAGTCTTCGCCATCGATCCCGCAACAGGAATGCTCACTCTGCTGTCGAATACGCCGGGGAGCCACCTGCCCTCGACTTCCGTTACGGATGATTCCGGAAAATATCTTTATAACTTTACTCTATCTGATCAAGGCTCTTTGATTTATGTCTATCAAATTACTTCAAATGGAACCCTTACGCAGATACCGGGTTCCCCCTTTACGGTGCCAGCTGTTGTCGAGGTAGACGCCGCGTATTCGATCGCGACTCCTACAGGAAATTATATCTAAGAGGATGTCCGAACTGGGAATAATGGGGATAATCCTGAGATACTTACCTTCAGCATTGACCCCGTGACCGGTGTTCCTACTCTCGTACGGTCGCTGTCTACGCCCGGGTTCAGCTACTACTTTGTGGTTTTGGGGAACCTGATCTACTTTGACCAAAGTTCCGCGAGTGGTTCTTCTGCTGTTTACGGCTATAAAGCTGAGGATGACGGCACGCTCACCGCGCTCCCTGGCTCACCGTACACGGTTGTAGATAGTGCATATCCGGTTGGTGTGGTAACCGTTCCAGCGCAGTAGGCCAGCCCAGCATCGGAATGAAGGCGGCTGCATCGGTGTTCTGAAGCCTGAACCCGCCCTCGTGCATCAACAACTCCCGCGATAACGTCGAGGCGAGGCTTCATTGGGTCGATACTCGCGCGCTGGATACGACATCCGACGGCCAATGCCTCTCCTGTCGTACACTAACTTCTAAACATGGTTGTCATCTACGGCATTCATTCGGTCAGCGAGGCTCTGAAGTCGGGAGGCCGCAGCTTCGAATATGTGGGCATCGCGCGCGAGCGCCACGATCAGCGCATGCAGCGCCTGATTGACGATTGCCGCGCCAGTGGCGTGCAGGTGCGCTTCCTGCCGCGCGAGCAACTCGACCGGCTCGCCAACACCAATACCCATCAGGGCATTATCGCGGTCACCAGCAGCAAGCAGTACGCCGACGTAGACACCCTGCTGGAGCAGCGCCACGGCGAATACAGCTTCCTGGTTGTAGTGGACAGCGTCGAAGATCCGCACAACCTGGGCGCGCTGATTCGCACTGCCGATGCTGCCGGTGCCGACGGCATGATCATCCCTGAGCGGCGTGCCGCGGGGCTGACTGGCACGGCGGTGAAGGCGTCGGCTGGAGCCTCCGAGCATCTGCCCCTTGCGCGCGTCACCAACATCTCGCGCACCCTGGACGAGCTGAAAGAGCGCAATGTGTGGACTGTTGGGCTGGACGAACGCGGCACCAAGAGCTACGAAGAACTGGACTACAACATGCATTGCGCCATCGTCCTCGGCGCTGAAGGCAAGGGCATGCACGATCTGGTTCGGCGCCGCTGCGATTTCCTGGTTTCGATTCCCATGCTCGGGCACGTGCCCTCGCTCAATGTTTCGGTCGCGGGAGGCGTGGTGATGTACGAGCTTGTGCGCCAGCGCCGCGCGGCGCAGAAGACAGAAGGGGACAAGTCATCCAAAGACTTCGCAGCGGAAAAGAACGCTGCGAAGCATTCCAAGAATCCAGCCCGCAGGGCGGAACAACAATAGCCCAGCGCGTAAGCGCTGGGTTCGAGCCGGGATTAGGCCGAGCCCCGTAGGGGCGGCACGGTTCTGACACAGACCCGCAAAGGTTGAAGCGCCAACATGCAATCTCCCGCCCACGTACACGAGACGCGAAACTAGCAATGCGGTCCTTAACAATCACCGTCCTTCTATTTGTCTGTTCGCTTGCCCACGCCATCGACCGCCAGGCTTTCACTATCACGCGCTACCAGCTCGAAGTCCAGATCGACCGCACCTCCCACGTCATGGCCGTCACCGGCAAGCTCACGCTGCGCAACGACTCCAAGAATCCCGAGAAAAATATTGCATTGCAGGTCTCGTCATCGCTGAACTGGAACAGCATCACGCTCGACGACCAGCCGGTGCAGTGGCTGGGCGAGAATTACACTTCCGACATCGATCACACCGGCAGCCTTTCGGAAGCCATCGTCAGTCTTCCAAAATCGGTGCCGCCGGCAGCTTCGATCATCCTGGATGTGCAGTACGGTGGAACCATCACCCCCGACGCGACGCGTCTCACTCGCATGGGCGCTCCGGCTGATGTAGCCGCGCGCAACGATTGGGACCAGATCAGCGACGCGTTCACCGCCGTGCGCGGCCTGGGATATGTCGCCTGGTATCCCGTCGCCATCGAAGCGGTGAATATGAGCGATGGCAATGCCGTTTTCGATGCCATCGCTGTGTGGAAGCAGCGGCACGCCCGCAGTGAATTCAACGCTCGAATCATTGTGCTTGGGGGAAGCACGGAGTCGCTCTGTATCGCCGTGAATGCCGCGGTCTCCAGTTGTGGCGAGAGTCGCGAAGTTGCGGCTGCCGAAAACGCCGCCGGGAAGCTTAAAGAGTTTAGTAACACATTGACCCTGGACGGCATGAAAGAGACCGTACCAGCCTTCGCCATCGCCAATTACGAATCGCTGGATCGCCCGACAATTTCTTTGTTGCATCTCCCCGAGGACACCTCGCTGGCCCGCGATTACGCGCTCGCGGCAGAAGCGGGCGATCCGCTGCTGCACGACTGGCTTGGGGAACCCGGCCAACCCGCGCGGGTCCTGGAGTTGACCGATCCCGATGCCAATCCCTACCAGAGCGGAGCGGTTTTGTTTACGCCGCTGCGCCAGGCGCCGACTCCCACCTTGCAGCTCTTGTTGTTGCCCACGCAGGTTGCGGCGCGCTTCCACTCTCCGCATCCGTGGATACAGGAGGGCACCGAGCGATTCCTGCAAACCGTACTGGTGGAGAACCGTTCCGGACGCAGAGCCGCGTTGGACTTCCTGGATGAGTATCGCGAGCCGTTGGTGAAAGCGGAAGAAGCGGCAAATCCGAAGCCGGATGCCGCAACGAAGACGGCGCCGGATTCCAATTCCGCCAACAACACGCTGCTCAACACCAACGACGAACTTTACCTGCGTGGCAAAGGAAGCTTCGTGTTGTGGATGCTGCGCGACATGGTGGGCGATTCCGCAATGCAATCGGCGATGGCCGCCTACCGGCCCGGAGCCGACAAGGATCCCGCCTACCTGCAGCGGCTCTTGCAGACCAGTTCCAAGCGCGATCTGGAATGGTTTTTCGACGACTGGGTCTATCGCGACCGCGGCCTGCCCGACTTTCACGTCGAGTCCGCTTATACTCGCCCGCTGTTGAGCGAGAGCTTTAAGAGCTTCCTGGTAACGGCCACCATCGAGAATCGCGGCCGTGCGGGAGCGGAAGTCCCTGTGCTGGTGCAGAGTCCATCCGGCGAGAAGGTCGTGCGCGTTCTGGTTAAGGCAGGACAAAAAGGCACTGGCCGGCTCCCAGTTCCTGTCGCTCCCGACAAAGTCGTCGTCAACGACGGCAGTGTGCCGGAAGCCAACGTTGGCAACAATGTGTTCAACGTCCCCCCGCCGAAGGAGGAGACGCTTCCACCACCGCCTCAGGTAGACGACGACAAAGATAAAAACAAAGAGAATTGATCTATGCAACCTCTGTGTCTCTGGGTCTCTGTGGTAAACAAAAGGACGGTATGAGCTACATTCAATTTCTTGGCGCCGCAGGAGTTGTCACCGGATCGAAGCACCTCATCCACGTGGAGGGCGACGGCGCGCGCCCGCTGCAGGTGCTGGTCGATTGCGGCCTCTTTCAAGGGCAAAAGGAATGGCGTGAGCGCAACTGGCAAGACCTTCCGGTGCCTGCCAACACCATCGACGCCGTCATTCTGACTCACGCGCATCTGGACCACTCCGGCTGGATTCCGCGGCTGGTGAAGCAAGGCTTTCATGGGCCCATTTACGCCACCGCGCCCACCATTGAGCTGTGCAGCATCTTGCTCCCCGACTCCGGACATCTGCAGGAAGAAGACGCGGCGTTCTACAACAAGACGCAGGCGTCGAAACACCATCCTGCCTTGCCGCTCTATACCATGGAAGAGGCGCAGCAATGCATGACCCTCTTCCGTCCGGTTAACGTGGGCGAAGTCAAACAGCTCAGCAGCCAGCTCTCGTTCCGCTTCGTTCGCGCCGCTCACATCCTCGGTTCGTCGATGGCGGAGATCACGCTGAATTCCGGATTGGCGGCGAAAAAGCTGCTCTTCACCGGCGACATCGGGCGCGTGCGAGACAGCGAGGTCGCGCCCGGCAAGGTCTTGTACACCGGTCCCACCGAAGGCGAGGACTGCGATCTGCTGGTGATGGAGAGCACCTACGGCAATCGCCTGCATCCTCACAATGATCCTCGGCCCGAGATGGCTGCGCTCATCCGCACCGCACTACAGCGCGGCGGCAGCGTTGTGGTGCCATCGTTTGCCGTCGAGCGCACCCAGAAATTTCTGTTCATGCTGAAAGAGTTGATGGAGAGCGGACAGGTTCCGCGCGTGCCGGTGCACGCCGACAGCCCCATGGCGATCAAAGCTGTGCAGATTTTCATGCAGCACTCCGAGGAGTTCACGCCCGAGACCAAGGCGATGATCGGCAAGTACGGTTCGCCTCTCGAGTGGCCTGACTTTCACTTCGATGTCAGCCAGGACGATTCCAAGAAGATCAACAACATAAAGTCCCCGGTGATTATCATCTCCTCTAGCGGCATGGTCGCCGGCGGCCGCATCCTGCATCACTTGATGCTGCGCCTGCCCGATCCCAAGAATCTTGTGTTGTTCATCGGATTCCAGGCCCCAGGCACGCGCGGTTTCACCATCCAACACGGCGCGCCTCAAGTGAAGATGTTCGGGCAGGAAATTCCCATTCGCGCGCAGGTGGCCAGCTTGGAACAGTTCAGCGACCACGCCGACACTCCTGAACTGCTGGAGTGGCTGCATACTTTTCGGCGTGCGCCGAGTGTGACATATCTGGTGCACGGCGAGCCCGCAGCCGCTGCGCAGCTGCGCGACGCCATGGTCCAGGCGCTGGGATGGAATGTGCAGGTGGCCGTGTATCGGGAGAAGGTGCAAGTGGAATAATCGTTGTCACCACGGAAGCACGGAGTACACGGAGAAGACAAAGAATAAGAAATTTTCCGTGTACTCCGTGCTTCAGTGGTGAAGGAGATTTTGATGGCAACATTTGGACTCATCGAGTACTCAGACGCCAGCCCCGAAGTCCGGGCGGTGTACGACGACATCATGGCAACCCGCAAGACAGACTGGATCAATAATTTCTGGAAGGCCCTGGCGAACGATCCGGCTTTGTTGAAGCGAACGTGGAAAGACATCAAGCAGATCATGGCGCCGGGCGCGCTCGACCCACTCATGAAGGAGATGATCTACGTCGCCGTCAGTGTGACCAACGGCTGTCCGTACTGTATCGCCTCGCACACCGCTTCGGCGCGCAACAAGGGCATGACGCCGGAAATGTTTCACGAGCTGATGTCGGTTGTCGGCATGGCCAATGAGAGCAACCGCCTCGCCAACGGCTACCAGATTGAAATTGACGAGCAATTCAAGCCTCCGTTGAAGTAACCAGCCGTTCTGCCGCATGTCGCCAAATCGGGCGGGCTTAAAAGCGGCTGCCCGAAATCCGATCGCCTCACATCTGCGTACCCTACATGACGCTCCCAAAGCCATGACGACCCGCTCCGGCAGATTGCTTTGTAACCTTCTGTCGGGCGGCGACTCTAATCGTATGAGGGTGGCGTAGCCATCAAGTAGGTGAGGAAAGCTATGTCCAAGTTTTTGTTACGTTTTGCTTTTGCGGCATTAATGGTCGCCGTCCTGGCTGGGCTCGTGATGCGCGGCTCTCGCGGCTCAGTGGTCGCGAGCGAGAAGGTGACAGCGCTGCCGAAACCAGCTGTAGATCAGCCTCTGTCGAGCGCGCCCGGCCAGGAGACCGCGGTGGTCGCCGGAGGTTGCTTCTGGGGCATCCAGGCTGTCTTCCAGCACGTCAAAGGCGTGGTCTCGGCAACGTCGGGATATTCCGGAGGCTCGGCGAAGACGGCGGAATACGAGATTGTCAGCACGGGTACGACCAACCATGCCGAGTCGGTGAAGATCGTCTACGATCCTTCGAAGATTACCTACGGCCAGTTGCTGCAGGTGTTTTTGTCCGTCGCGCACGATCCCACGCAGTTAAACCGGCAAGACCCGGATCAGGGCACGCAGTACCGCTCTGTCATTTTCTATGGCAACGACGAGCAGAAGAAGATTGCCGACGACTATATCGCGCAACTGGATCAGGCGAAGGTCTTTTCGCACAAGATCGTCACGCAAGTGGTCCCACTGAAGGGCTTCTATCCCGCGGAGGGCTATCACCAGAATTATGCGGCGCTCCATCCGGATAACCCGTACATCGCGCGCTTCGATCTGCCCAAAGTTGCCAACTTGCAG
>Ga0181532_10002661_pt1 | contig 16592 bp, 12 predicted proteins | sample PEATcosm2014_Bin_33_FD_119768 | JGI IMG/M metagenome (GOLD analysis project Ga0181532, IMG submission 119768) | Peatland microbial communities from MTU Mesocosm Facility, Houghton, MI, USA - PEATcosm2014_Bin11_30_metaG | ecosystem: Environmental > Terrestrial > Soil > Wetlands > Peat | place...
AAGTTTTTGAGATGGTGGGGACCGGATAGGCCAACGCCGAACGGCACCGATCGGCCAACTAACGTGGATTCACGTGGCCGGTTCCCACTTTTGTTTCTTCGATAAGAAATCTCGCAAACACTTCATTGGATAAGAGGCGGCCACGGGCGGTGAGGCGCAGGCTTGTGCCTTGCTGTTCGAGCAGGCCTTCGCGCAGGGATTGCTGGATGGCGGATTCCCAAGTGGCGATAGCCTGTGGACTGAATTCTTGCTGCGGGACGCGGCCAGCCTCAGCGGCTGAAGCCGTCGCTTCTGCAGAGCTTAGGGCACGACTGAAGTCGTGCCCTTCCCGAAACCGGCGTGAAGCGAGAGTTTGCGCCGCTTTCTGACAAGCAGCAGGTCCTTCGCTCCGCTCAGGATGACAATTCGTAAGGGTTCGCGACGAACCGGCAGGAGATAGCTCCGCGCCGAGTTTTACGCAAAGCTCTTTTAGATCGATGCCCCGGTTGAGGCGCAGACCGAGGAAGAAACTTTCTTCGATTGCTGCCTGCGCGGAAACCGGCGTTACCGTGAGCGGCGCGCGATTCATGTAGGCGTCGAGGGAGTCGGGGGTTGCGAAGCGGACGGGCGAGGACGCCCGTCCCTCCACGGGCTCCAGCATGGAGTGTGCGTCGACGCCGAAGCCTAAGTAGGGCTGGCGCGTCCAATATTTCAAGTTATGGCGCGACTGGTTGCTTTGTAACTTGATATTTTGTAACTCTGGGATGGTTTGGGCAAAGTTTGAAATTTCGTACTGCGCTATGCCGGCGGCGGCTAGCATCTGACATGCCTGCTGGTAGAAATCCGCCGTCGCGTCATCGTCGGGCACAAAGTGGGCGTGGTAACGGGCGCCTCCGGCGATCAGTTCCCTGCCCAGGCGAGAATCCTCGTCGACCTCTAGCATGTAGACGCTCACGTGCGGGACACCGGTCGCAATCGTCTCCGACACCGAGAAGGCCCAGCTTTCCGCCGTCTGGTGCGGCAACCCGGCGATCAGATCGATGTTGATGTTGCCGAGGCCGGCTTCCCGCAGGCGACCAATGTCTTCCAGCACAGTGGTGCGTTTGTGCAGCCTTCCCACGGACTGCGCTTCGCGATCGACGAAGGACTGCACGCCGAGGCTCACCCGGTTCACTCCACATTGCAGCAAGGTTTCGATGAGAGGGGGAGTAAGCGTGCCCGGAGCGCATTCGACGGTGATCTCGGCATCGGGCGTAACGGTAAATTGAGCGCGCAGGGCGGCGAAGATGCGCAGCAACTGCGGGGCATCGAGGATGGAGGGGGTTCCGCCGCCGAGGTAGATGGAGTCGGCGGTGTCATCAAGGTGAGATCCGAGCGCACATCCCAGCTCCGACGCAAGCTTCCGCGAGTTGGCGATATCTTCGAGCAGGCGAGCAACGTAATTTTCGTAAGCGGACTTCGAGAACACGTCGGAGGCGAAGTTACAATAGCTGCACTTGGTCGGGCAGAAGGGGACGGAGATGTAGAGGCCGAGGGACATGCTGTTGCTTCATTCTATGGGACGGCACGAACACCCCGCCGCCGCGGGGTTGACCACATGGAGAAACGGCTCGCACTCCACTCACGAGCCGCTTGAGTTTTTCTGCATCCAGGCCCACGCACTGGCGACGATGTCGGCAAGATTGCGCTTGGCGGTCCATCCCAGCACGCTTTGAGCCTTCGCCGGATCGGCCACCAGAACCGGAGGATCGCCCGGGCGCCGCGGTCCGATGGTTCGCCGAACCGGGCTCCCAGTGGCGTTTTCCGCTGCCTGGATGACTTCGAGAACAGAGTATCCCCGGCCTGTCCCGAGATTGATGGCCACGGAGTCGCCGTCTTTTTCGTCGTTGCGTTTTTCAAGGTATTGCAGCGCTCGAACGTGGGCATCGGCGAGATCGCTAACGTGAATGTAATCGCGGACGCAGGTGCCGTCCGGAGTCGGGTAATCGGAGCCGTAGACCTGCAACTCGGGCCCGTTCGCGGTGGAGGCGGCAAGCGCCAGCGGAACCAGGTGCGTTTCCGGGTCGTGGAGTTCGCCAATCTCGCCGCTTTCGTTATCACTGTATTCTGCTCCCGCAGCATTGAAATAGCGCAGACTCACCGAGCGCAGTTCATAAGCGCGGCTGTAGGCCTGGAGCGCGTTCTCGAAAAAAAGCTTGGATGCGCCGTAGGGATTCACCGGCTCGCGCGGCGTCTGCTCGGCGATCGGAATCTGCCTGGGGATGCCGTACACGGCGCAACTGGAAGAAAACACGAAGCGGCGGATACCGGCGTCCAGTGCGGAGTTCAGCAGGCTGAGCGCCCCGAGGACGTTGTTCTGGAAATATTTGCGCGGGTTCTCGACCGACTCTCCCACGTAGGCGTGGGCGGCAAAGTGCATGACCGCGTCGACGCGAGCCAGCACTGGCCGGAGCCTGGCTTCGTCGGCAATGTCGCCCTCCACCAATTCGAAGCCTTGCGCCAGACGACGAAACCCGGTGGAGAGATTGTCATAGAGCACGACCTCATAGCCGGAACGCCGCAGCGCGCGGGCCGCATGACTTCCGATGTAGCCTGCTCCGCCTGTGACCAGGATCGCCACGGAAAAACCTCGATTGATACTGCAGCCTGAGTTCTCCTAAGCTGGCATTTGCTTTCTTGGGCTGCCCAGGCAGACGGGATTGTACACCCGGTTGCCGGTTTGGCTCTCGTGGTATGCCTGAGTACACTTGGTGCTCTCGTGACCACTTTTGCTTCCAACGCGGCCTTCTACGCCTCTGGGCGTGGCATTTCCGAAGAAGGACACCTTAGAATAAAGGGGTAGGAGCCGGCGACCGAAAAGCAACCAATCAGACGCGGCGCTGTGACGAGAACAAATATGAGCGATGAGACAACCAATCTTTTATGCTCGCAGTGTGGTCAGACGTTTTCCGCTTTCCTGCACGAAATGGCCGATCACAATGCCCAGATTGTATGCCCGAGTTGCGGTAAGACCCATAGCGGCAAACCTCCGAAGGCTGCCAAGCCGGTGGCGAGGGCGCGCCCGGTCAAAAGGACTCATTAGAGGGTTTAGCCTTTCTGTCCGATGTTCCACCGAGAGATGATTCAAAGTGAGATTTTCAAAGGCGACTTGCGGCACGACTGAAGTCGTGCCCTTCCCAAAAACCTGGGCGAGTCAGAGTTTTTCCGCAGCCTGCCAGGGAGATCTTTGCCGGTGACCGCGAAATACCTTCTCGGCCGTCCACTTAGCGATCATGGCGCCCGGTTGCAATTTTTTGCAGACGCGGTGGCCAAAGCCGCCGGTGAATTGACCGCGCATTGGTGACAAAAATCACTGACAACAAGGGCGGAGGGGTCTAGTAATAACCAGGAGGACTAAAAACTGAATATCGCAAATTGGGCCCGGCCATACCAAGAGTGAGGGCACTCACTTAGCCGCCGCTCGACGGCGAACGGTCGGGCCTTTTGAATTTCCGCAGGGTCCCCAAGAATGCTCGAGGCGAGTGGCCCGGAGTTTGTCCGCAGCTTGTGAAGTCGTGCCCTACCCAAGAACACGCCTCTGCCATAGAAATCCCACAGTCCATGGCGCCGGCGTCCTCATAGCCTGCTAGACTGGCGAACGACTCTGACTAATGAGAAGGAGGCTCTCTTCTGTGCGCCGACGCAGCGGGAACAAAAACAAAGATGACGCGGGACTTGGAACCCGGGGAGTGTGGGCGGGTGAGGAAAGCAAATATTGGGAGCGCGCCACGCAAATCCCGGTGGCTCTTAGCGTCTCCTTCGGCTACGACGATGTGAACGAGTGGCTCGCGGTGGCGCAAGGAAAGACGCCTGGGCATATCTATAGCCGGAACACAAATCCCACCGTAGCCGCCTTCGAAGAGAAAGTAAGAAATCTGGAAACGGCGGAGGCCGCCACCAGTTTTTCGAGCGGCATGGGCGCGATCAGCAACACGCTTTTTGCCCTCCTGTCTCCCGGCGATCGCGTCGTTTCGATTAAGGACACCTACGGCGGAACGAACAAGCTGTTTATCGAATTCCTGCCTCGATTCGGCATCAAGGTATCGCTATGTGATACGAGCGATCACCAAGCGATTGAAGCGGCCATCAGCCAAGGGTGCAAGGCGGTGTACCTGGAAAGTCCGACGAATCCGACGGTCAAAGTTGTCGATCTCGCTCGCCTGGCTGCCGTGGCCCATCGCCACGGAGCGGTGGTGATTGTGGACAACACGCTGGCCACGCCCATCAATCAACAACCTGTGAAACTCGGCGCCGATCTGGTCATTCACAGCGCGACGAAGTTTCTCGGCGGGCACGCGGACGCGCTGGGCGGTGTGGTGTGCGGCGACGGGGATCTCGTCGGGCGGATTTATCACTTTCGTGAGATTACGGGCGCCTGCCTCGATCCCATGGCCGCTTACCTGCTGCTTCGAGGAATGAAAACGCTTCATCTTCGGATCGCACGGCAGAACGAAAGCGCGCTTAAGATTGCGCGATTCCTGGAATCACACCCTCGCGTCGTTAAGGTCTTTTATCCCGGGTTGGAGTCGCATGAACAGCACGAAATTGCCCGCCGGCAGATGCGCGGTTTTGGAGGCGTACTCAGCTTTGCCATCAGAGGCGGGTTCGATGCCGTGAAATCTTTTCTGCCAGGTCTGCGCTACGCACATTTAGCTGCGAACCTGGGCGCCGTCGAGACGGTCGCTGGTCCGCCCTCCACCACGAGCCATGTCGAGTCCACCAAGCAGGAACGCGCGGCGAGCGGCATTCCGGAGGCTCTCATCCGTTACTCGGTGGGGATTGAAGATACAGAGGATCTGATTGCCGATCTGCGTCGTGCGCTGGACGGTTCGCGCGTCAGACAAGGTCCTCCCCGCAAAGCGGCGGGCGAGATCATGAGATAACGGAGTCGAGGCACATCCGGATGTCCGCTGCTAAGCAGTCTTCTTCTGCTGCGCCTTCACCTTCGCCCACCGCGCGCGCTGAGCGGCTGCGATTCTCTTTCTGCCGGCTGCTGATATTGTGCGCCTGGGTTTCATCTTGCCCGCTCGGATATTGGCGCTCTTTGCCCATCGCGCTTTCTGCGCGAGGCTGATCCGCTTACGAGCCGAGGCTGACAAAGTGTGCCTTGGTTTCGTGTAGGAACTCCCCCCGCTCAACTTACCAAGAACGGAAAGAGCCGCATCGACATGTCTAAGCTGATCTACCAGATTTGTTCTCGCTACTCTCAATTCCGACACAAAGGACGCCAGTCCCGTAAGATTTGCCATGAATTCCCCCTCGGCAAAAGATTGTAATTGATCGGCCCCGTTTCTGAACGGCAGCGGGTGCAAAGTCCTGGAGCAGAGTGATAGGCTGTCCCCGATTCGGGGAGGAATCATGCAATGAACGTAAGACTGTGGTTGCTGGCTCTGTGCGTGTTCTGCTTGATACTTGTTGCCGCTGGACAAAAGTCTTCGCCAAAGCCTGAGCCAGGGGCTTCATCGCGCTATCAGTTGGTTCCGGCGCAGGTGGATTCGCTGAGCGGAGAAAAAGTTCAGCACACAGTTTTTTTGCTGGATACGCAGACCGGGAAAGTCTGGAAGTATGTTGCGTCCGGTCAACCTAAAACGCTCAAAGAGAAAGATCAGACCAGTGACTTATCAGGAGGCAGCACGATCGTCGGTCTGACTCCGGGTACTTTCGTTCCGGTGGATCGGATCGAGTTCGCGCCACCAAAGGCAAGCGGCGATAAAGATAAATAAACTCTTTGTCAGGAGCCAACAGCCACTGACTCGTGCCAACAGGACGAGCCGCAATTCTCATGCAGCGACCGGGTTCGACTTGAGATAATTTTCGATCTCGAGAACCTCATCGGGAGTCAGACGGAATTCCGCCGAGCGCACGATCTCTTTTGCCTGCTCAGCAGAACGCATACCCACGATGGCTGCCGTAACGACTGGATCACGCAGCGTCCAGGCAATCGCAATCTCGCCGGGCGTGCGGCCGTGACGCTCGCCGATCACGCGCAGCAGTTCCACCACGCCAAGGTTGCGACTCAGCAGCGGTTCCTGAAAGCTGGCGGTCCTCGGGCGAAAGTCGTCTGGCGGCAGGGACGCGATACGCTCGCGCGTCATTTTGCCGGTGAGCAGTCCCGACTTCATCGGGGAGTACACGATGACGCCGATGTGCCGCTCGCGGCAAAACGGCAGAAGGTCCTTTTCGATGTCGCGGGTCACGATGTTGTAGTTCGGCTGCAGCGAGGTGATGGGCGCGATCCGCTCGACTCGCTTCATCTGGGCCACGTTGAAGTTCGATACGCCAATGTAACGGACCTTGCCTTCCTTTTGGAGTTGGGCCAGCGTCTGCCAACCTTCTTCAATCTCGGGATCGGGATCGGGCCAGTGGATCTGGTAGAGATCGATCGCATCCACGCGCAGGCGCCGCAGGCTGGCTTCCAGTTCGCGGCGCACAGAGGCAGCTTTCAGGCTGTGCCCGATCTCGCGCTGGTCATTCCACACCAGGCTGCACTTGGTAAAGATGTAGGGACGGTGGGCGCGGCCCGCGAGCGCCTGGCCGACGACCTCTTCCGAGTGCCCGAGTCCGTACACGGGCGCAGTATCGATCCAGTTGACGCCGGCATCGAGCGCGGTGTGAATCGCTGCCATCGATTTATCGTCCTCCTGCCGTCCCCAGGAAAAAGCCCAGTCGCCGCCGCCCATGGCCCATGCGCCAATACCGATGGGAGTGATTTCCAAATCGGAGTTGCCTAAACGTCGAGTCTGCATATGTTTTTTCTGCTTATGTTTTCTTGGATGATTTTAAACGCCGGAAGATGCTCGGAGCGACTCTCACCGCGGCACGGGCAAAGTTACGCCAAGGCGCAGTGGGAACGCGGTCCAGTTTTCTGACGCGATGTGCTCGATCTGTTCTTCTGTTGCTTCTCTTCCTTGCCCATTTGCTGGTACTCGGAAATAATTACTGGGACTTGGTGGCGCTGAGGGATCGCGTCGAACGTCCAGAACAAATTCGAGGGAGAGATCATGAGCGACCAAACCCGCGTCAGCCACCCGATCTACAACCTTCTACCGGCAGGAATCGAAGGGGTCGATTCTCTGGCAGAGCTTGCGCTGGACATGCGCTGGTCGTGGAACCATGCCACCGACGGGGTGTGGCGCACGCTTGATCCCACACTATGGGAACTCACGCAAAATCCCTGGGTTGTCCTGCAGACGGTCTCGCGCGATCAGATCGAGCGCGTACTGGCCGATCCAGCCTTCCGTAAGAATATTGACGACCTGCTGCGAGCCAAGCGGCAGGCGGCGGAAACGCCCGCATGGTTTCAGGAAAAACATGCGCAAGCTCCCTTGACCTGCGTCGCGTATTTCAGCATGGAATTCATGTTGAGCGAAGCGCTCCCGATCTATTCGGGAGGACTGGGCAATGTGGCCGGCGATCAGCTTAAAGCGGCCAGCGATTTGGGCGTGCCGGTGGCCGGAGTGGGACTGCTCTACCAGCAAGGCTATTTCCGCCAGGTGATCGACAAGAACGGGGTGCAACAGGCTCTTTACCCGTATAACGATCCGGGACAGTTGCCGATCACGCCGGTGCGACAGGCGAACGGCGAGTGGTTGCGGTTGCAGATCGCGCTGCCTGGTTACTCGCTCTGGCTGCGTGCCTGGCAGGTCCAGGTCGGTCGAGTAACGCTTTACCTGCTGGACAGCAATGACGCGGCGAACTTCCCGGTTCATCGAGGGATTACGAGCGAGCTGTATGGCGGCGGCCCGGAGTTGCGCCTCCTGCAAGAACTGCTGCTCGGGATCGGCGGCTGGCGGTTGCTGAACGCGCTGGGCATCAAGCCAGAAGTCTGTCATTTGAACGAAGGGCATGCGGCCTTCGCGGTGCTGGAGCGCGCCCGCTGTTTCATGAAAGAGACCGGGCAGCCATTCGACGTCGCACTGGCGGTCACGCGAGCGGGGAACCTGTTCACCACGCACACGGCGGTGGCGGCGGGTTTTGACCGTTTCACTCCGGCCCTCATCGAACAATACCTCGGTCATTATGCCGGGCAGAGGCTCGGCGTAACCCTCCGCGATCTGCTGGCCTTGGGCCGCCAGAATCCAAACGACCCGGCGGAGAGTTTCAACATGGCCTATCTGGCAATCCGGGGAAGCGGGGCGGTGAATGGCGTGAGTCGTTTGCATGGAAAGGTGAGCCGGCACCTCTTTCTGCCTCTGTTTCCGCGCTGGCCTGAGGACGAAGTCCCGATCGGACACGTGACCAACGGAGTCCATGTGCCAACCTGGGACTCGGCGGCGTCCGACGATTTGTGGATGGAAGCCTGTGGCAAGGGGCGTTGGCTGGGGACAACGGAAAACCTGGAGCAGGACATTCGTCGCGTCTCCGACGCCACGCTCTGGAAATTGCGCACTGCCACCAGCAAGTCTCTGGTGGAATACGCTCGCGGACGACTGTCCCGGCAACTGGCTGTGTCCGGCTCATCGCCCCAGGCAATTGAGGGGGCGAAACATCTATTTGATCCCAACGCATTGACGCTGGGCTTTGCGCGGCGCTTCGCGACCTACAAGAGGCCGAACCTGCTGCTGCACGACCCCGAGCGGCTGCTTCGCCTGTTGAGCAATCCGCAGCGCCCGGTGCAACTCATCATCGCGGGCAAGGCCCACCCGGAGGACGAGGCGGGAAAGGCCCTGATTCAGCAATGGCTGCAGTTCATCCGCCGGCCCGAGACGCGCCCCCATGCGGTCTTCCTCAGTGATTACGACATGCTTCTGACCGAGCGCCTGGTGCAGGGCGTGGACGTCTGGATCAACACGCCACGCCGGCCCTGGGAGGCTTGCGGGACGAGCGGGATGAAAGTGCTGGTCAATGGAGGCATCAATCTCTCGGAATTGGACGGCTGGTGGGCGGAAGCCTACACGCCAGAAGTGGGGTGGGCATTGGGAGACGGCCAGGAACATGGCGACGATCCGGGCTGGGACGCGGCCGAGGCCGTAACGCTTTACGAACGGCTGGAGCGGGAGGTGATCCCGGAGTTTTATACGCGAGATCAGAACGGCATCCCCACCGCATGGGTTGCGCGGATGCGGGAAAGCATGGCGCGGTTGACACCGCGCTTCTCCGCCAGCCGCGCGGTGCAGGAATACACCGAGCAACACTACCTTCCGGCTGCGGCCACCTACCGTGAGCGCGCGGCGAACAAAGGCGCAGTGGGCAAGCAAGTGGTGGATTGGCAGCATGCGGTGGATCAAAAGTGGGACTCATTGCGCTTCGGAGACTTGCGCGTCGAAACCAAGGGCGACCACCACGAGTTTGAAGTCGAAATCTTTCTGAACGATCTCGACCCGAATGCGGTGCGAGTTGAGCTTTATGCGGACGGAATCAACCCCGGCGATCCGGTACGGGAGGAAATGAAATACGCGCGACCGCTTCCCGACGCATCGCGCCGCTGCGTCTATCAAGCAACCGTACCGGCTACGCGCCCAGCGAGAGACTACACGGCGCGACTGATGCCGCACTGCAACGGCGTTGCGGTCCCACTGGAAGACGCTCGAATCCTATGGCAACGATGAGCGTGCACAACGGCAGGCAAAGCCGCATCGAAGGGATGGCGCCCGTGGGACAAAACTCCGAGGAATTGGACCCAGGAGCGTGGCGTTCCTCCTTACTACTTCTTTTGCTGCTGGCAACGTTTGCGATGCTGGTGCAGGGATACCATCCAGGGCTGGAAGATGACGCGTACTACCTGGCGGCGATCAAGCACAACCTGAATCCGGCCTTGTTTCCCCATGACGCAGATTTTTTCCGAGTGCAGTTTCAGGCGACTGTATTCGATAAGCTGATCGCGTTTTCCCTGCGCTGGAGCCACGTGCCCCTGGAATGGGGAATTTTGTTTTGGCAGTGGGGCGTGACTTTTCTGATTTTATGGGGGTGCTGGCGAATCAGCCGGCGGTGTTTCGCGGAAGTGCATGCGCAGTGGGCGGCGGTGACAATGGTAGCGGTGCTGCTGACGCTGCCGGTCTCGGGCACAGGGCTGAGTTTGACGGACCAGTATCTGCACCCGCGGGCGCTGGCCACGGCGCTGATTTTGGCGGCGATCGTGGCTGTGCTCGACACGCGGCGGGTGCTCGGGGGCGCGCTCGTGGCGGCGGCATTTTTCGTGCACGCCATCATGGCGGCGTTCGGCGCGTCATATTGCTTGTTCCTGCTGTGGAAGCCTGCGGAACGGATGGAGAGAGGGCAGCGGCGCACGACGGCAATGGCGGCGCTGCTGTTGCCACTGGGATGGATCTTCGAGCCGGCCTCGGATGCGTGGCGGCAGGCGGCGGCGACGCGTCCGTTTTATTTTGTGTTGCGCTGGCATTGGTACGAGTGGCTGGGAGTGGTGGCGCCGCTGGCGCTCGTGTGGTGGTTTCGGGCGCTGGCGCGGCGTCGGCGCTCGGCGACCATGGCGAGGCTGGCGGAGCGGCTGGTGTACTTTGGCGTGTTCCAGCTGGCGGTGGCGCTGGTTATGTTGCTGCCGGCCCGGTTGGAGCGTCTTCGGCCGCTGGAGCCGATGCGCTTTCTGCATCTTGTGTATCTTTTGTTTGTGCTGCTGGCGGGAGGATTGCTGGGACGGTACGTACTCAAGCGGCATGCAGTGCGCTGGCTGCTGCTGTTTGTGCCGCTGAGCGCCGGGATGTTTTATGCGCAGCGGCAGATGTATCCGGCGACCGCGCATCTGGAACTGCCCGGCGCGGCAGCGCACAGTGAAAATGAATGGGTGCAGGCATTCCGCTGGATCAGCCGAAACACGCCTGTGGATAGCCAGTTTGCGCTGGATCCGCGCTACATGGAATTGCCGGGCGAGGACTACCATGGTTTTCGCGCCTTGGCGGAGCGGAGCGTTTTGGCGGACGAGGTGAAGGACGCGGGCATGGTAGCGCGTGTGCCGAGGCTCGCGCCTCGCTGGCTGCGAGAAGTGGACGCGCAACGTGGATGGCGCGATTTTAAGCGGCCGGACTTCTTGCGGTTGAAGGCGGAGTTCGGAGTGGACTGGGTGGTACTAACTGTGCCGGGGGTGGACGGATTGCCGTGTCCCTACCGGAACGCGCAGGTGATGGTTTGCCGGGTGGAGTAACGGGTGGGGCGGAACTCTGGAGGGGAATGAGCGAAATACGGGAAACGGAAGAAGGCGGAGGGCGCGCGTCCGGGTTGATGACAATCGGCCCGATGGTGATCGCGGCGCTGGCGGTGCGGCTGGCGGTCATTCCGTTTCTCTATCGCGATTGGCTGGATCCGTTCGTGCTGGAGCACTGGGCGTTCGGGCGGGTAGCTCGTTCGCTGGTGGCGGGGCACGGGTTCGGAAATGTGTTTGCGGACACCGGGCCGACGGCGGTGGTATCTCCGGTGTACGCATACTTGCTGGCGGGAGTATTTCGGCTGGTGGGAACGTACACGCCGGCGTCGATTGTGACGGCGCTGGCGCTGAACAGCTTGTTTTCGGCGCTCACCTGCATTCCTGTGTTTCTTCTGGCGCGCCGGTGCTTTAACCAGCGTGCGGCGAAATGGGCAGGGTGGGGTTGGGCGTTTTCGCCTTATGGGATCTACTACGGCGCGGACTGGGCTTGGTCGACGTGCCTGGTGACGCTGCTGCTGGCCGTACTTTTCCTGTGGACGCTGCGGCTGGAGGAGTCGGGGTCGGTGTGGGAGTGGCTCGGCTTTGGCGCGCTGGGCGGCGCGGCGGCGTTGACGGAGCCGGTGGTGCTTTCTGTTGTTCCGCTGTTGGGTTTGTGGACATGCTGGCGGCGGTTGCGGAAGCGGCAGAGCTGGGCGCTGCCGATGACGGTGGCAGCGCTCGGGGCTTTGACGGTGATGGCGCCGTGGCTGGTGCGCAACTACGAGATCTTCCACCAGTTCATTCCGATACGCAGCGGATTCGGGTTGGAGCTGTACATTGGCAATAGCGCCGACTCGCTGCACTGGGTGGACCGCAGCCTGCATCCAAACCACAGCGACGCGGAACTGGCGGAATACGCGCAGCGGGGCGAGCTCGCGTATATGGCGCACAAGGCGCAGCAGGCCAGGCAGTACATTCGCAGTCATCCGGCGCAGTACGTTTATCGGGTGGTGCGGCGAGTGGTTTACATCTGGACGGGGTTCTGGAGTTTTAATCGCGCCTACCTGGCGGAAGAGCCGCTGGATGTGCCGAATATTTTTCTAGGCACGACGATGACGGTGCTGGCGCTTGGGGGGCTGCGCCGGGTGTATCGGGCGGACGCGGGGCTAGGGGCGCGATTCGCCATCGTGTTTGTGTTTTTTCCGCTGGCTTATTATTTTTCGCACCCGGAGACGTACTACTTCAGGCCGGTGGATCCGCTGATCGTGGTACTGGCGGCGTACTTCGTGACCGAGCGATTCGGAGGCGGATCGAGCGCGACCCTGGGGCGGATGGCATCGGGCACGGACTGATAGCATCGTAGAGGACAATTCTGGAGGGTGAACCTTCTGGACACCAAGCATGTGGATGTGACCAACTCGGCGCTGGAGAATGATCGTCGGAACAGTGATCGCCTGAATAGTGATCGTCTGAACAATGATCGCTTGAACGATGGTCGTCTGGGCAATGATCGCCTGGACGACGGGCCGCCCAAGCCCAAGCTGGTGATAAGCGAGAGTCTGCGCGTCGCATATGACACCTTCCTCACCAACAAGGTGCGGTTCATGCTGACCGCGCTGGGCATGACGATTGGGACAGCCTCGCTGGTTCTGGTGGTCACGATCGGGCTCACGGGGAAACAGTACATTCTGGGCCAGATTCAGGGTATTGGCGCCAACCTGATTTATGCCAGTTACTCCGGCGGAGGGCAGCGCATCACGGCGGTGGCGCTCGATGAATTGACCGTGGATGACCTTACGGCGGTGCGGGAGCAGGTGCCGTCGGTGGTGGCCGCATCGCCGTTTGTGTCGCTCAACGACCGCATCAGCGTGGGCAATGGCAAAGAGCAGGACATTCTGGTTCTTGGGGTGTTCCCGGAATACAGCCAGGTGCGAAACCTGGTGCTGCTGGCGGGCCGGTTCTTTGACACGGAGGACTCGCAGGGGCGCAACAAGGTCGGGGTGGTCACGGAGAAGCTGGCGGTGAAGCTGTTCGGGACGCCAGACGGCGCGGTGGGCCAGGTGATCAAACTTAACGGCTTGCCCTTTACGGTGATCGGAGTGTTCAAGGAGCGGGTGGAGACGTTTGGGCAGTCCGAGGTGGAGGATAACACGCTGGCGATCCCATATTCGGTGAGCCGGTTTTTTCTGCCCTCCAATGCTGTGCGGCAGATTTATTTCACGGTGGCGAGCCCGGATGAAGTAACGACCGCGACGGCTCAAATCAAGCGGGTCCTGCAATCGCGACACCGGCCGGAATCGGTCTACAACGTGGAGAACCTGACGCCGCTGGTGAACCTGGCGGAAAAGACGGCGAACATTCTGACGACGGTGCTGGCGCTGATTGCGGCGGTGGTATTACTGGTCAGCGGCATTGGCATCATGAACATCATGCTGGCCACGGTCAGCGCCCGCATTCGGGAGATTGGAATCCGCAAAGCGGTGGGCGCGACCAAACGCGAGATTCTCCTGCAGTTCCTTTCCGAGGCCATCCTTATCTCCCTCAGCGGCGGCGTCCTCGGCATCGTCATCGGCCTCGCTATCCCCTTTTCCGTGCGCTTCCTCACCGCCTATCGCATTCCCGTTTCCGGTCTCTCGGCCATCATCGCCATCGTCGTCTGCTCGCTGGTCGGCATTATCTTTGGCACGCTTCCCGCCATCCGCGCCGCCCAACTCGATCCCGTCGAAAGCCTGCGCTACGAATAGCGGGTTGGGAACCACGTTGCGCCGGTCTCATTCGGCCATCCCGGGTTGCACTTTTGGGGAAAAATGAAAACGCCCCACGACTCCGGTTAGAGTCACGGGGCGTTCTCAGAACAGCCCTCCCCCGAAAACTGCTCAATTCCAACTTAGGCTCTGCCCCAAACTTCGTGAATAGCTCCTGCGTGCCAGGTGGCGGGCACCACCGGGCTATACGGACATTCCAGTCAGGTTATTTGAACTCGAGCCGCGGCAGCGAATTTCGAGTAATAGTGCTTTGCGTCGTCAGCCCCGTACTTACTGCGGAACTTCTCGACGCCTTATTTCGCACCGTTTATTTCGCACCATGTAGCTGCTGTGCGAGGTAGTTGGCAATGCCCATTTCCTTGATGGAATGAAGCTGAGCCTCCAGGAAGTCCGCGTGCCGTTCTTCGTCCTTAATCATGCACTCGAATAAAGCCTTGGAGCCGTCGTCGCTGGCCGCGACGCAAATCTTCACGGCGCCGTTGTACTGGCGCACCGCATCCAGTTCGTCTTTAAGATTAATCTCCATTTGCTGCTGTACCTTGCTGCCCAGCTGAGGCTTCAATCCGACATCGACCGTGGGTAGGCTGTCCAGGAAGATGATGCGCTCAATGAGTCCTTCGGCGTGCCGCATCTCCTCGATGGCGCGGACCTTGGTGAGCTCGCCAAGCCGCTTGTAGCCCCAGTTCTGGCACATCTCCGAATGCGTCATGTACTGCACACTCGCTGTCAATTCCGAACTTAGAGCGAGGTTCAATTGCTCGATCACCTTTTCGTTACCGTGCATAGTATTGCCCTCCGTCCTCGTCATTTTGCAATCTGGGACCGCCCCTGGGCTGTGACCCGGCGCACAGAGACATGGTTGGCGGAAATATTGGGTCAGGCGGTGGGTCAGGCGAAGACTTCGTGTGGACAGAACCGCCGCCATGAGCACAGTCCTCGGGCATGCTTACCCTGTTTGACTGGACACCGAATGTCCGCAGGGAGAGAATGATAGGCGTGCCGAGCACAAATATTTCCGATCGGGATGGACAAGGGCGATCTGCAGACGTTGGCGATCGAGGCAGCGACGTCCGTCCTCGCCCGTCACGTGCGGCGCGTTTGAGCCAGCTCATGTTGCTCGCGATCGGGGCATGTCTTTGTTCTAACCTCGGTTCTAATCCCGGTTCTAATCTCGCGCTTTGGGCGCAAACATCCGATTCCCAAACCGGCGACGGGAACCAGTCCTGGACGGCCACAACCGAGTCGCATCGCGACAACGTAAATCCCACACGCACCACCGAAAGCCACACCCAGAGCGGCAATCGCACGCTGGACAAGCAATCGGTCCAGCGTCTCGGGTCTGACGGACATTTCGAACCTTACCAGGACATCGAAAAGGAGACGGTGCAAGTGGACGCTACCACCGTGCGAACCACCACGCGCACGTTCGGTCGAGATGCCGACGGAGTGAAAACACTGGTGGAGGTAGTCGAAGAAGAAAATCACACTCTGCCCGGCGGCGACTCGAACGTAGTACGATCCACTTCGGATACCGATGCCAACGGCAATCTTCAACTGGTTCGGCGCCGAATCGAGGAGACGAAAAAGATCAGTCAGGATGTGGAGGAGACGAAAGCCACGGTAATGCTCCCCAGCCTCAACGGTGGTTTGGTTCCTTCCGTGAAGGTGCAAGAGCGCCGCGAACGGGGCGCGAACGACACGGTTGAATCTCAGAAAATCACGCTGCTTCCCGATGGCGCCGGAAACTGGCAAGTGGGCGAAATCCGGCACGCTACTACCCGGCAAGAGGGTGATAACCGCAGCACCGAGGAGCGCGTCTCCCGCGCCGACTCTGAAGGCAAGCTAGGCGAAATCTCTCGTACCGTTAGCAAGGAATCCGAGAGCGCTTCCGGAGAAGGGCGCAGGACAGTGGAAACCTATTCCGTCGATTCGCCAGGATCGGCCCCGGACGGCGGCCTGCACCTGGTTGAACGCGCAACCACCGTTCAGCACACGAGTTCAACTGGTCAGCAAACCACCGAACAGCGGGTGGAGCAGCCTAACCCCGGCGATCCGGGCTCCGGGCTGCGAGTGACCATACTGACCAGCGACACGGTGAACTCAGGGCCTTCCGGAGCGCAGGCCACGCGAACCATTCAAGCGCGCGACGCGAACGGCAGTTTTGGAGTAATCTCCGTGGACACCGCAAAGTCCGACAACCTTCACGCCATTCAGGTTCAGATAGCGCCTTCCGAAAAGCCGAAATAGAGGAGAGCAATGCCCGAGTCCATTGACTGGCCGCCGCCGCATCCGCCGCGGCGTCGCCGCCGCCGCAGTTTCCTTCTCATTCTCGCCGTCCTTGCCGGCATCTTCTTCGGCGGGCGGACCGCGTTGTCGTATTACGTGGACGCGCTCTGGTTCGGGTCGCTCGGCTACGGGGACGTGTTCTGGAAAACACTGAGCCTGCAATGGGGAATTTTCGCGGCCTTTACAGCGGTCACATTTCTCATTCTGTATGGATCGTTCCTGGCTCTGAAGCGGGCGCATCTTCCAGACTTGCCGGACGGTCACACGATTTTTATCGGCGGACAGCCGTTGAAGCTGCCGGTTGGGCCGGTCCTGCGCCTCATTGCGCTCGGCGTGTCGCTGGTCATTGCGGCTGCCACCGGCGGCGGCATGATGGTGGAGTGGCCGACGCTCGCGCTCTTTTGGTATGCACCCCGCACCACGAGCGGCGGCAGCGTCTTTGATCCGAT
>Ga0181532_10002664_pt1 | contig 16584 bp, 12 predicted proteins | sample PEATcosm2014_Bin_33_FD_119768 | JGI IMG/M metagenome (GOLD analysis project Ga0181532, IMG submission 119768) | Peatland microbial communities from MTU Mesocosm Facility, Houghton, MI, USA - PEATcosm2014_Bin11_30_metaG | ecosystem: Environmental > Terrestrial > Soil > Wetlands > Peat | place...
CTGAAACTTGGGATTGTGCTGCTCGGCGCGCGCTTTGTGTTGGCCGATGTTCTGAAACTGGGAGGCATCAGCCTGGGACTCGTAGTAATTGAAATCACGCTTTCGCTGGCATTGATGACTGTGCTGGGGCGGTTGTTCAAGCTAAAGCCGAAGCTCACATCGCTCTTAGCGATTGGTTCATCCGTCTGTGGCGTTTCCGCCATCATCGCCGCCAAAGGCGCAATCGATGCGGACGATGAGGATTCCTCTTTCGCGATCGCTGCGATCCTGGCGCTGGGAGCGCTGTCACTGTTCACATTTCCGGCCATTGCGCACGGTCTGCATATGAACGATGTCTCGTATGGTTTGTGGGCGGGGCTGGGAGTCGACAATACGGCCGAGGCAACCGCCGCCGGTGCGCTCTATTCGGATGCGGCAGGCAAAGTTGCCGTGCTTGCCAAGACGACTCGGAATGCCATGATTGGATTCGTTGTCCTGGCGTACGCTCTCTACTGGGCCGGACGAGGTCAAGCCGAAAGCGTCACCAACAAGGCCGCGTTCCTGTGGAAGAAGTTCCCAAAGTTTGTCCTTGGTTTTCTCTTGATGTCATTGCTGGTCGGCTTTCACGCATTTAGCAAAGGACAGGTCGCGTCGCTGGGGAACCTGTCAAAGTGGACATTCCTGCTGACTTTCGCGGGTGTCGGGCTTCGCACAAACATTCGCGACATGTCCAAACAGGGCCTGCGTCCTTTCATAGTAGGGACGCTCGGCGAGATCCTGATCGCCTGCCTGACCCTTGGTTTGGTGGTTGGCGCAAATCGGATATGGGGTCTATGAGACCCCCCTACACCCCAACCAGCAGCCGTGTTCTCGATACGGACGGCTGCGATCGAAACTCCCACACTGAGTGAACCGCATTGAGTGAGCAGCGTGGCGCGCGGAGCGGCCCTGACTAGGCGGTCTTGAGAACCCCAGGCCTGGCGCTGCTGTGTACGAGCATCTTCGCCAGACGTTCCCCCAGAGCTGCAGCTTGGACGCGAATTTCGGGCACCGTCGTGGTTTCCCAGAGACACCCTTTCCGCGTTGGCCCGATGGCGTACAACGGATGAGATGACACTCCCTTGTAGTCCGTCAGCGCGCCGTGCTCGTCGACATCGAGGCCGAGAAAGAGAGGATCGGGCCGCGAAAATCCCTGCACGAGCAAGCTGGTGATGAACGACTCATCGATACGGCGGCAATCGGATTCGGAGCCCGTGCAATTGATCACGCGATGGACGTGCAACGTTCTCTCGGTGCGGCTATTCCGATCCCAGTAATGGATCTCGGCATGATCTCTGTCTTCGGAATATCGGGTGACCGATCCGGTATGCAAGCGGACCTGGCCTTCACTCAGCATGTCGGCGAGTATGTCGCCGATCTCGGGTGCAACGCGGTGACGATGCACATCCCAATAAGAGCGGGCATGGCGCAGGAATCTCTGTTGTTCTTCCAGCGGCAGAGAGCGCCAAATGTTCTGCGTGACCGGCCGAAGGCTGTCGATCACCTCGCGCCAATCGACGCCCTTTTCGGCGGCGGTTCGCACCTGGCTACGAATCAACCGCAGCAACCCGCGCACGGTTCGCGGAGAGGTAGCGTTCCAGAACAACGGCCAAGACTCATCCTGACGCTCATGGCGACGCGCGCGCGGAAACAACCCCTGGCGCGAGAGGACGTGAATGATGCCGCGGAACCCCTTCGACTTGAGCGCCATAATCAGGTCTACGCTGGTGAGTCCCGAACCAACCAGCAAAACACTGCCACCCGGCGGGAGGTCCTTGAGCGCTTCGCTCGACCAGGAAAATTGGAAATATAACGAGGCTGAGGCTTCGAGCCCCGGCATGCTTGGGTTAGCCGGTGGGAAATTTCCGGTGGCCAATACCACCGTCCGCGCCAGCAGTTCAGGTCCAAGCTTGGTTTGTACGCCGAGTTTGCTTTTGCGGCGATGCAGGGAAAGCGCTTCGTCCTGAATCCATTCAAAACGGTCGCGTCCACCGTCGGCCAGGGTTGCTTCCAGCAAACTGGCCACATACGCGCCGTAAACGGAGCGCGGCGGGAAACTGCGCGATTGCACGGCGGCATCGTAGTGGGTTCGGGCCCAGCGCAGGAAATCGTCGGGTGCGTCGGGCCATGCACTCATCTCGCCCGCGGGCACGTTGAGCAGGTGAAATCGATGAGGGCTGCTGTAGGCGAGACCTCGCCCCGGCAAGCCCCCCCGATCGACGATGGCAACGGACAAGGAAGAAGAGGAGTGGCGCAGCAAGTGTACGGCCAGCATCGTCCCGCTGAACCCGCCCCCGATGATCACAACGTCAAACTGTGATTCGCTCACTCAGGAACACCTCATTCTTAATTCCTAGTACTATAATAGACATTATTCTATTCCTGTCTGCAAGCTTAGGGCCTTTTCGGTAACGCCACGCTCGGGTGGAAGTTCTTGAATCCGCGATCATTGCCTTCGGCATCCATTGCATAGCCTGCGTGATGCGGTGCAAGCTCTTTCACGCGGCGGCAACCCACACCGCGACAGAATCAGAGGGTCTTGCGACGAAGAAGCATAGCCCTAGGTGTTACGGAACATGATTGTGGACGTCACTTTAGAGGAGACTGTCTACCAGGCGGCTCCGGGGCGGTTTGAAGCAGGTACCGGCAACATCGCGGACGCGGCTGGGGTAATTGATTTGCCGGTAACGATTTCCTAACTCAACTTCATTTGACGAGAGCGGCCGCTGGCGGACCAACCGCTGCCGGGGTCTTAGCATCAAGGTGCTCTTTCATCTGCTGCCACGCGTGTCTTGCTTCTTCCACCGAGCCTTCATCTTCGATGGTTGTAATGTCACCGGCAGTCCGATCCTGGGTGACGGCCTTCAGCACGCGTCGCATGATCTTGCCACTGCGCGTCTTGGGCAACATCTCAACGAAATTCAAATCACCGATTACAGCAATCCCTCCGAGCTCATGGCGTACTTGGCCCAGCAGCTCTTTCTTCATTTCCTCCGATGCGACAAATCCTTGCCTGAGTACTACGAAGGCTGAGATCACTTCGCCACGGAGATCGTCGGCGCGGCCCACCACACCCGACTCTGCCACGGCAGGATGAGTGAGCAGCGCCGTCTCCACTTCGATGGTACCGATGCGGTGCCCGGCAATATTAAGGATCTCGTCCGCGCGGCCGGCGAACCAGACATAGCCGTCGTCGTCGATATGTGCCGAATCTCCGCTGTAATATACGTCTTTAATGATATGCCAGTAATCGCGGCCATAGCGTTCTTTTTCTCCCCACAGCGCTGGCGTCAAGCCCGGGAAGGGACGCCTGATCACCATGATTCCTTTCTCATTCGCGCCGCAGGGCTTGCCGTCCACTTGCACCACCGCGGCGTCAATCCCCGGCATGGGAATCGTCGATGAACCTGGTTTAATGGGCAGCATGCCTAGCCCATACGGATTGCCAAACATGGGACCGCTGGTTTCCGTCTGCCACATGTGGTCGATGACCGGAATCCTGTCCTTGAAAATTTTCTTCTGCAGCCATTCCCAAGCTGGCGCGTTGAGGACTTCGCCGGCGCAGAAGACGCGCTCCAGGTAAGAATGATCGGTCTTGAGCAGGGGTGCATCTCCATATTTCATCAGCATTCGCACCGCTGTAGGCGAAGTAAAGATGCCGGTGACGCGGAACTCCTCTATTGCCGCCCTCCAATTCGTCTCCGGAGCCGGGTAATCCAGCGCGCCCTCAAAGGCGACGGTAGTGGCGCCGACGATCAACGGCGCATAGACAATGTAACTATGACCCACGATCCACCCGATATCGGAGGTTGACCACCACACGTCGGTGGGCCTGAGTGCAAAGAGCCACTTGCCCATGCTATGGATGTGAACCTGATAGCCACCGTGCGTGTGGACCGCCAGTTTCGGAGTCGCAGTTGTGCCGGAAGTCGCGAGGATAAATGCTGGTTCGTTGGCTTCCATCGAAACATAGTCGCCGCTCTGGCCGGTGCCGCGGCTGAGGAATTCTTCCCAAGCCACATCCCGTTCCGCAGTCCACGGGATTTCCATTCCGGTCCGTTTCAGCACGATCACGTGCTCGACGTCACTTCCACCTTGCAGCGCTTCATCCAGGATCAATTTGAGGTCAGTGTTCTTTCCCTTGCGATAGGTCACGTCGGCGGTGAAGACCAGGCGCGACCCGCTGGCCCGGATGCGGTCACCCAGCGCTTTCGCGCCGAAGCCGGCGAAGACCACGGAGTGAATGGCGCCAATGCGAACCGTAGCCAGCATCAGGATGATGGCTTCAGGACAGGTCGGCATATAGACGGTTAGGCGATCGCCCTTCTTGATGCCCAGGCCGCGCAGTGCTGCCGCTACCCGCTCTACTTCGTGAAGGAGCTGTGCATAGGTGAAAACGCGCCGCTCACCGCGTTCATTGAAATAGATCAGAGCCGTGTGCCCGCCCCAACCACGCTTAACGTGATAGTCGAGGGCATTGTAGGCCAGGTTGGTCTGTGCGCCGACGAACCAATTGAAGGTCGGTGGAGTCCAATCCAGCACTCGATCCCACTTGCGAAACCACGGTAGCTGGTCCGCCGCGCGTCCCCAAAACGCCTCCGGGTCTTCTTTTCCTTCGTCGATCCACTTTTGCACGATCGGATTGATCAGGCTCATTTGCGCCCTCCACGAAATACTAGATTGAGGTGCCGTGATTTTTACTCCATCTGGCGAACGGTGGTCAGTGACACAGATCACAGCATAGCGTGTCGTAACGACTTGACAGAGTTGCGAAAGCGACATAACGTTTGGCCCCATGTTCTGAGCCCAGGCTTGAGCCGTGCCGGAACGAGGAGGACACCGTCTATGTTGAAGCTGAAAAACTGGCTGTTTAGCCTGCTGGTGGTAGCCATAACGGCCTTGCCCGTGATGGCGGGCAACAACGACGCAAAATCGGAAAATGGAAATGCAGCGAACACAACCAACGCAGAGGCTAGCCCAAGCCCGAGCCCTAGCCCAAGCCTAACCTCGACCACGGTCGATTCGAATGTCACGGCACTGCTCGGTGTGCTCGTGATGAAAGGTGTTTTGGCGCCCACGGAGGCGAACGCCATTCGAAATGCCACGCCCACAGCCCAATTTCAACTCCTTGTTGAAGCTCTCAGTCGCAAGGGTATATTGAGCGCGGCCGATTTGTCCGCTGCCAACCCCGCAGCGCAACCGTCCGCCGTCGTGGCGGTTCCAGTTGCGGCTACGGAAGCCGCCTCGACATCGCTCGAAAGCGCGGAACCCGGCCCCTCGGCGCAAGCTGCGCATCCCACGCCCGCGATCCAGGGAACGGCGCCCCCGCCACCACCGTCGGTCGTTCCGGCGATTGCGCCCTTGCGGACGTTGCCCATCGATCCGCCCAAGAAAGATGGTCTGAATGCCGCCTTCAAGATGGGCCCGGTCAAGATGACGCCATACGGATTTATCAAGGCGACCGCGGCCTATGACACGAGCTCGCCGAATGGCGACGACTTCCCATTTGTCGGCCTCTTCCTGACTACCCCGCAGACTTTTGATACCGGCCCGACCAAAGACCCCGAATTCCATTTGAAGGCCCGCTCCACCCGAATCGGAGCAAACATCGAATGGCCTGACATCTCGAGCAAAATCATCCTAACCGGCCGTATCGAGGGCGACTACGAAGGCAACTTCAGCGAAGTCGACAACCGCGACGTTTCGTCCATTCGCAGCAACGCCTTCCAGTTGCGCCTGGCATGGGCTCGGTTGGATTATGCCGCCAGCGACAAGACGGATATTTATTTTGAGGGCGGGCAGGACTGGACGCTGTTCGGCTCCAGTGTGCTGCCCAACATTCTGGAAACCACCTTCCTAGGGGCGTTCTACGGCGACATCTACACGCGCTCTCCTCAGTTCCAGTTCGGCTTGGTGCAGAAGCTGAGCCCCTGGCGCGACCTCAAGTTCTCTCCCACGTTTGCGATCATGATGCCGAGCTCAGGTCAAATCCTGAAGCTCGGATCCTTGGGCTTGGCGGCCCAGCTTGGGGAAGGCGAGCGCGAGGGCGCCGACTCCGGGCGTCCTGAGATCGAAGCTAGAGTGGCGTTCCAGTTCAAGCTCGATGGTGCCCCAGGCGTAGCCCCGGCACAGATCATGGTGACCGGATTCCAAGGCAAGCGTACATCGCTCGTCCCGAATTCGTCATACATCGGGGCTGGAGGATGCGAGATAACGGCTAGCTACTGCGCTGCCTTCCCGAACGGCTTTAGCGCCTCCAGCACCATGTATGGCGGCCAAATCGGGGTGCAATTGCCCACGCGCTGGTTTACCTTGTCTGGCAGCCTTTATCGCGGCGGTGACCTGCGCTTCTTCTTCGGCGGCCAAGTTAACTCTTTCGCCACCGATACTGGTGGGCTGACCAACATCCAACCCTTTACCGCGACGGGAGCAAAGGGCTTCTCCACTCTCGACGGCGGCCCGCTGGCTGCCGCTGGTGGCGCCGTGCTCGGAACGAACGCTGCTGGACAGGTGGTGGTCGCTCCGCAGCGGTCCGTCCGGTCGTTTGGCGGGTTCCTCAACCTGGGCCTGCCGCTTTCCCGCTGGTTCAATGCCGACCCGAAGAGCCACAACGCGGGCTGGCAGCTTTTCTTGGACATCGGCAAGGATCAGGTGGTGAATCGCGACCTGAACAATCCCTATTTCACGGCCAACGCCAACACTTTGTCCCCATTGCCACTTTTGATGGGCAAGATGTTCGCGGCAACCCTGTACTACAAACTCAACCCGTATATCACGTTCGGTTTCGAGCAGTCAGTCTATGCCACTCGCCTTGAGGATCACCTGGCGCTTTACAACATCGCTGGACAACCGTCCAACGAATGGCAGGATCACCGTTCGGAATTCGGGCCGATTTTCACGTTCTAGAACCAACCTGGACGATTGAAATGGCTGGTGCCGATTGACGGCACTGGATACCAATGAAAGGGAGACGGGCTCCATTCGGGTGATCGCCCGAAATTGAGCCCGCCCTCCTAAACCTCCTCTGACAAAGGAATCTCTTGTGCGGCGCGCACCAACGGATGACAATGTACCGACTCTGCGAGATCGGCTTCCGGAATCGTCCAGACAGACGGGGTGCAACGGTTGCTTTCGCAGCGTTTAGAGGAGTTGGTTCCATGAGCACGTGTAGAATGGCGACCCTGCATGCAGGGCTTCTGTTGGTAGCCATGTTCGCGAACGCCGCTTCGCGGGACACCGCGATGCGGATCAAGGTTTTGGATTCCGAAACTCGATCGGTGAGCCTCGGCGACAACGGCGTTCCCAAGAATTGCGATCAGGTTAATTTTGACGCGTATTGCAATAACAGTAGAAGCGCGATACTGACCAATACTTTACTGGTGCAGGAAGGCAACGAGCCTCCGTTCCGAGTCGCTTGCACCATTGATTCAAAGTATTCCAGGTGTACACCGTTGCCCAAAGGCGAAAGTTTCGACGCCAGAAGAGAGAAACACGGCATTACTGTGTACTACGTGGATGAAAAGGGCAAGGCGCGAAAACAGTTTTACACGCTGGTAGATGCGGGCGGAAAGGCCGGTTCGCCGGCGACTGTGACTGCAACTGCGGCTCAACCAGTCGCGGCTGCAGCTGGAAATGCCCGGCAACTTCCGGTTGCGCCAGTCCAGCACAGCGGGGCTCCGTCGCAGAATTCACCGGCTCCAGCGACAGCTGCGGTGCCACTACAGAGTTCGCCGGCGCCAGCGCCGGTTCCGCCGTCGGCCTCCGCGCAGGACGCTCTTACGGGAAAGGTAAAGTGCAATTTCAGCTCGACACCCCCCGGAGCGGAAATCACGATCGACTTTAGATATGTGGGCAACACGCCCTCCGAAATCGGCCTTCGTCCGGGGACGCACGTCGTCGTCGTCTCGATGCCGGGCTTTGCCGAGTGGAAGCGGGAACTCGTGGTAGCGACGGATTCAGTAGTGAATGTAACGGCTAACCTGCAAAAGACGCAGCCTTAGCCGGATTGCTGTTGCAGGACAGATTTGAGCTAGCGCCTGAGGTTGGACCGCTGTATGATATCGCGCGAAAGTTATGGTCCGTTTGATGAGGCAGCTTGCACAAGCCGTACGGGACTCGTCGTAGTTGTCAAGAAAGACCGGCTCCCGGTTCTCATTTCATTCTCGTAAAGGAGAAAAACTGTGGCTAACGCAAATGTTGCATCTGATACCGGCGCCCCTGGAATAAGCCGTTGGTGGCGCGTCGTCGGCGGAGTGTCCATGAACCTGGCGCTAGGTTCGCTGTATGCCTGGAGTGTCTTTGTGGCCCCGCTAGAAAAGGAGTTCCACTGGAAGCGCGCTGATACCTCCAACGTATTCATTATCGCGGTGGTCGTCTTCGCGCTGACGTTCATTGTAGCTGGCCGGCTGCAGGATAAACTCGGGCCTTTCAAGGTTTCCCTGGTTGGCGCCATTCTGGTGAGCTTGGGCTTTTTCCTGTGCTCCTCTGCCGACAGCCTAACCAAGTTTTTCATCTTCTTCGGCGTCCTCGGTGGATTGGGCAACGGTTTTGGTTACGCGACTCCGATTCCTGTCATGTCCAAGTGGTTCCCGGACAAGCGCGGTCTGGCGGTAGGGTTGGCAGTGGCCGGTTATGGCGGCGGGTCCGCCATATTTGGCCCGCTGGCCGCCAGCTACCTGATTCCGCACTACGGCTGGCGCACCACTTTCCAAGTCCTGGGCCTGATCTTCTTTGTGATGACGGTGTTTGGCGCGTTCCTGCTCAAGAACCCACCCGTTGGCTACAAGCCCGCTGGCTGGACGCCTGCTCCGACTTCCAAGGCTGCTGCGACCACCTATGAGTTCACTCCTTCCGAGGTGCTGCGCACGCCCACGTTCTACTTTATGTGGGTTGCGTATGCGTTGGGTTGCGCGGCTGGACTAATGGTCATCAGCCAGTTGGTACCCTTTGCTAAGAGCGTGGGTATACCCGGCACCACTCTGGCTGCCTTTGGCTTGGTGGTGGGCGCGGCCGGAAACGCCATGGGCCGCATCTTCTCGGGTTGGATGTCGGATGCGCTGGGCCGCATCAACGTGTTGCGCCTGATGATCGGCATCTCCATGGTTGCCATGCCCATTCTGTATTACGTGGGCGGCCACGTGGTACCCCTGTTCGTGATGCTGTTCATCGTTTACTGGTGCTACGGTACTCAGCTTTCGGTGAACGGATCAACAGCAGCCGACTTCTGGGGCACCAAGAACCTGGGCCTCAACTACGGCATGCTATTCACTGCCTGGGGTGTAGCTGGCCTCCTCGGTGGCCGCATTGGCGGTATGCTGTACGACAAGTACCACAACTACCAGATGGCGTTCTACACGGCGGCGGCTCTAGCGGCAGTTGCTCTAATCTGCGAACTGGCAGCCAAACGCCCGGCCGTGCCGGCAGCAGCGGCGGCGGGAAAGAAGGTGCCGGCGGTAGCATGAGGTAAGGTTCCAGAAGCCGCTCCCAGGCGCCCGCGCGAGAGCCTGGGAGCGAAGTACCGGCGGATTCTTAGGGAGACCGAGTACGGCCTTGATTCGACTCCGTGCTGGCGGGGAACTGCCAGTGTGCATCACAAATTCATAAATCTAAGGGGTAACCAATATGGCGGAAATACGTCAGAAACCACAAATCGTGAGCGAAGCCACCGAGGCTCAGATTGCAGTCCATTGGCGGGAGGAGGAATATTACTATCCTTCCGCGAAATTTGTCGGCCAGGCGAATCTGACCGATCCCAGTGTCATCGAACGCTTCAGTGAGAAGAACTACCCGGAATGCTTCCGGGAGTATGCTGACCTGCTCACCTGGGACAAGTATTGGGACAAGACCCTCGACACCAGCGATCCGCCGTTCTGGAAGTGGTTCGTGGGCGGCAAGATCAACGCCTCGTACAACTGCGTGGACCGGCACCTTGCCAAGTACAAGAACAAAGCGGCGCTGATCTTCGTGCCGGAGCCGGAATCTGAGGCACCCGTTTCCGTCACTTATCGCGAACTCTATGTGAGAGTGAATGAATTCGCGGCGTTGCTGCGCGATTTCTGCGGCCTGAAGAGCGGAGATCGCGTCACCGTTCATATGCCGATGGTCCCGGAGTTGCCGATTACCATGCTGGCATGTGCCCGCCTGGGCGTGATTCACTCGGTGGTGTTTGGGGGGTTCAGCGGCGAGGCTTGTGGAACGCGTGTCGCCGATTCGCAAAGCCACATCCTGATCACGATGGATGGTTACTATCGCAATGGCAAGCTGCTCGACCACAAAGCGGCCGCCGATATCGCGCTGGAAATGGCCAAGAAGGAAGGCCAGACGGTGGACAAGGTCCTGGTCTGGAGGCGGCATGCGGGCCAGAATGCCTCGGCTTCGCCGTTTGTGAAAGGGCGCGATTTCTGGGTTGATGAAGTGCTCCAGAAATTCAAAGGCGAACTGGTCGCTCCCGTCCCCATGGATGCGGAGGCGCCGCTGTTTCTCATGTACACCAGCGGCAGCACCGGAAAGCCCAAAGGCTGCCAACATCGCACCGGCGGCTACCTTGCCTATGTGACCGGCACCTCCAAGTACATCCAGGACATTCATCCCGAGGATGTTTATTGGTGCATGGCCGACATCGGCTGGATCACGGGCCACTCGTATATTGTTTACGGCCCGCTGGCGTTGGCCGCCACCAGCGTCCTGTACGAAGGTGTTCCCACCTACCCCGACGCCGGCCGGGTGTGGAGAATCGCTGAGCGATTGGACGTCAATATCTTCCACACTTCACCGACGGCCATTCGCATGTTGCGCAAGTCCGGTCACGATGAACCCGACAAGTACAACTACCATTTCAAGCACATGACCACGGTGGGAGAGCCCATCGAGCCCGAGGTCTGGCGCTGGTATCACGAAAAGGTAGGCAAAGGTGAGGCCGTAATTGTCGACACCTGGTGGCAAACCGAGAACGGCGGATTCCTATGCAGCACCAAGCCGGCACTCGATCCCATGAAGCCGGGAAGCGCGGGCCCAGGCGTGCCTGGAATCTATCCGGTGATTATTGACGAAAACGGGCAGGAAGTCGTGGCTGGATCCGGAAAGGCAGGCAACATCTGCATCCGGAATCCGTGGCCCGGGATCATGCAAACCATTTGGGGCTCTCACGACCGCTTCGTTGCCCAGTACTACGCAAAATACTGCAAGAATCGCAACAGCAAAGATTGGCATGACTGGCCATATTTTGCGGCGGACGGAGCCATGCTGGCCGCCGACGGCTATTTCCGCATTCTCGGCAGAGTCGATGACGTCATCAACGTTGCCGGCCACCGCCTGGGCACCAAGGAAATCGAGTCCGCGTGTCTGACGGTTTCCGAGGTCGCCGAAGCCGCCGTAGTGCCGGTGGCGGACGAGATCAAGGGCCGTGTACCCGAAGTCTATATTGCGCTGAAGCCGGGTGTGCAGGCCAGTCAGGAGATTATTGATAAGGTCAACAAGGTCATTGAAACCATGATCGGCAAGATCGCCCGTCCGAAGCACATCCACATCGTTCCGGATATGCCCAAGACCCGTTCCGGCAAGCTCATGCGCCGTGTTCTCGCCGCGCTCTCCAACAACATGAACACTGGAGATATCACGACCCTGGCGAATCCCGACGTGGTAGCCAGCATCCGGGAATTGGTTCAAGGCAAAGAGGTGGTGGCGTTGACGGATGGACCGGAGGATCTGAAGCGATTCGGGACCGAAGAGTAGCGAATTGAGGAGTTGTCGTCCTGACCCTGAGCGCAGCCGACGGGGAAGAGACCTGTTATTTGCCAGGAGCGAGCGTGCGCTTGGCTCGCATCCCCCTGTGAACGCCAGGTTTGCTCCCCTGGGACGGGGTCGTTTATACTCATAAAGTCGAGCGGGAGTAACTCAGTGGTAGAGTGCGACCTTGCCAAGGTCGAAGTCGCGGGTTCAAATCCCGTCTCCCGCTCCAGTTTCCAGAAGCCCTGCCCCGGCGAGGGCTTTTCGTTTTAGAAGTCGTTGTAGAAGTCAATGAGGGCGCGGTAGCCAAGTGGTAAGGCCGAGGTCTGCAAAACCTCTATCGTGAGTTCGATTCTCACCCGCGCCTCCAACCTTTAGACCTCGTAACGCCCAATCAACACTACATCGGACTTACTCTTGGCTTAGCGTGGGTACTTGAAGCGCACATTCTACCTACTACTCGCCATCGTGGCCGGACCGCCACTGACGGTCGCTTGCGGTCCCCAGATGTGCGATACATCCCTACAGAAAATGGCAGCCTCGAAGGTGTGTGACGATGACGTAAACAAGGCCATCCTTGAGCAGAAGACAGCCGCTCAGAAGGTTCTGAACAATCCGGATGACCGGCTCACATGCACCAAGTTGAAGGGCGACATGCTCAAGGCCGGGTACCCTCCGCCCACATCAAGGACATGCCCGGCTTGAAACAAAGGCCACGTTGCGACATCAGCGTGGCCCTTCCTTAATTATTGTGTTGTTTGTGCCCTCGGCGACTACGCTGCGGCTTGTTGTTGATAGGCCGGGACGAACGACTCGGCTACGAAGGTTTCGAACTTCGTCGGTGTTGTGTTGCCGTCGGTGCGACGTTCCAGAGCGCGCATGTGTCCGTTGTCCAGGGCGCCTGCCATCTCCAGGATGAGGCCGGCCATGTTGTCGGACATTCCCATCTGAACCATGGCGGCACGAATCTGATTGTCGGGTGCCTGGATGTATCCGAGATCGGGTTTGCCTATGGCCTTGCCGATGATGGCAGCGGCTTCGGTATAGTCGAGATCGCGCTGCCCTTGCAACTCTTGCGTCTGCTTGCCTTGGAACGCCAGCCGCAACAGGGCGTCGGCCGCCGCTGCTCCTATGTCGCGGGTAGCGATCATGGGGAGCTTCAGATTCGGACTGACCGGTCCGATCACTTTGCCGAGCGTGCGAATTGCACCCACTTGTGGCAGTGTGTTTTCCATGAAGTAGCCGGCGCGCAAGTGGAGCACGTTCGCGCCGTTGATCTGATTGAGCTTCTGTTCGAAATCGTGGAGACCGGCTACGGGTCCGGTTCCGCTGAGTTTTTCGGCTCCGAAACTGCTGAGCGAAACAGCATGTTTGACGCCCGCGTTTTGTATTGCCGCCGCGATCGCGTCGCTGACGCGATCCTGGTAAGCGCGGAAGTCATTGCTGGTTGGGTTCGGTGGAATCATGACGTAGGCTGCATCTGCCTTGTAAAAGGCTTTGGTAAGAGCGGTCGCGTCGGTGACATCGCCAATGAATATCTCCGCGCCTTCCGCCGCGAGAGGTTGCAAATGGGCCGAGTTTCTGCCGACGACACGAACCTTCTGCCCGCCGGCCAGAAGGTTCTTCGCCACTACGTGTCCAGTGTTGCCGCTTGCTCCAAGAATGACGTACATATTGGCCTCCATTCTTAAGTTTGATGCGGGGGATCGAGTTTAGGCTCCAGACAGAAAGGCAGCGGTAGGGTCGGCCCGAGGGGCTGGGAGCGAGGCACGTTAGGAGGCTCGATATCTAGTTGTTCGAGCCTGTTCGCAAACCCAAGACTTTCCCGGAGTCAAAAGGTCATTGTTTTTGCGCTGAATTGGATTCTTACGCACCGTGAAAGTTACAGTTTCGAACGGTCTTGGTGGGCACACAATAAAGAATCAAGCGTCGGCAACAATTAAGGTTCAATGACGAGTCGCGTCTTCTGGCGCCGTCCATCGCGCCGAGGCTAAAGCTGCTGACATTCACATGCCGACAGTCGCCGCCCAGAGGCCGCGCTTTTCATCGCCGCGCATTAGTATGGGAAATGGAGGCGTTGTCCCCGTATGTTTACCTCGCGGCCGATTGGATTTGTGAGTAGTCCCTACAAGGACGCAAGCGAGATTCCCAAGGGTCTGGGCGCTAGACACCAGGCAGATGGTGTGCTCAGAATCCTACCCGATTTTGAGCCGGGCCTCACTGACATCGAGGGCTTCTCGCATCTCATCGTCATCTGGGAGTTTGATCGCTCCCACGGATTCGAATTGCTCGGTACACCACCCTCCGACAATCGGCCGCATGGAGTGTTTGCGACCCGATCTCCTCGACGCCCCAACCCGATTGGCCTGACAACCGTCGAGTTGCGTCGCCGCGAAGGCATCGAGCTGCATGTTCGGGGCGTCGATATGCTGGATGGAACAACGATTCTAGATATCAAACCCTACCTGTCCAGTATCCCCTCCGAAAGGCTACGCCGTGGGTGGCTAGCGGAAGCGGAAGCACGACAGAGGTGAGTACTACTTTACGCGTGCGGGACTGTCTGGGCGGGATGCATTGCGTTGTTGCTTTTGCCTTCTTCTCGATGCCCGAAGGCTACCTCGGCAGCCGCTCAGGAACCAGAGCCAACTGACACTTTGCCGTGCGCCTCACGAGATCGTTCGGCGCATGCACTCGGAGAAACAATGGACTGGAAATCTTTTGGCCGAGCGCTGAGATGGATCGGGCCGATCTCGGTGCTGTTGGCAGGTCTGTGGGGGCCGGCGCCGGTTCTTGCCCAGGCCGGTTCCACAGCGTCGTCGGAACAACGCAAGACCAGCACCCCGTACACTGGCGATCTCTCCGTTTTCGATGCCCCGGGTCGTGATAAGCACCTGCAGATCAACCGCGTCATGGATATGCTGGGCATTGAGCCCGGGAAAAATGTTGCCGACATCGGTGCCGGATCGGGCTGGTTCACGGTGCGCGCCGCTCGCCGCGTCACCGGCTCGGGCACGGTTTATGCGGTGGACATCAACCCGGAGGCCATTCATTACATTGACCAGCGCATGAAAAAAGAGCAACTCCAGAACATAATAACGATCCTCAGCAAACCCGACGATCCACGGGTCCCAGCCGACAGCATCGACGCCGTGCTGTTGCTCAAGACCTACCACGAGGTAGCCCATCCGGTTGTGCTGCTCCGGAACCTTCGCTCATCGCTTAGACCCGGAGCCAGGATTGGCATCATTGATCGCAATGGCAACGGAGAAAATCATGGCGTGAGTAAAGACGTGGTCCTTCGCGAAGCCGCCGAAGCCGGATACGAACTGCGCGACTCGCAGGATTTCGTGAAAGCCGACGGCATGGATTATTTTCTGATCTTCACTCGGAAGCCGGACTAGGTTCCCTTTGCACGCTGTGGCTCCGTTTTGTCCAAGATGATGTATTCCTCTGAGACAAAGTAAGCAACCTTGCTGTGGTCAATGAAGTTCGCTTCGTCCTCGCTGGAGGCTTTCCATTCGGGCGATTGACGAGCCGCGAGCAAGGCGTCCCAGTCGTCAAACCAGAGTTCCGCCATGCCGTCGTAATCAGGTGGGCGTTTGTCTCCGGGGAGGGTCAGGCGGTGGCTCTGTACCAACTTGCGGAGTCGCGGAATTCGAGCACCGATGGGTCCGTGGATATTTTCCCAGTAACGAAAGAATTCCTCGTCCGTCAGTCCCGCTTTCTTGGTGACGCAATAAACAAGTTTGATCATAGTCATTTACGCAGCTCGAAATCCGCCACTCCGCGGTACGAGATGCCATTCTGGTGCCGCTTCAATTGTCGCGTGTACCCGATCTCTCGCGGTTGCCGGATTCCGTCCTCGTGCTATACTCCCGCCACCTCAACCGGCGGAGGCCAGTATGGCGCACAATCTGCATCATCACCATCATCATTCCCATCACACTCACACGCATCCGGTGACGGGCAAGCCCACGCGTCGCGACTTTATTTCATCCCTGGTTTCTGCGGCCATTCTTGCTCCCTGGGCCCTCGGCCAGACACAAACTCAGAGCGCATCTGACATGGCGGAGCGTTTTCGCCAGATGTCCGAGGAATACGAGAGCAAAGGATTGGCGACGCCATAAAAGGCTGGAGGCGCGGGCCGGAATCGAACCGACGCATAAAGGTTTTGCAGACCTCTCCCTTACCACTTGGGTACCGCGCCCGACCGCTTCACAGTAGGCCTCAGTCGTGAGTTTGTCTAGAACGGCTGGGAAATATTAGCGGCTCGTGTCGAATCTGGCCGACTCCTCGCACCTTGGTTCACACTGGCTTGCAAGAACGTTCATGTTTTCTCTCAACTCAATCTGTGCTACAACACCGGACATGAACTCGAGACTGAATTCGACCGGGAGTTTGTCAAATTCCACGATTGTGCCACGGATGTCTGAAGATCCGACTGGCGCTGCTTCGAGTCTTGTCCCTCGGAATCTGCGGAAGGATGCATCTTCGATCTGTCCCAATTGTTCGACCGAGTTGCTTGGACACAGCTGCAAAGTCGTTTGCGGGAAATGCGGATTTTACTTGAGCTGCTCTGATTTCTACTGAGGCAGGCGGCGGTCTCGTCGCGATTTACTTGCTGACCTTCTACAATTGCTAAGATTCGTTTTAATCGTCACATCAGGAGATTGTATGCAACGCAAAGCGAGTGCAGTCTGGAAGGGTGGTTTGAAGGATGGGCAGGGGACGGTTTCGTCCGCCAGCGGCATTCTTTCGAACACCAAGTATTCGTTTACCACGCGGTTTGAGAACGCTCCGGGGACGAATCCGGAAGAACTGATTGCGGCGGCACATGCGGCC
>Ga0181532_10002673_pt1 | contig 16559 bp, 15 predicted proteins | sample PEATcosm2014_Bin_33_FD_119768 | JGI IMG/M metagenome (GOLD analysis project Ga0181532, IMG submission 119768) | Peatland microbial communities from MTU Mesocosm Facility, Houghton, MI, USA - PEATcosm2014_Bin11_30_metaG | ecosystem: Environmental > Terrestrial > Soil > Wetlands > Peat | place...
CCCTCAGTTCACACCTCTGGACCCACAATTACAGGCTCGAGTATTGTGGTATATTCTGCCCGCCCAGCGCGCAGGTGGTGCAATTTGAAAGATGCTCTCGACTCCATACCAGCCGAACCATCCGCCGATCAGGAAAGCTTCGCGAATCGGAAGCTGATCCGGCCCACCCTCAATCGCACTGATCACCCACACAATAACCACAACCCCAACCACGTGCCCGTCGAACGCAGGGACAGAGATAGGGACCGAGATAAAGATCGGGATCGTTCCTCTGCTCCGCCCAAGAAGGTCGCGCCCACGGAGCAGACCAACGCTGAGAATTTTTATTATCAGAAGCAGATGCAGTCCAAGACTCCCATGGTCATCGTGTTGCGCGACGGCGAGGAAGTCCGCGGCTATATCGAGTGGTACGACAAGCATTGCATCAAGCTGAACCGCAACGGCGCCGCCAACCTGATGATCTACAAGCCCGCCATCAAGTACATGTTCAAGGAAGGCGAGAACGCGCGGAAGTAAGCAACATTCCTAACAGTCTTGGAAGATCAGAACAATCTCTATAAATAGGGCCGCGTTTTTCACAGGCGTGGATATTGACGGGAGAGCCTGTCGCGGTTAGAGTGGTCCCAACGAACCGTGTCTGGCGATTATCTCAATAAATCACACCAGCCAAATGCAGCGGAGGAGGCGCGACAATTGCCTAGGGTCCTCGTCGTGCCCGTGTACGTCGAAGTATCAGCCGGCTTCGAGCGAGCAGTAGACACGTTGGAATCGTATTTGCAGCGCGCGGGTTACTTGTTTCACACAGGGGAACCGCTGCCGGAGACCCTTGAGGAAACAAAAAGGGCACTGGAGAACGAGCGCGCGCGCCGAGGCGACAATGGCCGAACCCGAGCGGAACTATCTCCTTGAGCTATGGGACAATAATGTTTGCCCGAACTGCGGCAAGAAGATCCCCGCAGGTAAGCGCGTCGGGAGCGGCAAAAAGAGTGACGGTGGTTTTTTGCAGTCTCGACTGCTACGGCGAGTATTACAAGGCTGAGCTAACGGAGAGACACAGGAAGGCAATAGCGGCCGCCACGAAGCACCGCAATTCATAAGAATCGTGAGGTTGAGAGCGAGTATGGTGGAGCGGTCGTTGTTCCCCGAAATATACGACCAAGAGGGCGGCGATGGTATTCTGCCTTGGCAAGAGATCAAACGACTCGTGCAGGCTGGTCGAATAAGCGCGAGCCCAGAAGTGTCGGACTCTCAACTCCAACCGGCAAGCCTTGACTTGCGTTTGGGCCGAGAGGCCTATCGTGTTGAGGCGAGTTTCCTCCGTGGCCGCTCCGCCACTCTTCTTACAAAAGTGCATGAATTGCTCCACTCCACTATTGACCTCACCCAGCCGACGCCCCCTTTGTTGGAACCCCGCGTCGTGTACATAATCCCGCTGCTCGAGCGACTGAACCTCCCAAACAATATTCAGGGCGTAGCCAACCCGAAGAGCACAACTGGACGCCTCGACATATTTACGCGGTTAATCACCGAGTGCGGTGATGAGTTTGACCATGTTGAGAAAGGGTACTCCGGCCAACTTTATGTGGAAGTTTCCTCTAGAACGTTCCCAATACGTCTGAGGGCTGGGATGAAGCTCAACCAGCTACGCCTTGTGCGTGGCACTTCAGTCAGGCTGGGTACCGGGAATCTGAGAGAGCTGGCGAAGGAGCAGCGCCTGGTCTACGATGCCGAAGGCAGCCCCGCGAAGAATCACGTCGGCGACGGCGTGGAGATCACCGTAGACCTGGAGGGAGACAACCGCTCAAGCATCGTCGCCTATAAAGCCAAAGGATCCGACCGAGAAATAGAACTGGACAAAATCGGTTACTACAACCCGGTAGATTTCTGGGAGGCAATCCCAAGGCCCAACGATGGCCGCATTATTCTCGATACGGGTGGTTTCTATCTGTTGGCCTCCAAAAAGCGAGTACGCATCCCTCTCGATCACGCAGCGGAGATGGTGGCGCATGACCCTAGCATGGGCGAATTTCGGGTGCACTACGCCGGGTTCTTCGACCCCGGCTTTGGGTATGGAGCCGGTGGAGAAATCCCGGGGACAACGGCTGTGCTGGAAGTGCGGGCATACGAAGTGCCGATTTTGCTAGAGGACGAAGACCTCGTCGGCAGATTGCATTACTACCCAATGGCAAGCAAACCGGAGAGGGTGTATGGTGCATCGATTAACTCTTCCTACCAGCAACAGGGGCTTGCTCTCAGCAAGCAGTTCAAGCGGCCCGACTTGTACAGCAGCAATGGCATTTCGGGTCCCACCGTCAACCTCGCCACGGCATAGATTCACGAATTTGTCAGAGAACCCGTACTCTAACGGTCCCCCGGTTGACAATCTCGCTTATCCCCCTTAGCATCAATAACTTGAGGCACAACAATCCTCGCAAGACGGGGGCAACCCTTGATTAAGCTCGACATCATCAACGAAGTGGTCAACCGCACCGGAATCACCAAGACCAAAGCGGAACTGGCCGTAGAAACCGTCTTCGAGAGCATGAAGAAGGCGCTCTCCACCGGCGATCGCATCGAACTGCGCGGTTTCGGAGTGTTCAACGTGCGTCCGCGCAAGACCGGCATCGGACGAAACCCGCGCACCGGCGCCGAAGTTTCCATTCCGCCCGGCAAAGCCGTCCGCTTCAAACCCGGCAAGGAACTGCAATCGATTGACTAGCTGCGCGAAAATTGCAGAGGGCAGAGCTCAGATTGCAGAGGTAACTACTGCAATGGTTCTTCGCCTCTGCAATCTGACCTCTAACCTCTGACCTCAGGTTTGTATGTCCGAACCCACCTCCCCTTTTTCGGCCACCATCGACTGGGAGCAGCAGCCCCAGCCCCAAGTCTGGGTCATCCCACGGCCGCGTCAGCGCTGGTGGCTGCATATCCTGCTTTTGGCTGCCACCTTCCTGAGCACAATGGTGGTGGGTGCGCGCATCTATGCCAATTTCACTGCTCACCAGCCGGCTTTCTCGCTCAACGACGACAGCATTTCTTTATTCCCAGTGGAGTGGATGTGGGAGGCTCCAGCAAGATTGATGCATGGTCTCCCCTTTTCACTCACGCTCATGTTCATACTGCTGGCGCACGAGATGGGACATTACCTGTACGCCCGGCATTATCGCGTGCATGCGACGCCACCATTTTTTATTCCGTTTCCCAGCTTGATCGGGACGCTCGGAGCGTTCATCCGTATTAAGGGCCCGATCCCCAACCGCACTGCATTGTTCGATATCGGGATTGCGGGTCCGATTGCGGGCTTCATCCCCTCATGTGCAGCTGTCCTGGCAGGACTTTCGTTGTCCCACTCGCTGGCGTTCAGCAGCGCGCCCCCCGACAATCAACCGGGATTCCCGCTCGCTTTTTATCTGGCCGCTCGAATGATGCACATCAACGTGCCGCTGGAATCGCTGTCTTTGCATCCGATCGCGGTCGCCGGTTGGGTGGGAATGTTCGCGACGGCGCTCAACCTGTTGCCCGGCGGCCAACTCGACGGCGGACACATTCTGTTCTCGGTGTCTCCAAAATTGCACCGCTGGGTTTCCGTGGCCGTCGTGTTCGCGCTCATTCCGCTGGCCAAGTACTGCTGGGTTGGCTGGCTAATTTGGGCCGTGGTGCTGTGGCTAACCAGCCGGCATCCCCCGGTTCCGAATCGTCCGAGAATCCCCGCCACCCGAAAGTGGTTCGCTGTTTTTGCGATTGCAATGTTAGCACTGTCTTTCACGCCAACGCCTCTCACTGGCGCTTCCGGACGAGAAAGATGGCCGGACATGCGCGACTGGGGCGCTGGCATGATCCATTCATCCCGCGACTACGTTCGCCACAAGTTGCTCCGCAAATAATTGCTCGCGGCGAAAAGAGTTTGCGAACGACCAGCGACGAACGACCAACGACGCCCCTACATCAACCACACCGCATCCACATCCACAATCAGCTGTGTGCGCGGAATCTTTCGCGCCGCCGCTTCCGCCAGCATCGCCCGCAACAGCGCATTCATCTTCTCGCGACTGGGCGACTTCAGAATGAAGTGATAGCGGTAATCCCTCTTCAACCGCGTAATCGGAGCCGCTGCCGGTCCCAGCACGCGTATCCCTTCATGCCGTGTCTTCTCAAACCAGCGCCCCAGTTCGCCCGACCAGGTCAGCGCGTCGTCCAACTTCTCGGAGCGGATCAGCACATTCGCAATCGCGCTGTACGGCGGATAGTGCATCCAGGCGCGGAATTGCAGCTCTTTTTCGTAGAACCCCCCAAAATCATGCCGCGCCGCAAACTGCACCGCATAGTGGTCCTGAAAATAAGTTTGCAGCACAACTTTTCCCGGAGACTGTCCACGCCCCGCGCGCCCCGCCACCTGCGTCAATAGCTGAAACGTTCTCTCCGCCGCGCGGAAATCCGGCAGCCCCAGCGCCATGTCCGCTCCAATCACGCCGACCAGCGTCACCCCGTGAATGTCGTGCCCCTTCGCGATCATCTGCGTGCCCACCAGCATGTCGAGCGCGCCTTCATTCAGCGCGTTCAGCGCCTGCTCGAAATCTTCGCGTCCGCGCACCGTATCGCGATCGAGCCGTCCGATTCTCGCTTGCGGAAACATGCCGTGCAGCAACTCTTCCAGCTTCTCCGATCCCGTCCCGACAAAATAAACGTACTCGCTGCCGCAATGCGCGCACTTCTCGGGGATGTGCTCGACATGCCCACAATAATGGCATTCCATCTTGCGCTCGCGCTTGTGGTGAGTCATCGAGACCGCGCAATTCTTGCACTGCAAAGTCTTGCCGCAAGTGCGGCACAGCACCACCGGAGAATATCCGCGCCGGTTAAGCAGCACCATGACCTGCTCTTTCTTCTCCAACCGCTCACGAATCTCCTCCGCCAGTTTGCACGAGATCACCTGCTCCTGTCCCGTCTCCTGAAATTCCTGCCGCATATCGACAATCTCAACTTCCGGCAGCGGACGCATTTCCACCCGGTCAGGCAACTCCACCAGCGCATATTTATTTTTCTTAGCGTTGTAATAAGACTCGAGCGAAGGCGTAGCCGAGCCCAGCACGACCACCGCTCCCGCCATCTTCGCCCGCATCACCGCGACATCGCGAGCGTGGTAGCGCGGCGTCTCCTCCTGCTTGTAAGACGAATCCTGCTCCTCGTCGACAATAATGAGCGCGAGATCGCTGACCGGTGCGAACACCGCCGACCGCGTTCCCGCCACCACCCGCGCCTCGCCACGCCGTATGCGATGCCACTGCTCCGCCCGCTCCGCGTCTGACAACCCGGAATGCAAAATGGCAACTTGATCGCCGAACACCTGGTGCAAATCCGCCGCCACCGCCGGAGTCAACCCAATTTCAGGAACCAGCAAAATCGACGACCGTCCCGCGTCCAGCACCTGCCGCATACAGGCGAGATAAACCGCCGTTTTTCCGGACCCCGTGATGCCGTGCAGCAGCAGGCCAGCGAACTTGCGCGATGCCACTCGCTCGCCAATCTTCGCCAGCGCATCTTTCTGCGCTCCGCTGAACTCAAATTCAAACGGAGACTGCCGCGGCTTTAGCTTTGAAAGTTGGACTCCGGAGTCCGCAAAGTCCTGCGCCTCATCCACCAGCTCAATCAACCCACGCCGCACCAAAGTGGCAAGAGTAGTGCGCGGCACCTCCAACCCACGCAAAAGCTCAACCGGCACACGCCCACCGGCAGCAGCGAGCGCCTCAATCAAAATCCGCTGGTTCTCATTAAGCTTCTTCGCCGTGCTCGTGTGGGGACGGGCGACTCGCCCGTCCAGCGGAGGCGAAGCCTCCGCCCCCAGCAGCACCGCGACTTTCACCACCCGCGTCGCATCCCGAGCCGCCGAAACATCCTCCCGAGCAATCCACTTCTTCCGCACCATCCCCGCAAGCAGAGCTTTCGACACGCGAGCCGCCCCCCGCAAACGCTCTGCGCTTACAGCATCCCGCTCCGCCAGATAATCAAGCACACGAAACTCAACCAGTTGCTCCTCCGGAGTCCGCTTCGACCGCGCCGGGGACCCCGACATCCCCGCCAGATGCAGCGCCATCCGCCCCTGATCGGTGATGCGATAAGCAACCGAGCGTTTAAACTCGGCGGAAAGCGGCAGCATGGTACGAAACACTTCGCCCACCGGCGCGAGATAGTAATCGGCAATCCACTTCCCAAGTTTCAGCAGTTGTTCATCGAGCACCGGAGAGAGGTCGAGCGCTTCGATAACTTTCTTGATCTTTATTTGCGGCGGACGGTCATGCAAGTCAACCACAACGCCCGACAGCCGTTGCTGCCGAAACGGCACCAGCACCCGCCCACCCACCACCGGCTCCATGCCCGGAGGGATGGCGTAGGTAAACACCATGTCAAGCGGCACGGCAAGGGCGACGTCGCAGAAGAGAGGCATGTGGAAGAAATCAGTGTAAAGCTTTATGCGGATTCCCGAGGTTGCGGCTCTGCGGTGTATAGCAAACTGCGAATGCCGACACAAGCGGCGATCACCAGAACGACAATGCCCACAATATCCAACTTGTTCCAGACGAAACTCGCGTGCATTGGTACCGAATATTCGCCTCTAAAAACCCAGCGGAAGGGACCTGGCGCTGTAAAGTAGAGATAAATCGGCAAACAGAGAAGACACGCCAGAACAGTAGTTGCGGCAGCTATCCGTCGATAAAAGAACGTCAGCACCAAAGCCACGACAAACAGAATGGATCCGACGTCCACCATGTCCAGTAAGGGACCGGTAAGCCGTCCTGCGCTGAATTCCGTGCCTTCGAGAGAGGATCCGTACCCCCAGACGATCACTGCGCACAGCAGACATGCGGCCGCTTGCATCATTTTGATTTTGCCGTCTCTCTTCATCGGACTCGTGTAGAACTAGACTCACCTCGAGGGAGGCCATCGTCCCTAGACGTTTTCTCGATCCCCGTGCGACGGCGGCCGCGAAATAACCAGGAAATGAACCTCATCACCCGAGTCGTTCCTCATCTGGTGTGCAGTACCCGCCGGAATCCAAATACCCTCTCCGGCAGTCAGGGCCATAGGACGACCATCCACTTCCATGACCGCCGTGCCCGCAAGAATGTAGAAGAACTGTTGCGCGTGATGGTGGAAGTGGCGAACCTCCGCCGCGCTCGCCGGCATGCGCTCCTGGATCACGCTGAGTTGCGGATTCCTGACCAGGTGCCAGCCGTCACAATGGTTGCCCCAGACGTAATGCTCGGCGGTTGCTTTGCTGATCGCGCGGATGTCCATACTGTCGCTGAAATCTAGATCCTGGTGATGCTGCCGGGCTTCGCCCGGCTGGACGGCCGAGGGCGGCCGTCCCTACGTGTTTGATTTTGGCGCCTTCATCCCCAGCTCTTTCATCACCATCTGCAAATCTTTCCACGCCTCGCCCTTCTGCCGCGGATCGCGCAGCAAAAACGCCGGATGGTAAGTGACCGCCAGCTTGCATCCATCCCAGTCAGGATCGTTGCTCCGGACGCCCGCCGGTTTGAAATCGTAAAAGCGCCCGCGCAGTTGCATCATCGACGCATTCATCGCCAGCAGCGTCTTCGCCGCGACCGCTCCGAGCGCGACCACCACCTTCGGCTTGATCACCGCGATCTGCCGCATCAGAAACGGAGAACAGGTCTCGCACTCCTCGCGTTCCGGCGTGCGATTGCCCGGCGGACGGCACTTCACGATGTTCGCGATATACACCTGCTCGCGCGAAATCCCCATCGCCTTGATCATGTTATTGAGCAGTTGCCCGGCGCGCCCCACAAACGGCTCGCCCTGCGCGTCTTCATCGGCGCCCGGCCCCTCGCCCACGAACATCAACTCGGCTTTCGGATTCCCCACGCCAAACACAATCTGCTTCCGTCCCTGCTTATGGAGCACACAGCGCGTGCAGTCGCCCAGGTCTTCGCGGATAATCTTCAGCGCCTTCACCGGATCGCTCACACTCTGCTCGGGCTTCAGCGCGATCGCCTCAAAAATATTCTCGTCGTCGCGAACTCCAACCGGCCTTGCGACCGCCGCGGCCTTTCGTGGACTCATTTCTTCTCCTGGCTCAAGTATGTGCTCCAAAATACTGGCTCCCGCTTCGTCCACTGCAATCGCCGCCGCAACTTCTTCCGCGTGTTCAGACGGAGGACGCCGGTAAAAATCGTAAATCCCCATTTCGTTGTAGTAGCGAATGCGCGCCGCAAGCGCGCGACGAAGTTCAGGGTCAAGAGTGCGAGGCATTGCGGATAAGGATAACAACTTTTCGCCACAGAGACACAGGGACGGAGGAAAGATAGCGGGCCGTTTTGATTTACTGGGACGTTTCGAGCTGTAGATATTCAGGTTCGACCCAAATCTTTTGAAGAAAAGGATCTTGCCCGAGCATGTGTCCTACGTCAAGCTGCACAAGCCGGTGCGGTAGGCCCTCCACTGTTTGCAACCCAGCAACGGTGAATGTCCTTCCTAGGCACTTCTCAAACAAGGTACGAGTTCCCAATTCTTCGTCATCGCTAGCGTCTGGCGGAACGCCGATGAGTCTGACCTTGTCTCCGATTTTCAAGCCGCTGCTCCTGTCACTTCTTTTTCGTGCCTTCGTGGCGAGTAGGGTTTGTTTAGCGGACAGTCACGCCACTGCGCTTCCGCAGCTTCACGACCTGGTCGAGCACGCGCTGCGCCACTTCCCATTTCGAGGTTTCGGGAACCTCGACGACTTCGCTCTGCGAAATGATCGTGACCGCGTTGCGATCGGAATCAAAGCCAACGCCCTCGCGCGAAACGTCATTGACGACTATGGCATCGAGCGATTTCGACGCCAGTTTCTTGCGCGCGTTTTCCAGCACGTTCTCCGTCTCGGCGGCAAATCCCACAACCACCTGTGAAGTCTTCCGGCGCGCCACCGCGGTCAGAATATCGGCCGTAGGTTCCAGTTCCAGCGTCATCTCGCCCTTGCGCTTGATCTTTTGCTCCGCCGCTGCTTTCGGCCGGAAATCCGCCACCGCCGCCGTCTTGATCACCACCGTGGCTTCCGGCAGCAATTTCAAAACCGCCGCCAGCATCTCTTCCGCAGTTTCGACCAGCGTCACTTCCGCCGCGCCCGGAGCGGCAATCGCCGTTGGCCCGCTCACCAGCAGCACGCGCGCTCCGCGACGCAGCGCCGCTTCGGCAATGGCATAGCCCATGCGCCCGCTCGACCGGTTCGTCAAATACCGCACCGGATCAATCTTTTCCCGCGTCGGCCCCGCCGTCACCAGCACGGTTTCGCCCGCCAGATCCTGCGCGGCGCCCAGCGCTTCCATCACCGCCGCCACAATCGTTTCGTTCTCCGCCAGTCGCCCCGCGCCGGTCATGCCGCAGGCCAGATAACCCTGGCCAGGCTCAACGATCCGCACGCCGCGCTGGCGCAGAATCTCCAGATTTGCCTGCGTGGCCGCGTGATTCCACATGTTGACGTTCATCGCCGGAGCGACCACAACCGGGGCCGTGGTCGCGAGATAAAGAGTGCTCAGAAAGTCGTTAGCAATTCCCTGCGCAAAGCGCGCCAGCACATCGGCCGTTGCCGGAGCCACCAGCAGCGCATCAATTGCCTGGGCAACCGCAATGTGTTCGATCGCCGACTCGACATTCGCCGATTCGTCTCTCGACTCGGAGCCGAACATATCGGTGATAACTTTTTCTCCAGAGAGCGCCGCGAAGGTAAGAGGTCGAACGAATTCCTGCGCCGCACGGGTCATCACGACTTGCACACGAATGCCGCGGTCTTGCAGCAGGCGCACGATTTCCGCCGCCTTATAGGCTGCAATCCCACCGGACACGCCCAGCGCAATTTTCATAGCAGGAAGACGACGGCCACGGCCTCAAGGTCCAGCCCAGCCCCGCCTACAGAATTGATGCCGCCACCGGACACGAGATTCAAACCCCCGCCGCCCGCGGCGGAGACGGGGCAAGCCCCGTCTCTCCACGAAATATCTCTACGCGTCTTCCGGAAACACCTTGTTGAGAATCTCGCTGGCCGCCACTACGGGCAACTTCGGGACCTCCGGAATCAGCCATTTCACCTTGCCAGCCTTGATTTCATCCTGGGCGATGCGGCAGGGTTTGCGCGATCCGGTATCGATCACCGGCGGCGCGCCGCCCTGCAGTTGCCGTGCCCGCCGCGCCGCGACCAGAATGTAGCGGTAATTACTATCGAACCCTTCAATCAGCTTCATACTCTCTCCCCCGAAACTTCAAGTACCCTTCACCGCCTGCGGGTTAAACGAAGCCAGAATCGGCTGCACCCGCTCCCGCGCCGCTTCCAACCGGCAAGCTTGTGCGGCTGCCACTCGCCGCGCTTCTTCCCCGGAAGGTCGCGCCCCACTGCGCAGCAACCTCTCGGCCAACACGATATCCTTCAGTTGGTCCGCGGATTGCTCAACGACCTTATTCACTAATATATAGTCGTATTTCGAGTAATTCTCAATCTCTCGTCGGGCCGTGTCCAACCGGCGACGGATCACTTCCTCCGAGTCCTCCCCCCGGTGTCGCAGCCGCCATTCCAAATTCTCCCGGTCTGGCGGAAGAATAAAGATGCTCACCGCGTCTGGGATCTTCTCCTTGACTTGGCTCGCGCCCTGTACATCGATGTCCAGCAGCAGGTCGTGACCGCGTGCCTCGGCGTCGCGCAGAAACCGCCACGCTGTACCGTAATACTCGCCGCGCACTCTCTCGTCCCCAAAAACTTCCGCGTATTCCAGAAATTCGTCGGCCGCGATCATGGCCTCAAATTCTTGTCGCGAGACAAAGAAATACTCCTTGCCGTTCTGTTCGCTTCCGCGCGGCGGGCGCGTGGTGTAAGAAATCGAAAAGTCCAGGTGCCGAACCATCTTGAACAGTTCGTTCACCAGCGTGGATTTGCCCGAACCCGATGGCGCGGAAACAATGTAGACGATGCTCATTCCAGATTCTGTACCTGCTCCCGCGCCTTCTCGATCTCCGACTTCATCAGCAGACCCATCTCGGTAATCTTCAACGCCTCGCCCGCCAGGCCCGAGGTCTTCGAAAGCAGCGTATTGGCTTCGCGGTTCATTTCCTGCAGCAGGAAGTCCAGCTTCTTACCGACTTCGCCTTCCTGGTCGAGCAAGCCGAGAAAATGTTTCACGTGCGCATTCAGCCGGACCAGTTCTTCCTGGATGTCGCTTCGATCCACCAGCACCGCCACTTCCTGCAGGATCCGTTCTTTGTCCACCTGTGCGCCGAGCAATTCCACCATGCGCGACTGCAGCCGTTCCGAGTAGCAGCGCAGGATGGTGCTGCGATGGGCTTCCACACCTGACGCCGCTTTTTCCAGACCCGCCATGCGGGCGCGCAGCTCCTTGCTGATGCTGCGGCCTTCTTCTTCGCGCATCTCATTCAGCCGGGAAAGCGCTTCTTCCACTCGCGCCATCACCGCGTTCTCCACTTCGTCACCCGACTTCTCGGGGCCCGCATCCATCGCTCCCGGCATCCGCAAAACGACGTTCAGATCGGGTTCACCTTCAACCCCGAATTCATCGGCCGCCGCGCGGAACGCCTCCACGTAGCCGGCAATCAGTTGCCGGTTCAACGCAACCCCATTTGGGCCCGTGCGATCCAGGTTCAGGATCACTTCCACATGGCCGCGGGCCATTCTGTCTTTGAGCATCCGGCGCAGTTTCATCTCCAGCACGTCGGTATCGGACGGCAGCCGGAAATGCAGATCCAGAAAACGATGATTCACCGCTTTCAGCGACAGCGCAAACGCCAGCTGGGCATTGACCTGCCCTTTGACCTGCGCGAATCCCGTCATGGAGCGAAGTGGCATAAAAGAATCACGTAGGGACAGCCGCCCTCGGCTGTCCGCCGCGCAAAGCGCGGCAGCTTTCAATCTTTAACTTGCGGAGCTGCGCTCCGCCGGACAGCCGAGGGCGGCTGTCCTACGTCGGCACCGCCCTGGGCGCATCCGCTTCCGCAAACTGCAATTCGTAAAGCCGCCGGTACGTCCCCAATTTTTGCATCAGCTCTTCATGCGCCCCGATGTCGCTGATCGTGCCGTTCTCCAGCACCACGATGCGATCCGCACGGCGCACCGTCGAGAGTCGATGCGCAATCACAAAGACAGTACGCCCACTCATCAGATTTTGCAGTGCCGCTTGCACCAGCGCCTCGGACTCGCTGTCCAGCGCCGACGTCGCCTCGTCCAGAATCAGAATCGGTGCGTTCTTGAGGATGGCACGCGCCACCGCGATGCGCTGCCGCTCCCCGCCCGAAAGCCGCACCCCGCGCTCCCCGATCATCGTGTTGTAGCCTTCCGGAAGCCCGCGAATAAATTCATACGCATGCGCCGCGCGCGCCGCTTCTTCCACCCGCTTCTGCGACACATGGGGCTGGCCGTAAGCGATATTGTTTCTCACGGTGTCGTTAAACAACACCGTCTCCTGCGTGACAATCCCGATCTGCGATCGCAGCGATTCCAGCGTCACATCCCGCACATCGTTGTCGTCAATCAGAATGCGCCCGCCGCTGACGTCAAAGAAGCGCGGAATCAGGTGCACCAGCGTGCTCTTGCCGGCGCCGCTCGATCCCACCACCGCCAGCACCTCGCCCGCCTTCACTTCCAGACTGATGCCATGCAGCACCAGCGGCGAATCGTCGGTGCTTTCGTTGGAACTGGAATAGGAAAAAGACACGTCGTCAAATCGCACCGCCCGCGCGAACTTCCCCATCCGCTTGGCTGTCGAACGCTCGCGAACTTCGTCTTCCATATCCATGAAACGGAAAATTTCCGACGAGGCGCCCACCGCCTGCTGAAAATTATTGTTGAACTGCGCGAACTTGCGCACCGGCTCGTAGAGCTTGAACACCGCCACAATGAAAGCCAGAAATGTTGCCGCTGTGAAAACGTGGTGGTTAATCTGGTCCCTGCCCATCAGTATTAATAGCGCAATGGCGATCGATCCCAGAATATCCATCAGCGGAGAGCTGATGGCAAACGCCGCCACCAGCCGGAGGTTCGCCCGGAACAGCCGTCGCGCGGCGGCGCGGAAGCGCCCCACCTCCCAGTTCTCCATGCCAAACGCCTTGACGATGCGGTTGCCCGTAATCGTTTCGTGCAGAATGTTCTGGATCTCGGCCAGTTTATCCTGCCCGCCCCGCGTGGTGCTGCGCACTTGCCGGCCGATTTTTCTCGACGAGTACAGAATCACGGGAAGGAAAAGCAGCAACACCCACGCCAGCTTCCCTCCCAGCAGAACCACCACCGCTACGGTGAACAGAAAGGTGAAAAATTGTTGCAGGAATTCTGCCAGCACACTCGACATCGCGTACTGCACCTTTTCGATATCGTTGACGATCGTCGAGAGCAATGTGCCCGTGGTGTGCTTGGTAAAAAATGCCGCCGAACTCCGCAGGATGGCGTTATACAAATCGTCCCGCAGGTCCGTGATCATGCCAAAACCGGCGTAGTTTACCAGAAAAGTCCCAATGTAATCGAAGATCCCTTTCAACACCGTGGCCGCCACCAGCGCGAAGGCAACCATCGTCCATGGATTGTGAAAGTGGGACGGAACCAGTTGTTGCAGGTTCAGAAAGCGCCCGCTGCCCGGCAGCTTGAACAGCGGGAGGGCCTTTTCCTGCGAGCTCGGGTTCAATACGCTATCGAAAATCGGCCCGATTAGTAGAACCCGGCCCGCATCCAGCAGCCCCACCATCGCCATCAATAACACCGAAGCGAGAAACTGCCACCAGTAAGGCAAAACGTAAAACAGCAGGCGTGCAATAGGACGTGGTGGACGGGCCTTGGCCGGTGTTCCTACACTCTTCGCGCCCGCCACTGTGGAGGTTGCCATGCGTGTAAGGCTCAATTCTACATGCGATTCCCGGTAGGGATTGTCTGGAAGCGGGGCTATGCCCCGCTGGGACGGGGCGGAGCACCGTCTCCACACAATTTCAGCCGTACTTACTTCGGACTGTCCCGATGCACAACCTTCACTTTGTATCCCGCTTTCCGCAGCCGCTTGCCTACATCCTCGGCGATCATCACCGAGCGGTGCTGTCCGCCCGTACACCCGAAGCTGATGGTCAGGTAGCTCTTTCCCTCGTGAATGTAGTGCGGCAGCAGATAGACCAGAAGCTCTGAGATCCGATTAATGAACTCCTGCGTCTGCGGAAACGATCGGATGTATTTCGCAACTCGACGATCGCGGCCGGTCAGCCCCCGAAACTCCGGCACAAAATGCGGATTGGGCAGAAAGCGTACATCGAACACCAGGTCGGCATCTTCCGGCACGCCGTGTTTGTATCCAAAACTCACGCACGATACCAGAATCGTCTGCTGGCTCCCGCCGTGCTGCCTGAACCGGTCGGTCAGGTGCGCCCGCAGTTCATGAACATTGAACTTCGAGGTATCAATGACCAGGTCGGCAATCTTGCGAATCGCCCGCAGATGCCGGCGTTCTGTCCCCAGCGACGCCCGCACCGTGGTGCCCGTCCCCAGCGGATGCGGCCGTCGCGTCTCGCTATAACGCCGCAACAACGCGGCATCGCTCGCTTCCAGATAAATCACCCGCGTCGGTATCGTCCGCTTCACCGATTTCAAAATCGCCGGCAGCTTTTCCAGTTGCGAACCCTCGCGCACATCTACCACCAGTGCGGTCCGCGGAATCTCCCCCGACTGCAAGGCCAACTCGGCAAAGCGGGGAATCAGCTCCACCGGCAGATTGTCCACGCAGTAGTAGCCCAGATCCTCGAAGGCCTTCAGCGCCGAAGCCTTCCCCGACCCGCTCATGCCGGTAATGATGACCAGCTCCGCCGCCGTGTGCGGCTCGCCCTTGCGTCCGCGAGCTTTTCCCACTGCGGGCTTTCCCGCCGCGTGCGTAACCTTCTTGAGTTTGCCGCGCAGTGGCATTCCAGAAATCTTAGCAGAAGGTGCGAAGCGTAGAAGATCGCCCCTGAGAAATCGCGCAAGGCGACTTGGCACGGCTTGTTGGCGAATAACCCAACCGGCAAGCAGGCATCCGGCTGCCGCGTCAGAAGTGGGATTGGGGGGAGTGTCGCCGCTGCGAAACCAGCCATGCCTCCGCCTCAGCGCTGGCTCGGAAGACGCGGATCGCACGAAAATAATTCTGCACCATGACTTCAAACATTCTCAGCATGCCGAAAACCGCGTCTTTCACTGCCACTACGGCGCAAGTATCGAACCGAACGTTCTGAATCGTCTTCAGCTCAAGGGCAACACCACGAAGCTGGACAGCGCTCGGTAACGAATCAATCCGACTCAGGTCCAATAGGACGTCAAGTGGTTCCCTACACTCGGGATCGCGCTCCAATTCCCGAAAATGAGCGACCACTTCTTCAAGCGTCACCATCCCAATGCACTGGGTCCGAATGACTCTCTCATTCCTGTCGATTGTGTACGTTACAGGCATGCTACAGCTCCTCCTTCAGGAGGTCACAACCTTGGAACCCACGCTGGATTCGTCCCCGGGATCAGCTCTCGGTCAAAATATAATCACGAGTCATGAAATGGTGGGCGCAGTAGGATTTGAACCTACGACTTCCACCGTGTGAGGATGGCACTCTACCGCTGAGTTATGCGCCCACTTTTTGCGGTTTTGCTATTGTAACAAATCGTGTCGGCCCTTTCGGCATCCGGCCAGCCTCTTGACCGCCTTCGCCACACCCGATAGCCTCTTTACTACCGTCCTTCCATGCCCGCTCCCGACACTCCCGATGCTCAACCTGCAACTGATTCAGGGGAAAGCACTTCCCCGCTATTTCCCGCATCGGGAGACGCGCAACTTTGTCCCCCGAACGGGGTTTCTACCGGTGTGAGCAGCGTGGCCATCGACGGCGGAGTACTCGATGGCGGAGTACTTGATCGCGGACTGCTGAACTTTTCCGCACCGCGCCCGCCTGCGCCCGTTTCCATGGCAAATTCCGTCAGTTCGGGCGAGGCCATTTCCGACGTCGACATGATGCTGCGGGTGAAGACTGGGGACGAGTCCGCCTTCGCTTATCTGGTGCAGAAATATCGCCGGCCGATGGTCGGTTTTATGTACCGCTTGTGCCACAATCCGTCGACCGCGGAAGAACTGGCGCAGGAGGTGTTTTTGCGCGTCTACCGCTCGCGCACCAGTTACGAGCCGAGCGCCAAGTTTACGACCTGGCTGTATCGCATCGCGACCAACCTGGCCGTGAACCACGCCCGCGATACGCGCCACGAACGAGCCGACAACACCGTCCGCCTCGATGAGCCGGACCGGGAAACGGGCACCACGCCCGACCTGGCCGACGAGTCGCTCTCCGCCGAAGAGCAGATATTGAAGCGGGAACGACTGGCGGCCATTCGCAGCAAAGTGAACGCGCTGCCCGAACGCCAGCGCGTGGCCGTCATCATGCACAAGTATCAGCAAATGGATTATCGCGAGATTGCGGGCGTGCTGAAGCTGAGCGAGTCCGCCACCAAGTCGTTGCTGTTTCGCGCCTACGAAACGTTGCGCGAGCAGTTGAAGGAGTTCGTTTCGGGGAAGTAGAGG
>Ga0181532_10002676_pt1 | contig 16549 bp, 20 predicted proteins | sample PEATcosm2014_Bin_33_FD_119768 | JGI IMG/M metagenome (GOLD analysis project Ga0181532, IMG submission 119768) | Peatland microbial communities from MTU Mesocosm Facility, Houghton, MI, USA - PEATcosm2014_Bin11_30_metaG | ecosystem: Environmental > Terrestrial > Soil > Wetlands > Peat | place...
AGCCAGACTTTACGAACGATACGTCAAAGAAGTGGTGCCGGTGCTGAAGGAAAGGCGCAAGTACACCAACCTTCACCAGATTCCCCGGGTGGAGAAGATCGTTGTCAACATGGGGGTGAGCGCCTCGCTGGAGAAGAGCGCGATTGACGACGCGGCCAAGGACCTGGCGCTGATTACCGGCCGCAAAGCGGTGGTCAGCAAGTCACGCCATAACATAGCTAATTTCAAGCTGCGCGAGGGGTTGCCGATCGGCTGCCGTGTCACGCTGCGCCGCGATACCATGTATGAGTTTCTCGATCGCCTGATCGCCACGGCGCTGCCGCGCATTCGCGATTTCCGCGGCCTTTCACCCCGCTCGTTCGACGGGCGTGGCAACTATTCGCTGGGCGTCGGCGACCAAACCATTTTCCCGGAGATTGAACTGGACAAGATCAAGCGCCAGCAGGGGATGGACATCACGATTGTGACCAGTGCCCGGACCAACGAGGAAGCACTGGAGTTTTTGAAGCTGATGGGCATGCCCTTCGCCGAGGCGAAGCAGGCCGAGACGAAACAACCTAAAGCGAGCTAGAGCAGATTGGAGAGTACAGCAATTCCTTATGGCTAAGATAGCATGGATTGAACGCAACAAGAGGAAGGCCAACACGGTCAAGAAATACGCCGCCATTCGCGCGGAGTTGAAGGCTAAACGCGATTACGCTGGTTTGGCCAAGCTGCCGCGCGACGCCAGTCCCTCGCGCCTCGTTAACCGCTGTTCCATGAGCGGTCGCCGCCACGGGTACCTGCGCAAGTTCGGCTGCTCCCGCTTAACCTTCCGCGAGGCTGCCCTCAACGGGCTGATCCCCGGGGTGACCAAAGCCAGTTGGTGATCATGACCCTGGATCTGACCTTAACCCTTTAATTAACGACTTATCATTGTGAACGATCCGATCTCCGACATGCTGACCCGCATCCGCAACGCCAATCGCGCGTTGCTCCCAGCCGTTGACGTGCCGCACTCCAAGATCAAGGAGAACATTGCCGGCATCCTCAAGCGGGAAGGTTACATCGCCGATTTCGCGGTTGAGGGGAAAATGCCCAAGGCTCTCAAGCTGAAGCTGAAGTACCAGGGCAAAAAGAGCGTCATTGAAGGTCTCCGCCGCGTGAGCACGCCGGGGCTGCGCCGCTATGTGGGCGCGACCGATATTCCGCGCGTGCGCGGCGGCATGGGGGTGGCCGTAGTCTCTACGTCGGAGGGAGTCCTGACCGACACCCAGGCACGCAAGAGAAATATTGGTGGCGAACTGCTCTGCTACGTGTGGTAACGCTCCCCCCGGAATACTTAATTCTATCTTATAAAGCGCCTATGTCACGAATAGGAAAACAACCGATTGCCATTCCTCCGAAGGTAAAGGTGGAGGTCAAAGGCCAGAAGGTCTCGGTGGAAGGACCTAAAGGGAAGCTCAACTGGGAACTGCCGCGCCGCACCAGCCTTAAAGTCGAGAACGGCAAAGTCGTGGTGAGCCGGGAGGGGGATGATGCGGATGCCAAAGCACTGCATGGGATGAGCCGGGCGCTCGTCAACAATATGGTGCGAGGCGTGAGTGAGGGCTTTGTCAAGAAGCTCGAAATTCAAGGCGTTGGGTTCAAAGCCGCGGTGCAGGGCAGCAATGTTAACCTTAGCCTGGGGTATTCCCATCCTATTGTTTATCCGATCCCTGCCCAGATCAAGGTTACGGTAGAAGAGAATACCAAGATCACAGTCGAAGGCCCGGACCGCCAGACGGTAGGCCAGGTAGCGGCTGAACTCCGCGACTTCTACCCGCCCGAGCCTTACAAGGGCAAGGGTGTGCGTTACACCGACGAACGCGTGATCCGCAAGGAAGGCAAGACCGTCCAATAGATCACTCCTTAGATGAGAACTGAACAGAAACATAAGCTGGCAGTGCGGCGCCGCTGGCGTATCCGGCAGAAAATATCCGGGACCAAGGACCGTCCGCGCATGAGCGTTTGCTTTACTAATAAGAACATCCACGTCCAGTTCATTGACGACGCGGCGGGCGTAACCCTGGCCGCGGCCTCCACGACGAGCAAGGCGACGCCGGACCGGGATAAGTTGGCTGCCAACGCAGCCAGCGCAAAGGCCCTGGGCACGCTTGCGGCGAAGGCCGCGTTGGGCAAAGGCATCAAGCAGGTGGTTTTCGATCGCGGCGGCGCGATTTACCACGGGAAGGTGAAAGCCCTGGCTGAGGCGGCGCGCGAAGCGGGTCTGAAGTTTTAATGCAACAATGGAAACGAATACTGTGCCTGAACCGACCAATTTAGAGACCAGCGAACCGCGTCCCCCTAGCGAGCCTCGCAGCCCCAGCGAGTCCCGTGGACCCCGGGGGCCAGGCCGCGGGCGGCGCTCCCGCCCGGAGCCCGAGCCCACGTTCGACGAGCAGTCCGGCCAGGAGTTGGTCGAGAAGGTCGTCTTCATCAACCGTTCTGCCAAGGTGGTCAAGGGCGGACGCCGCTTCAACTTCAGCGCGCTCATCGTGGTGGGTGACAAGCACGGCAGGGTAGGGGTGGGTTTGGGGAAGGCCGGTGAAGTGGCCGACGCAATTCGCAAGGGCGGCGAGATGGCGCGCTCGCAAATGGTGGGCGTGTCTTTGAAGGACGCCACGATTCCCCATGAAGTGTTCTCGCATTACTGCGGCGCGAAAGTGCTGCTTCGCCCGGCTTCGCCCGGCACGGGTATCATCGCGGGCAAGACCGTGCGCGCAGTCCTCGAGTCGGCTGGCGTGAAGGACGTGCTGACAAAGTCTCTCGGGTCGAAGAACGCAGCCAATGTAGTTAAGGCTACCCTGCAAGCCCTTTTGAGTCTCCGTCTGCGGGAAGACATTTACAAAGGCCGGGGTTTGGAGATCAAGAAAGTGCAGGCGCCTAAGGCTCCGGAAGCAACCCCGCCTGCAACGCCGGAGGCCCCGGTGCCGGCCTGAAGCGGAATCAATAGCATGCCGAGGACCGACAGGATTTAATATTTATGCGCTTACATGACCTCAAGCCCCGTCCCGGGGCCAAGCATCGCCGCAAGCGGTTAGGCCAGGGTGAATCCAGCGGCCATGGCAAAACCAGCGGACGCGGCGGAAAGGGCCAAACGGCCCGCTCGGGTAGCTCCATTCGCATTGGTTTTGAGGGTGGCCAGATGCCCCTCATTCGCCGCATCCCCAAACGCGGCTTTAATAACGCACGTCATACCGTCAGCTATTTGCCAGTTAACCTCGACGCCCTCAACCGGTTCGATGACGGTGCCCGTGTGGATGAGGCGACTTTGCGCTCGGCCGGCTTGGCCAATGGCCGCGGCGCCGGGATCAAGATCCTTGGCGGGGGCGATTTGACCCGCAAACTGACCGTCAGCGCCCATGCCTTTAGCGCTTCTGCCAAAACCAAGATCGAAGCCAAAGGCGGGACCTGCGAGCTCATCCCTGCCCGCAAGGCGCAACCGGCGCAACCTGCCCCTGCGAAAACGTAATCGCTTTCATGCGCTCAGAAGCAACCGTTAACTTGACCACTCGGAGTTTGGCATTCGAGCCGCTCTCTCTCTCTTAGGGCCTGGAATCTCGGACTCCGAATCTTAAAACTGCCATGTTCGCCGCCATTGCCAACACTTTCAGCAACTGCTTCAAAATCCCGGAGCTCAAGTCGCGGATTCTCTTCACCTTGATGGTGCTGGCTATCTGCCGCCTGGAGGCGGTGGTGCGCATCCCGGGGTTGGATGGCCGGACGCTATCGGCGTTCTTTGAGAGCAAGGCCAACGCCGGACAGGGGTCCTCGATGCTCGGAATGTATAGCCTGTTCACCGGCGGCGCGCTCGAACATTGCGCGGTCGGCGCGCTGGGCATCATGCCTTACATCAGTGCGACCATTATTATTCAGTTGCTCACGGCGGTCATCCCCACTCTCAGCAAGCTGGCGCGCGAAGAAGGCGGGCGCACCAAGATCATTCAGTATGGCCGCTATCTCACCGTGCTGCTCTGCCTGGGTCAGGGCCTGGTGATGGCGATCGGCTGGGAGAATCCGGGGAAGATTTTCCAAGGCTGGAACATGGGGCGGCGGGTGCTATATCCTGAATCGCCCTTCTGGATGTGGTATTACCGCATCCAAACGATGTTCATGCTCACAACGGGGACCATGCTGCTCATGTGGCTGGGCGAACAGATCACCGAGCGGGGCATCGGTAATGGCGTGTCGCTCGTCATCACCATCGGCATCCTGGCGCGTATTCCGCAAGCGACTGTGGCGCTGTATGATATGTTCGTCGGCGCGGGCGGCGTGGAAGCCAAATTCAACCTGGGCCACGCCATAGCACTGATTCTGCTGCTCGCCGGTGTGATCGCCGGCGTCATTGCGATTACGCAGGCCCAGCGAAAAGTCCCAGTGCAATACGCCCAACGCGCCGTGGGCCGCAAAGTCTATTCGGGCGGCACCTCCTTCATGCCGCTGCGGGTTAATTACTCGGGCGTCATGCCGATTATTTTCGCCCAGGCAATCCTGATGTTCCCGCAGAAGATTTTCCAGTTCCTGGGCCAGAGCTTTAGCATCAAGTTCTTTGGGGAAATTGCCTACGCACTTGCCGAAGGCGCGGTGCTTTACATGCTGCTCTATGGGCTGATGATCCTTTTCTTCTCCTACTTCTGGGTGGCCACCCAGTTCAACGAACTGCAGATTGCTGACGATCTGAAGAAGAACGGCGGCTACATTCCAGGCGTTCGCCCGGGCCAGGCCACCAGCGATTATCTCCACAACGCCATGAGCCGGATTACGCTGGCCGGGGCAATCTTTCTGACGGTTATCGCGCTGATTCCAATCTGGCTCTACCGGGTGTTGAACATTCCCTATTCGGTGGCCACATTCTTCGGCGGCACGAGCATGTTGATCCTTGTGGGTGTGCTGCTTGATACGATGCGCCAGATGGAGACCCACTTGCTCATGCGGCATTATGATGGCTTCCTGAAGAAGGGACGGCTCCGGGGCCGGTTCTGATGATCATCCTGAAGAGTGAGAGGGACTTGGAGGCCATGCGACCTGCCTGTGCGGTGGCGTCCTCAGTCCTTGATGATGTCGCCTCCTTCATCCGACCTGGCGTGACGACGAAGCAGGTGGACGATTTCGCCGCTTCACGGATGAAGCGTTACGGCGCCAGAAGCGCTTTTCTCGGCTACCGGAAATACCCATGCCAGATGTGTATCTCCGTCAACGACCAGGTTGTCCACGGTTTGGCGGGGGATCGGCAGTTGCGCTTTGGTGACATAGTGAGCTTGGATGTTGGGGTGATATACAACGGGTTTATCGGGGACACGGCCCGGACGGTAGCGGTTGGCGGCTGTGGCGTGCTGGCGCAGAAGCTGATGGATATTACGGAAAAGGCGCTTTATGAGGGCATAGCTCAGGCTTTGCCGGGGGGGCGGGTGGCAGACATTTCGCGGGCCATCCAGGCTTTTGTAGAGGGCAATGGGTTCAGCGTAGTCCGGGAATTCGTCGGCCATGGGGTTGGCCGGACCATGCACGAAGAGCCGCAGGTCCCGAACTTCGTGGATGGCAAGTCTTCACCGAAGCTGCGGCCGGGCATGACCATCGCGATTGAACCGATGGTTAACGGCGGGTCCCCGGACGTAAAAATCTTGAATGATGGCTGGACAGTAGTTACCCGAGATGGTTCACTATCTGCTCATTTTGAGCATACGGTTTTGATCACCGAGGCTGAACCGGAGATCCTGACATGCGCCGAGAAGGTGCCATCGAAGCTGAAGGCTCCATAGTTGAAATGCTGGCGAACCGGACGTATCGTGTGCAGTTGGCGAACGGTCACCGCCTCTTGGCGTTTGTGGCCGGCAAGGCCCGGTTGGGTTTCGCGCGCCTGACGCTAGGTGAGAAGGTTCGGCTGGAACTGTCGCCCTACGATTTATCGGTTGGGCGCATTATATTGAAGACACAGATAATCTGAATATGAAAGTCCGCGCATCGGTTAAGAAGCTTTGTGAGAATTGCAAGATCATAAAGCGCAAAGGCGTTATCCGTGTCATTTGTACCAACGCCCGCCACAAACAGCGGCAAGGCTAGGATGAAGCACGTTTCCATTTATCCAACAATCCAATAATCCACCTCCCCTATGGCTCGTATCATTGGTGTAGAAGTTCCCCCAAACAAGCGAATTGATATCGCCCTGCGCTACATTTACGGCCTCGGGCCGAGCAACTCGAAAGTCATTCTCGCCAAAGCCAACATTGATCCCAGCATCCGCGCCAAGGACCTGAGCGAACAACAACTCTCGCACATCGTCCACGCCATTCAGGACGGCAAGTACGTCATCGAGGGCGACCTGCGCCGTGAGGTCGGCATGAATCTAAAGCGGTTGCAGGGCATTAAGTGCTATCGCGGCATCCGCCACCTGCGCGGCTTGCCGGTGCGCGGACAGAGGACCCAGACCAATGCCCGCACCCGCAAGGGACCCCGCAAGACCGTCGGCGTCGTCCGAAATCCCACTGCCAAGACCGGCATCCATTGATTCGTATCGCTCATCTTTCAACCACCCATCGTTAACTGACTCATGGCTGAAGAACCTAAAAAGAAGGCTGCTCCCAAGAAGGAAGCCAAACCCGAAGGCAAGCCGGAAGCGGCCGCCGCCAAGCCCGAGTCCAAAGCCGCAGGGAAGCCTGCCGGCGAAGCCCACCCGGCCAAAGGCCCGCGCAAAGGACAGGCTCCACCTGCCGAGGGCGCCGCACCCGCCGCGGAAGTGCCCAAACCTGCAGAGGGCGCTGCGCTCGCGGCCCCTGCCGCAGCCGTCGCGGCCCCAACCGCCGCAGAGTTGCTCGCCGATGACATGGCGGGCAAGAAGATTGTCAAAGCCAAGGGTGCCAAGAACATCATCAGCGGCGTCGCGAACATCCTCGCCACCTTCAACAACACCCTCGTCAGCATCACCGACATGCAGGGGCATGTCATCGGCTGGTCGAGCGCCGGGCGCGTTGGATTCAAGGGCTCGCGGAAGAGCACGGCCTACGCTGCGCAGCAAGTGGCCCAGGACGCCGCGCGGCAGGCCATGTCCCACGGCATGCGCGAGGTCGAGGTGCGCGTCAAAGGCCCCGGGTCCGGCCGTGAATCAGCCATCCGCGCCTTCCAGGCGATCGGCTTGGAGATCACCATGATCAAGGACGTCACGCCGGTGCCGCACAATGGTTGCCGTCCCCGCAAGAAGCGCCGCGTCTGATCCATCAATCCAATAATCCATTGATCCAGCACCCCATTTCCTGAGTTTATGGCTCGTTATACTGGTCCTCGCGTTCGCATTAGCCGCCGCTTTGGCGTGCCGATCTTCGGCCCCTCAAAGTACCTGGAGCGCCGCAATTATGGCCCCGGCGTCCACGGCCCGAAGTCCCGCCGCAAGCACACGGAGTACGGCCTCGGCCTGATTGAGAAGCAAAAGCTGCGTTATTACTACGGTCTGCTGGAACGCCAGTTCCGAGGCGTCTATGAGCGCGCCCTGAAGCGCCGCGGCGTCACCGGCGAACAAATGCTGCAGATCCTCGAGACCCGGCTGGACAATGTCGCCTATCACCTCGGCTTCGCGAACACTCGCGCTGCCGCCCGGCAACTGGTTGCCCACGGGCACGTCCGCGTCAACGGTCGCAAGGTCAACATCCCTTCCTTCGGCCTGAAGGTGAACGACGTGATCGAGATCAAGAACTCGAACGCCGCCCGGCAGTTGGCGACCAAGAACCTCGAAAGCGCCGCCAGCCGCGCTGTGCCGGATTGGCTCTCTTTGAACAAGGAAGCCCTCAAAGGCGTCGTCATGCGCATACCGACCCGTGACGAAATACAGCCCATTGCCAACGAGCAGGCCGTAGTCGAATTTTATTCCCGCTAATATTAACCTGCCTTCCACGTGGGAGGCGCAACGCAATTACACGGGCTTTGCCGGCGGCGGGAATACAACCGGCGGAGCCAGATTAAAATTGCCAGAAAGAATAGTATGCCAGTACGTCTAGGACGGTTCGAAATGCCCAAGCGGTTGATCAAGGAAGACTCAACTGCCACTGAAACCTACGCCAAGTTCATCGCCGAGCCCTTTGAAACCGGTTACGGCCATACCGTTGGCAATTCCCTTCGCCGCGTGCTCCTCTCCTCCCTGGAAGGCGCCGCCATCTCCTCGATCAAGATTGACGGGGCGATGCACGAGTTCGCCACCGTCGAGGGCGTCGTGGAGGATGTGACCGATATAGTCCTGAACCTGAAGAAGGTTCTCCTTAAGGCCCACACGCGCGACCCGCAGACCGTGATGCTCTCCGTAAACAAAGAGGGCCCCGTTACCGCCGCCGACATCTCGCTGAACCAGAACCTGGAGCTGGTTAATCCTACCCAGCACATCTGCACCCTCGACAAAAAGAAGAAGTTCGAGATGGAACTTGAGATCAGGGTCGGACGCGGCTACCTGCCCGGTGACGAAAACAAAAAGCCCAACCAGGCTATCGGCGTCATTGCCATTGACTCGCTGTTCTCCCCCGTCACGCGCGTCCGCTACGCCGTCGAAAACGCCCGTGTCGGCCAGCGCACCGATTACGACCGCCTCCTCCTGGAAGTCTGGACGGACGGCCGCATCTCGCCTGACGACGCCCTTACCCAGGCCTCAGCCATCCTCCAGCACCACCTGGATGTGTTCGTCGGCTACGACAAGAACGCCGTCGAGTTCGAGGAAGTGGTGGACAAGCAGGACGAAGAGAAGACCAAGATGAAGAAGCTTCTCAACATGAGCGTCAATGAAATCGAACTCAGCGTCCGCGCCGCCAACTGCCTCAACAACGCCAATATCACCACCGTGGGCCAGCTTGCCATGAAGACCGAGCAGGAGATGCTCAAATACCGCAACTTCGGCAAGAAGTCCCTTAATGAGATCAAAGACAAGCTCGCCGGCCTCGGCCTCACCCTGGGCATGACCTTCGAAAGCGACATGCTCGAAACGCCCAAGAGCGATGAGGTGCTCAAGCCGGCTGGCACGTAAAGCAGCAACTTTATGCGACACCTTAAACGAACCGCCAAGTTGGGCCGCACTGGCCAGCACCGCAATGCGATGCTCGCCAATCTGGTCTGCAGCCTCATCGAACACAAGCGCGTCACGACGACCCTGGCCAAAGCCAAGGCCGCCCGCTCCGTCGCCGAGAAGATGGTTACCTTGGGCAAGCGCGGCACCATTCATGACCGCCGCCTCGCCGCCGCCCGGCTCCACCAGGACGACGCCGTCAAAATCCTGTTCGACGAAATCGCCCCCGCGCAGAAAGACCGCCACGGCGGCTACACCCGCATCATCAAGATGAACCAGCGCGCAGGTGACTCGGCCCAAAAGGCCATCCTCGAATGGGTGGACTATGGCATGGCCGCCGAGGCTCCCGCCGCCGAAACGCCGGCGAAGGAAGCCAAGCCCTCAGAGGAGAAGACCGAAAAGACAGAGGCCAAAGCCGAAGCCGCCAAATAACCTCCGACGCAATCCGATTCGTCTCAAGCCCCGTGCTCCCCGGGGCACGGGCCTTGTGCTTTGGCCTGTCCGCGTGCTGGCTTACCACTGGTTTACCATTCTCGGATTACCGTTCTTACCCTTGAGCCTGTCTTGGCAAGCGCACCGTGAAGTCGGAGCCTTTGTTGACCTCACTGGACACGATAGCCTGACCACCGTGGGCTTCCACCACGGCCTTTACCAGACTGAGACCCAGACCCAATCCCCGCTGGGAGCGGCTCTTGTCGCCGCGATAAAGACGGGCCCAGATCTTATCCTGCTCCTCAATGGGAATCCCGATGCCGCTGTCCCGGAAGATCGCCACGGCCTGGTCTGGTTGGTCGCGTAGTGAGATCGTCACGCGGCCTCCGTCCGGCGTGTATTTGATGGCATTGTCCAGCAGGTTGGCGAAGACCTGGCGCATGCGGACGCGATCAACGGACGCCGTGACGGGCGATTCGGGCAGGTCCAGCGCGACTGCGATCTTCTTCTCCTCCGCCACGTATTCATAGAGTTCGGCGACCTCGCGAACGAGCTGGCAAAGGTCCGCCGGCTCCCGCTGGAGCCGCATCATGCCGGCCTCGGCCTCGGTGATATCCATGAGAGTGTTCAGCATGTTGAGGACGCGCTCGGATTCCTCCACGCAATCCGCCAGGGCGTCTCGCGTGGCGTCAGGACTGGCGCTGGGTTGCAAAGCGACCTCGGCCATGCCGCGCAGGCGGGCCAAGGGCGTGCGCAGGTCGTGTGCGACGTTGTCGAGCGACTCGCGCATGGCGCGGATGAGGGCCTCGTTCTTGTCGAGCAAGGTGTTGAAGAGGCGCACCAGTTCGTCGAGTTCGTCGTTGGACTGCCGGACGGGCACGCGGGCATCGAGCAGGCCAGTCCGGATGATCGAGCGGGCGGTCGCGACGATCTGGCGGACGGGCTGCATGGCGCGGTGGCCGAAGAACGACCCGGCCACGAAGCCCAGGAGGACCGTCATGCTGCCAATGAAAAGGAATATCCGCCGGATGGGAACCAGGATGGCCTCGCGGCTGTTGGTCGTCCGCCCAATCTGCACCGTCCAGCCGCCGGGGAGCTCGGCGCTGCCCAGCGTATAATCGCGTTCCGCGTTTTGGGGAACACGGATGTAACGATATTGAAGCAAGCCTTCCCAGCCCGGAACGTCCTTGAAGGCCAGCCAATCCTGGGGCGCGCTGATGATCCGGACGGTGTTGTCATTCGTGTTGACCAGGCGAACGAACATGGTGTTCCGCACCTGCTCCGGTTGGTCGTTCACCCAGGCCTGCAAGGCGCCCACGCCGCCGAGTTGGACTACTCCCGCCGCTGCTTTCAGCCGGGCATCGAGCACTTCGCGGTCTTTGGTCTCGACCGTCCAAATGATCGTGTAGTAGGCAACCGCGAGCAGCGCGACGCTGCTGGCTGTGAAGATTACCGCGTACAGCAGGCTCAGCCGAAGCCCGATGTTCCGGCGCAACGGCTCAAGCAGGCCGGAGGACATAGCCAATTCCCCGAATGGTGTGAAGCATCGCCCGGTCCTTGTCCACCTTGCTGCGCAGACGGTGCACCAGCACGTCCACGACGTTGGTCTGCGGGTCAAAGCTGTAGTCGAAGATATGCTCGAGGATCATGGTCTTGGTGACCGTGCGGTTGGCGCTGCGCATGAGGTATTCGAGCAAGGCGAATTCGCGGGGTTGCAGGTCAATCTTCTCGCCGCCGCGCTGCACCTCGCGCGTGAGCAGGTCCAGGGTCAGGTCGCCGACAGAGAGGCGTGTCGGCTCCGGCGTATGTGAGGCGCGGCGGATGAGCGCCTGGATACGTGCCAGCAGCTCGGAGAACGCGAAGGGCTTGGTCAGGTAGTCGTCACCCCCCGCTTGCAGACCGCGCACACGGTCGTCCACGGAAGCCTTGGCGCTGAGGATCAGCACCGGGATGTGGACGCCCTTGGCGCGGAGTTGCTGGATAAGGCTCAAGCCGTCGAGCTTCGGGAGCATGATGTCCACGACTGCTGCGTCGTAGGAGATAGTCTGCGCCATGGCTAACCCGTTTTCGCCGTCGGCGTAGTGGTCCACTGCGTAGCCGCTTTGCTTCAGGCCGTTGACGACGAAGGAGGCGATCTTCTTGTCATCCTCTACCACCAGGATTCGCATGGATTCGAGCATAGGTTGCCGTTGCGCTATTGCCAAATGCAGAATAGACGCGGCGGATGACCGCAGCCTTTCGGGAGGATTACAGTTTTGAAAGGAAGACCGGGTAGGGCGCTGGTGTGCTAGCGGAGCCTTCCTCAGCTCGCGGCTTGCTTCAGCAGCGCCATGACCTTGTCCACGGCTTCGTCGGCCTTCACGGGCATGAGGGCGCCGGCGCGCGGCTTGATCTCCACCTCGCCCTTTGCCAGCGATTTCTCCCCAATGCCCACGCGGATTGGGAAGCCCACCAACTCCGAATCCTTGAACTTCACCCCAGGCCGATCGTTGCGGTCGTCGAGGATCACGTCCACTCCACGCGCGGTCAGATCGGCATAGATTTGCTCGGCGCGCTGCATCACGGCGCTATCGGGCGCCACGTTCAGCGGCGTGATGCAGACCGTGTAGGGCGCCACGCTGATGGGCCAGATGATGCCGTTGTCGTCGTGGCTCTGCTCAATCACCGCCTGCAGGGTGCGCGTGACCCCGATGCCGTAGCAGCCCATGATCGCCGGCTGCTGCTTGCCGGCTTCGTCGAGGAACAGCGCATTGAGCGCCAGGCTATACTTGGTGCCGAGCTTGAACACGTGGCCGACCTCGATGGCGCGCTGGACCTTGAGCGGTTTGCCGCACTTGTGGCAAGCCTCGCCCGCCTGCACGAGGCGCAAGTCGGCCCAATGCGCGACTTGGATGTCGCGCCCCATGGCGACGTGGCGCAGGTGGAAGCCGTCGGCGTTGGCGCCGGTGGCCATCTCGGCGGCGTCGCGCAGACGCTCGTCGGCATAGACCGGGAACTTGGTGACACCCACGGCCCCAAGGCTGCCCGGGTGCGCGCCCAATGCGGCGAAAATCTCCTCTGCCTCGGCGGGCCGTAAGGTCGCCGTGCCGAGCGCGCTGACAAGCTTGGCCTCATTCAATTGGTCGTCGCCGCGCAGCAGGATCAGCACGACCTTGCTCTCGGCCATATACACCAGCGTCTTGATCTGCCGATCCGCCGCCACGTTGTAAGGCGCCTTGCTCAACGCCTCGATGGTCACCACGCCCGGCGTCGCAAACTCCTCAACTCCGCGCTCTGCACTCTGCACTTCGCACTTGGACGCCGCGCTCGCCGCCTTCTCCCCATTGGCCGCATATCCGCATCCTTCGCAGAACACTACTTCGTTCTCACCCGTCTCGGCGGGCACCATGAACTCGTGCGAGAACTTGCCGCCCATCACGCCCGTGTCGGCCTCCACGGCGATAGTCTTCAGGCCGCAGCGCTGGAAGATGCGCGCGTAAGCGTCATACATCTTGTGATAGCTCGCCTGCGCCGTCTCGTCGGTAGCGTCGAAGCTGTAGGCGTCCTTCATGATGAACTCCTTCGCGCGCATCAGGCCGAAGCGCGGGCGGATCTCGTCGCGGAACTTGGTCTGAATCTGGTAGAAGTTCTTCGGCATCTGCCGGTAGGAGTTGATCTCGCCCGCCACGAGGGTAGTGATGACCTCTTCATGCGTTGGGCCAAGCACCCATTCCTTCTTCGCCCGATCGCGGGCCTTGAAGAGGACGTCCTTCATGGTGTCGTACCGGCCACTTTGCTGCCAGAGGTCTGGCGGCTGGAGGGCGGGCATAAGCAGTTCGAGAGCGCCCGCGCGGTTCATCTCTTCGCGCACGATTTGCTCGATCTTGCGCAGCGCGCGCAGCCCCAGCGGCATGAACGTATAAAGCCCGCCCGTGAGCTTGCGGATGAGCCCCGCGCGCAGAAGGAGTTTATGTGAGACGATCTCGGCCTCAGCCGGCGTCTCTTTCAACGTGGGAATCAGTGTCTGTGACCAACGCATAAGAGCCGCGCAGTGTGATGGGCCAGGAACGCCTTGGCCAGCCGGAAATGAAAGAGACGAGGTGAACAGCAAAGGAGTCCCGCCGATGACGAGATCGAGGGGGATGAGGACCAGAAACCGCGCTTACCATCGCCATAGCCTCCCCTTACCAAGCATGCGCTGTGCAGGGCACGAAACACGCACCAAAGGGGGCGCGCTTTCGGCGGGTTTAGCGACTGCGAATTGCGTAATTCAGGCTTGCCCCTGCCTTGCCCGCCCCTCGCCCTTGGTTGCTCTTACTTCACTGTATTCACCAGCGGCGCAAAGCCGCCGATCCGCACTTCCAGCCGGTCGCCGGACACAATCGGTCCCACGCCGCTAGGCGTGCCGGTGAGGATAATGTCACCCGGCAGCAGGGTCAGGTTGGTCGAGATGAAGCTAACGAGCTGGTGGCAGTTGAAGATGAGCTGGTTGGTGTTCGAGTTCTGCCTCAACTGGCCGTTCTGGAAGAGCTGGATGGTGAGGTCATGCGGGTCAATCTTCGTCTCCACGTACGGCCCCAACGGCGTGAAGGTATCGAACGACTTGGCGCGGGCGTACTGCGTCTCGCTGTTTTGGATGGTGCGGTCGCTAATGTCCTCGGCAGCCGTGTAGCCGAAGATGTAGCGAGCTGCCGCCGCGGGCGCTACGTTGCGAATGCGCCGGCCCAGGACGATGCATAGCTCGGCTTCGAAGTCCGTCCGGTGATTGGGAAAAGGGATCTCGATCTTGCCGCCGTCGGGAATCAGGGACGTGGGGGCCTTGAACCAGATCAGAGGCTCCTTGGGCAGCGGCTTGTTCTGCTCGCGGGCATGGTCAGCGTAGTTCAAGCCGACCGCGATTACCTTCGAGGGCGCAACGGGAGTCAGCGTGCGCACGCCTTTGAGGTCGGTGGGCTTCTTGTCGAAGGAGGGAGAACCGAAAACGTCGCCGCACACGCGGAAAATCTCACCATCTACAACTTTGGCGTAGAAGATGTCGTCGCCTTTCTGGAATCGTCCAATTGCTGCCATAGAATGGGCGCAGGCTAACAATTGAGCCCGCCGGCATGCAAGCCGAAACCGTCTCAGAGACCTGCGAGCTGGATCGCGCTGAGCAGTTTGGCCACGAGGAACTCTGGCGCGCAGCCCAGCGCCACGACGGCCAGCGCCAGCAACACCAGGACGACCTGGCTGAGAACGGGTATCTGCAGCGCCGCTGCATCGGCTGGCGTTTCCGCCACGTAAATCTGCTTGAGCACTTGCAGGTAATAGTAGAGCGACACGGCACTCATTCCAAGAGCGACGATCACCAGCCAAAGCAATCCGAGGCTCGTCGGGTCGGTGTTCAGCGCGGCGGCGAAGACGTAGAACTTCCCAAAGAAGCCCGCCAGCGGGGGAATGCCCGCCAATGAAAGCATGAAGATCATCATGCAGAATGACACGAGCGGCGCACGCCGGCTGAGCCCGGCGAAGTCCGACAGCTTATCCCGGCTTGTCCTGTCCTGGACCACCGATACCACGCCGAAAGCCCCGAGCGTCGTCAGTGCATAGGTAACCACGTAATAAATCAGAGAGGCCAGGCTTTGTCCCCGGTGTCCCAAGACGCCCAGCAGCATGTAGCCCCCATGGGCGACCGCCGAATAAGCGAGCAGCCGCCGCACGCTTTTTTGGACTATTGCTGCCAGGTTCCCGAGAACCATTGAAGCTGCCGCCATGAGTGCCAGCACCGGCACCCATCCCGGGACACAGGCATGCCACGCGGCGCTGCCTTCCGCTCCCTTGAATCCGACCATCAGCACTTTGGCAAATACCACAAAGCCGGCCACCTTTGAACCGGAGGCAATCAGGGCCGCGCTCGGCGCCGGCGCGCCCTGGTAAGCGTCGGGCGCCCAAAGGTGGAAAGGCACCACCGCCACCTTGAACCCGAAGCCGGTTACAGTCATCACGATCGCCACCACCAACAGCGGATCAAGCCGTGGACCTACGATCGCATCGGCTATCTGGCCAAGGTTGGTAGATCCCGATAATCCGTAAAGCAGGCTCAGTCCGAACAAGGTGAAAGCCGCCGCCATCCCGCCGAACAGGAAATACTTCAGCGCGGCCTCCGCAGAGTTGGCTCGGCGCTTGGCAAAGGCGGTGAGGATGTAGAGCGAAAGGCTCGTCAGCTCCAACGAGATGAAGATCATCAGGATGTCCTCCGAGCTGACTAGGAACATCATCCCGAGCGTGGCCAGGAGGACCAACGCAAAGTATTCGCCCGAATGGCTGGTGAAGTCCGTGTCCACCGAAATCAGGATGACAAAAACGGTGAGCACCAGCAGTGCTACCTTCACAAGCTGTGTCAGCGGGTCCACGACCAGCATGCCCTCCGCGAAATTCCCCTGCTGTGGAGGTGCGAGCATCCACGCTATCGCTCCCACGCAACCCGCGCAGGAAATCATGGCGCCGATGGTGCGCCGGAACCGCAATTCCAACCCGCGCAATGCCCAAAAGTCTTCCACCAGCACGGCCAGCACCGTGACCACCAGGATCGTCTCCGGCACCGCAAGCTTGAACAGCTCCAGATAGCCCGCCCCATTCATGGCGTGCCTCCCTTCGGCAGCCAGTCAAACAACGGCGACCCAAAGCTCGGGGAAATCAAGTCCAGCAGCAGACGCGGATAGAGGCCAATAAGCAGCGTGCAACCCATAAGGATCACCGCGCCTATCCGCTCCGGACTGGAAATCGGCTCTCGCTCAACATGCTCCTGGCCGTTCGGCACGGCAGTAACTGCGCCTGCCTCGTGCTCACCAAAAAACGCCTTTTGAATGGCTCGCAGGGTATAGGCTATTCCCACGAGGATTCCGAACCCGGCCACGACAGCCAAGGTCGGGAACGCATGCCACGCTCCGATGAGCACCTGCAGTTCCGCCCAGAACCCGCTGAACCCGGGGAGGCCCATCGAGGCCATGCCCGCAATGGTAAACGTCACGGCCGCGAACGGCATGACCTTGCTTAGCTTCATGCCTTCCAGAATACCCAGCTCGCGCGTGTGGGTCCGATCAT
>Ga0181532_10002678_pt1 | contig 16549 bp, 17 predicted proteins | sample PEATcosm2014_Bin_33_FD_119768 | JGI IMG/M metagenome (GOLD analysis project Ga0181532, IMG submission 119768) | Peatland microbial communities from MTU Mesocosm Facility, Houghton, MI, USA - PEATcosm2014_Bin11_30_metaG | ecosystem: Environmental > Terrestrial > Soil > Wetlands > Peat | place...
GAAACACAACAAAAGCCTGCAACGCCCCTGAGATATTCAGAGCAGGAGTTTCAGGAAATGGTAGCGAAGGCCCTAAACGAAGTTCCGGAGGAATTCGACAAGGAGTGGAACAACGTTGCGGTCACCGTCAGTACAGCAGCGCCTACGGACGCCGACAAAAAGAGAATGGGCGTACCAGAAGGGCACCTCGTATTCGGAACCTACTCTGGGCTTGATCGGGCGAAGGGATTTCGGACTTCCAGTAGTTCCAGACATGTCATCGTGATTTACCAACCTGCGTTGGAATTGTCTTGTGGATCAGATAAAGCCCTTTTGGAGCGAGAAATCCGTCGAGTGGTGCTCCACGAATTGGCACACCATCTTGGAATGTCACATCAGAGGATGAAAGAAATTGGGTTGTAATCTCTCAGGAGACGGTTAGGCCCTGATACGTGTTCTAATCCCGGACGAGTATGGAGTGTTCCAGTGTCGTTTTGTCCAATTTTTAGACTTCGAAGCGCTTCGCCAGACTATTCACCCGGCAAATTTACAAACTCGCGGCAGTGAATCCGATCCAACAAACATATACCTCCCACGCGATAAAACTGCGTTGCTCCTGGTGTGCTGATCGCTTATACTCTGTGCTTCCTTATACCGTCTCCTCCGGTACCCGCCCGGTAATCAGACAACTTATAAGAGAAATGCCTGTCCCCCCAGGAAGGTTGTATGTACCCGGGAATCGAGCTTCGTTTTTATCGCTATGCATGTGTATTGGCTGAGGAGTTGAATTTCACTCAGGCGGCCTCCCGTTTGCATGTCTCGCAGCCTACGCTCAGCGCCCAGATCCGTGACTTGGAACGGGAAATCGATATCAAGCTCTTTGAGCGAACGAAAGGAGGGCAACAGATCATATTGACCCCCGCCGGCGAAGTGTTTGCGGCCGAAGCCCGACTCGCGCTCCACCATGCAAATCGAGCGATCGAGGAAGCACGTGCTGCCGAGAGACAACATCTCGGAGTGTGGAATCTGGGCTATTCCTCGTTAATTGATCTTCGTCTCTTTTACAAGGTGCGCCGCTATTTGTCGGATGCGTACCCCGCGGCAGACCTCCGTTTTGTGAGCGGGCACACCGCCGAACACATCGAGGGAGTGAAGAAGGGGCGGATTCAGTCATGTCTGGTGATTCTGCCTGCTCGCGAGAATCACGTTACATTCGAAAGGTTGCACCGGGAACACCTGATCCTGGCGCTCCCCAGGCAGCATCCGCTCTCGAAGAAAAAACACATTGAAATCACCGACTTGCATGAGTTACCGCTCGTAAAAATACGAGGAGACATCGAACCTCGCTTTGGTGAAAGCCTGGCGCGTATTTTCGCTCTGATACGCATCCAGCCTCGAATTATTCATGAAGCTACGAACCAGGCCGAAGCTCTGGAAGTCGTGTCGCAAGATGGCCTAGCGGCCCTGACGATGCCAGCCGCCCAACATCTGGCAACAGATCAAATTGTCTTTCGCAAATTCCATGATGAAATTCTGATCGCCGACACTGGGCTTGCCTATATCGGAGAGCCAATCTCCCCGATTCTAAAGTCTCTCCGGGAGTTCTTATTAGAGATGTTTCAGCCGCTGTCGGTAAAGCCAGAGAGAGCAGGGGTGAAAAGGCAGATGGCGCTCTTTCCCTTAGCATGCGAAAGGTGAGAGCGCAGGCTGGCACTCTCCACTGGGTTTTATCGCCTCACTGACTATTCTTGCGGGCTTCTCCACACCGTACGGCCGCGCTCACTGGAACCGTACTTGAGTACTAGGCGCTTCGAGTCATTCAGGTTACCTCCAAAGCGGAATGTGAGGAGTTGGCGGAGGACCCTATAGTTATCCCAAGTTCACAGCGAACTTCTAAGTTCGCCGTGAGCCCGGCAGGGTGCGTTTCGGGCGGATTCGCACCCTGCAATTTTCCTTCCCTCAGTCCCCTCCTTATCGGGATGGCCGCTTTCTAGTCTGACCTCTCGGTCCGCGTTCGCGTGCCTGCTGTGTTGCAATACTCACTGCACGGCGATCGTTATTTCGCAAAAACGGGCCTCCGATCGAATCCCAATCGAACGCAATTCCCCCACTGAATCAGGTCCATTCGGAGGGAGACCGCTAAGTTCTCCCCCTGCTTAGGTGCACCCGCAGAGCTGCAAGGAAACCATTCCCCCTCCCGTCAATTGCCTGAAGGAATCCCACGCCAAGCCGCACCTATAGACCGCGTCTATAGGGCACGGCCAACAAACTATTGGACGGAAATTGCCGTCACCGCTTACCTTCGCGATGCAACTTCCTTAACACGCACGCGACAGGCTAGGAGGCCAAAGAATCCATGGAAAGACGCAATCGACACTTCGGAATCAGCCCGAAACCGACTACTTGGAGGCTGGTGCTCACCGCCGGTACCACATATTTAACCGCAGTTCGAACATACGCGCAGGGCACTTCCCCTTGGGAAAACGCTGTCAACGTCCTGCAAACTTCCTTCACCGGGCCAATCGCGAAGGGGCTCGCCCTAGTTGCTATCGTGATTGGTGGACTGACGTTCGCGTTCGGCGAGGGTGGGGGCAAGCGGACCTTTGCCGGTATCGTCTTCGGCCTTGGCATGGCAGTTCTTGCGGTCAACTTTCTGACCTGGCTTTTCGGGGTCTGAGGAAACAACCATGCGAACAAACCCAGTCTTTCGATCCCTCAATCGTCCCCTGACCATCCTGGGTGCAGAGCGAAAACTGTTCTTCTTCGCGCTTGTTGTCGCTGCATGTGTCTTCAATCTCTTCGACAGTCTCGCGGGGGCACTCGGAATGTTTTTCGCACTGTACTTCTTCGCGCGCTGGGCGACCGAGACCGACCCGCAAATCCTTCGCTTCTTGCTTAATTCGAGCAAGATACGCACCCAGTACGACCCGATGAAGTTCGAGCCGGTCGAGTTACGGAGGCTTCATGATGTTTAGGCTCGAGCAAATCTCGAAGGACTACAGCAAAGCTCCGGCGCTGTGCTCCCAGATCAACCTCTTCGGGTTCGTTGATGAGGAGATCTTCCTCACCAAAAGCGGAGACCTTGGAATGATCCTTGGCATTGAGGGTGTTGATTACGAATGCCTGGACTCCACTACCATCGAAAATCTTACGCGGCGCCTCACCGCCGCGTTTCGCGTATTCGACGACAAATGCCGGGTATATCAGTATCTGTTCAAGCGGAACCGCGAAGAGATTCCCTTCAAGACCTACAGCAACAAGGTCGTCAATACGGCGATCCAGAATCGCATCGCGTTCCTTGAGGGAAAGTCCGAATCCCTTTATTCCTGCCAAATCTACTATGCCGTCCTTTTCCAGGGGTTCCGCTACAAAACCTCGTTTGCTGCAAGCGTGGCCAAACTAACATCGGATCCGCGGCAGGCTCTCTCCAACCTGCAGGGGCTTCTTTCGACTCGGAAGCAGGTCCTGTTGCTCGATAGCGAGCTTGAACGCGCAAGAACCGGGCTGCGGACAAAAGCCAGGAGTTTCCTTCTGCAGGTGAGTGATTTCGTTCGGAGCCGAGTGCTTCCTAAACAAGAGGCATTTCGGGTTCTGAAACAGATTCTGAATTTCTCACCGCTCAAGCTCGAGAATGCCCGGCTGAAACACGACACCTTTCTCGACTACTACCTATGCGAGTCTCATCTCGAATGCCATCGCGGGTACCTGCGACTCGACGACCATTACGTCAAGGTGCTGACGCTCAAGGAACCGTCCGCGAAGACCTTTCCGTTGATTCTCAAGAAACTCCTGGAAGTCCAGGCCAACTATTTCATTTGCACGGAATGGGTCAAGCAGGACCCGGCTAAGAGCCGGAGCCTGATTCATTCCCGGAGGCGCCACTTTCACAACACCAAACGCTCACTCGCAAGCCATGTCACGGCATCCGACCAGCCGCAACTGGGCGACGATGTCCTCGTGGACGAGTCGAAGGAAGCACAAATCCACGACCTTGGCGAGGCTCTCAAGGAACTGGAACTCAAGGGAGACTATTTTGGAACCTACTCGCTGACGGTAGTGATCTATGACGAAGGGTTGGCCAAAGTCGAGAGCGCTTCGGCAGATTTTTATAAGGCCTTCAATGTTCACGATGCGCAGCTATACGAAGAAAAATACAACCTGTTCAACGCCTATCTTGCTACGGTTCCCGGCAACTACGCCTTCAACCTGCGCTCGATGCTGATCCTCAATACCAACTATGCCGACTACTCGTTCCTGTTCACGCTGCATTCGGGGCACAAAACCAACGATCATCTGAAGGAAGAGTATCTCGCCGTTCTTGAAACCAATCACCACACTCCCTACTACTTGAATCTGCACTGCAAGGATACGGCCCACAGCGTCATTCTCGGGCGCACCGGTTCTGGCAAGTCTTTCCTCCTGAACTTCCTGATCACCAACCTCCAGAAATACGATCCCTATACGTTCATATTCGACCTGGGTGGCAGTTTCGAGAGTCTGACCCGACTGTTTGAAGGAACGTACGTCAAGGTCGGCCTCGGGACGTCGGGCTTTAAAATCAATCCCTTCTGCCTGCCGAAGACCAAGCCCAACCTCGATTTTCTTGCGCTGTTCGTTCAGATCCTGGCGGAAGGGACGGGCAACCACTCCCTTGCGCTCGAGGAGGAACGTGAACTGTATCAGCAGATCGAAAACCTATACTGTGTTGACCCGGAACTGCGCACCCTCGGCGTGCTCGCGAACACGCTCCCCCGCAGTCTTGGCGCAAAGCTCCAGAAATGGACTGCGGATGGTCAGTTTGGGTTTCTCTTTGACAACCCGGAAGACACGGTAAGTTTTTCCAGGTTCCAGTGCTTCGATTTCCAGGGCATGGATCAGTACCCGCAAATCCTGGAGTCCTTGCTCTTCTACATCCTGCATCGTGCCAACCATGCCATCACGAACAGGAAGATCACTCACATCTTCAAGGCCTTCTTTATCGATGAGGCCTGGACGTTCTTCCGCAATCCTCGGATCAAGAGCTATATCGTCGAAGCTCTCAAGACCTGGCGCAAGCAGAACGCCGCGATGATTCTATCCACTCAATCGCTCGATGAGCTGCGCAAATCGGATATTGTCGACGTGATCATCGAAACCTGCGCGACGAAGATATTCCTTGCGAACCCGGATATGGATCGCGAGCTGTATCAAAACCAGTTTCATCTGAACGAGACGGAGATCGACCTCATCGCCGGCCTGATTCCGAAACGGCAGTTCCTAATCAAGAATCACGAGATCGCGAAGGTTGCCAACCTCGAAGTCGATGCAAAGAGCTACTGGCTGTACACCAACGACCCCTTTGACAACCGGAAACGCGCGGAAGCCTTCGAGAAGCATGGCTTCGAACGAGGGCTCGAGATTCTGGCGGGAGGAAAGCAATGAACGGAATGCCCCTGTTCGTGAGCTGCCTCTCGCACGAGTTGTTGTCGGAATACAAACAATCCATCAGGAGGAATCGATGTTCTCGAGAATTCGCCACACCCTAGCCGTTCTGTTCGTCCTGCTCACGTGCATTCCTGCCGTTTACGGGGATTCCCCGGCGCGGACGGTGAAGTACTCTGAGACCGACATCATCCCCATTCATTCCAAGGTCCGCTTCTCTACGCTCATTGTCTTGCCCGTAAATGAGGAGATCCTAGACGCCACGACGGGAGACAAGGAGTTCTGGATTATCAATGGGGCGCACAATCTCTGCTATCTCCACCCGGCGCAACAAGGAATCCGCAGCAATCTCAATCTCATCACCTCCTCGGGCCACGTCTATTCCTTCCTGTTAACGGAGATCAGCAACGAAACCAAAACGGAGCCCGACTTGAAGATTTTTGTCGAGCGCAAGGACGAATCGACCTTGGGCGGGGCCTTCGGCGCCACACCTCTGGCACGTGCGTCTGAAGTGCAGGCCTACAAGACGGCAGTGGACGCCGCACGCACAGAAGCAGCCATCGCTGTCCAGGCTGCCGAGGACCGGGCGCAAAAGGAAATCAGCCAGTACCGTGAGCAGTACGCGGGCAGGCTGGCCTTCGATTACAGTTACAACTCGAATGCCGTGCGCCCACCCTTTTCGATCTCGGCGATCTACCACGACGACAAGTTCACCTACATCAAGTGCAGCGCCCAGGAAAAACCCACGATTTACGAAGTGAAGGATGGCAAACCCAACCTCATCAATTTCGAGTTGGAGAATGGGGTGTATGTCATTCCGAAGATTCTGGACCAGGGCTATCTGGCAGTGGGCGCGAAAAAACTGAATTTTGAGCGCCACGGGGCGGCATCGTGAAAACGGATCCGGAGAATTTCGTTAGAGACAGGACCGAACAGACTCAAACCCAACCGGACTCTCCCGTACGCGCCACGATCGAGAACAAGGCCGACAAACCCGCCGGCTTGCTGCCAAAGAACACCCAGCAACTCGTCATCCTGGGAGTGGCAGTGACGATGGTGCTTATCATTTGGCTCACCGGTGGCTCGAGGCGGACCATAAAAACCACTACAGCCACGACCAGCGCCGCCGGTACCCGTGGCCCGGATCCGACAGCAGTCCAGGACTTCAAACAGACCATCCAGAAAGAACAGGCGGTGGCGCGTCAGCCGATCTCGCCAGCTGACCTGGCGCGGCTTCAGGCACTGGGACTTGCCGGCGACATGCCGCCTGGCGGCCAGATCGTGCCCCTAGAAACGTCTGCTCCCGCGGCCGGAGGAGTGATCGGAGACGTGGCATCAAATCAGTCGTCCCCGCAGGACCCCGTCAGGGAGGACAAGAAGAAACGTCAGTACCTCTCCCTGTTTGCAACCAACGTCGCGTTTACCTCGAGGAAGGGACCTGAGATGGACCCGTTCGCCGGCCAACGCGGAAGCGTCGGCGGCGGTAATCCCTCTTCCCTGCCCCCTACCACATTGCAAAATTCCGATGGGCAGCTCCGCAGTGCCCAGTCTCAGCTCGAACAATCGAACCGAATGGTGGCCCAAACCTCGCCGCCCAATCAGACCGTCGCCATTGCTCCTGGACAGCAGGCGAATCAAGCGCTCGCGGGGAAGAATCCCAAAGAAGCGGCGCCTGCCACGTTCAATTCGTTCGCCGGGAAACGGTACGTAGCCTTCGAAGGAACGATCCTTGAGACGCTGCTGATCAATCGGCTGAACGGAACGTTCTCGGGACCCGTGAACTGCCTGGTGACAAATGACGTCTACTCGCATGACCGCCAACATGTCCTTATTCCCGCCGGTACAAAGTTGTTCGGAGAGACCAAGAAGGTCGAAGCTCTCGGGCAGCAGCGGCTGGCGGTATTTTTCCATCGCCTAGTGATGCCCGATGGCTTTTCGGTCAACCTCGACGATTTCAAAGGGCTGAACCAGATTGGCGAAACCGCCCTTCGCGACAAGGTGAACAACCATTACCTGCAGATCTTTGGAGCGTCGCTTGCCGTGGGGATACTGGGCGGAATCGCCGAAGCCGGGACCGGCAATAGCTACAGCAACTCGCCGTTCGATCAGGCCCGCGCCGGCTTCGGTTCGAGCCTTGCCAACTCATCGATGCAGATACTCGACCGGTTCCTGAACATCCTGCCGACGGTAACCATCCGCGAAGGCCATCGCGTGAAGGTGTATCTGTCGGGAGATCTGCTGCTACCGGACTACGTGGAGCACACCATGCAACCAGATCTGTAAATCGCAGCAGTGTCATGGTCAGAACAGCCTTAGCGGAATTCCATTCGTAGCAAGTCCATGCAGTGCCACTTGAAAGGAGCAACACCCGAATGAAACGCATCACGAAGAAAGCATCCGTTGTCGTTGTACTCGCCCTAGTCCTCCTACTCCCCGTGGTATCCCGGGCTCAATTCGGACCAGGCGGAATCGTCTACGATCCGACGAACTACCTGAATGCCCTCTTGCGTTACAACCAACTGGTGCAGCAGCTTGCGCAGCTCAGGCAGACCTATCAGCAGGTTCTGAACCAGTACAACCTGGCACTCCAGATGTCGAGAAACATCGAGAACATGCCCGCCCGTTACCGGGCGACCTTTTCGCAATGGCGAAATTTCAGTGCCAATGACCTCTATGGAAATACTGGCGCCTGGGTTGGTGCCGCAAACGGGGCAGGCGCCCAGAGTGTCGCTCCCGCTTACCAGCGGGCAACCATTCCCCTGCTGACCTACAGCCAGGCGGACCTGAACGCGATCAATCCCACCGATGCCAGCAATCTTCGGTCCGCCTATGCCTCCGTCGAACTCGCGGACGGCGCGAATGTGTCCGGGCTGACGACGGTAGGAAACATCCGGGGCAACGCCCAGACCGTCCAGCAGCAGATTGCGAATCTCGAGCAGGATTCGCTCTCCGGCGACCCGGCCCTGAATACCGAGGTAGGCGTACTGAACAAGATCAATGCCTCAAACGTGTTGACCCTGCGCACGCTCCAGGATGCCAACAACCTCCGGGTTGCTGCCCTCGAGCAGCAGATCCTCCAGGCCAAGCACCAGCGCGACAGCGACGCAGCCAACCTCAACTACGCCATTCAAATGCGACAGCAGGTCACCCAGAACCTCACCCCATTCAACAGCAACCTGACAGAAAGCCTAACCAGCTATCGTCTGCCTTAGGGTCAGGCGGAAGGAAAGAACCCCAGGAGATGCCATGAACTTCTTTGATGCCGTACTTCAAGCCGTCAATACGCTCGTCCAACAGAACCTCACCATCTTCGATGGCATGGGGCAGAACCTGTTCCGGGCCTTCGCCACCATCCTGGTTGCCTGGTACGGGATCAAGGCAGGGCTCGCCGCAGGTGAGCATCGCGGCGGATTCCACTTCGGTAACTTTGTAAGCCTGATCCTCATGATCAGTTTTGGTTTCGCCATGGTGAACTACTACGACACGCCGATCCCCGGCTTTGGCCGTGATTTTCACCATCTCATTACGGACGAATCCGCTCATCTGTCGAACCAGATTGGCCAGGCGAACGCTCAGCGGATCGCGGATGACACGAGCTATGTACTGAACAACCTTGAAGCGCCTGGTATCACCCAGCCTATTGCAACATTCCTCTACGCTTTACTATGGCTTGCCGCCGTCGCTACCGAAGCTCTGGCCCTCATCATTGTAGCGTTCGGCCTGGTGGCCACGGCCCTCTGTATCCTGCTCGGGCCGGTCTTTATTCCCTTCTTTATCGTCCCGCAGCTGGATTGGTTGTTCTGGGGTTGGCTCAAGGCGTTCATCCAATATTCCTTTTATCAGGTGGTCGCCGCTGGAGTTCTCTACATCGTCAGCCAGTTCACCTACGGCATTATCCATGCCCAGATTACCGGTCTTATGTCCGCTACGGACCTGTTGCGGATCTCGCCCGTCTTACTCGTGACCTACATCGCGGCGATCTACGCCATCGTCAAGGTACCCACACTTACAAGCCATATCTTCACTGGCACCACAGGTGTCTCGTCGGTCGCATTGTTCGACCGAGTTGCGGTGGCATTGGCAGGTGGGGCATGAAGAGCGACACCACATTCAATGAGGCCAGGCAGTTTTACCTCGAGCAGTACGCTTCCGCCATTGTCACCGGCGGGTATCTGAAAATAGCCGTTGCTGTGCTCTCGCTCGTGGTCCTGGGCCTCGTGCTCCTGAACCTGAAAGTCGTTCGAACCCTTGAGCATTTCAGGCCTCTGGTCATCCGCATTGACGAGCTGGGGCGAGCCCAGGCGGTTGGCTATGAAAGCCTTTCCTACAAGCCGGAATACAAGGAGACCAAGTACTTTCTGACCCGCTTTTGCCAGCTCTATTACCGGCGGAACCACTCGACCATCAACGATGATTTCAGCCAGGCGATGTACTTTCTCGATGGCAAGCTGGCCAGTGACACGATCCAGGAGTTCAAGAAGAAAGGCACAATTCGGGCATTTCTCGGGGACAACCTGGCTCCCGAACGCGATATCGACGTGCAGCAGGTGGTCATCGAACCGATGGACAAGGCGCCTTATAAGGCCACCTTAGATTTCTATGAGATCGAATATTCGCCCGTCGATCATTCCGTCGCGAAACGGAAACTCTATACGGCGAGCTTCCTGTTCACCTTCCGGGACAGGGTCCCCAACGAAGAGATTCTGACCAATCCACTGGGTCTCGCGATCACCTATTTCCGTGAAGACGAGGCGTTCAGCAGATGATCCGGAATTCCCTTTTCGCAACCACCACGCTATTGGTTCTGGTGCTGTTTGGTCTCATGAAACGGCTCGCGTTCCTTGCGCCAGCCAAGCGGGCGCTCTTCTCGCATTGTGGGGCAGGGATGGCCGTTTTCATCGCCCTGCTCGGGTTGAACCTCTTTGGTGCCATTCTCGTGATCAACCGAAAACTTCTGCTGAAGGACACCGGGAGAAAGCTCTCCCACTTTGATAACCAGCTGCAGGCGGAAGGCCCTCGAGCCCTCCCGCAATTTCTCGCGGAGGGGCGCTAACGATGGGCCGATGGGACATTCTGGACGGTGACAACCGTCGTAACGCCGAAGGGAGACCGTTACCTACAGAGACCGGGCAACAGCCGCTTGCCACGGATATTTCCGTGGGCCGGGGGCCGGCCGATGAACCGCCAGCAACCTTGCGGGAAAGGACCGAGCGGACCGTCGAACTCCCAGGAGAACGATCACCGGACCAGCGGATCCGCTATCGGGATAAGGACAAGACGTACTATTTGCGCCACTCCGAGATCGCGGCCATGACGGAAATCGGCAGTTTCCGCACGGTCGACGTTCGTGACCTCTCCCGTTACGCCTATGGCGACGATGAAGTTCGGATGAAGCGGGACATCGACAATCTGCGGGAGCAAGGCTTAGTGGAGGAAAAGACTCTCCTTCGCGCTCACCAAGACTCTCGCAAGGTCGTCACGCTGACAAAACAGGGCCACCGGATTGGCAGGAAAGCCAGTGGTCTTCCAGTGGATCAACGGATGTACCACGGCTTCGTAAAGTCGCGCGAAATCAACCATGACGCCGACCTGTACAAGGTCTACCAGCAGGCCGCGCAGGAGGTTCGGGAGAAGGGCGGTAAGCCCCTCAAGATCCGCCTCGATTTCGAGCTGAAAGCGATGGTGCAGCGCGAGAAATTGGCCAGCAAGGAACTCTCAAAGGATGAGCAACGGGAACGGCTCGAAAGGCTTGCCAAAGAACAAGGACTTACCGTCAGCGGTGCGACAGTCCATGTGCCGGACATCCAGATGGAATATGAAACACGAGAGCAGCAGCTCGAGCGGGCAAACCTGGAGCTGATCTCCGAGCACTACCGAAGAGATGACATTCGAGGCAAGGCTGAATCGGGCTTCACCCTGTACGCGCGTGGCGGCGATACTGCACGGGTCCGCCGGGCGCTTCAGGACACCCACACGGTGGAGAGGATCCTGAGCATATGAATCCTCGTGAGGAACGCCTCAACAATCTGGTCCGCGCCGGCTACACAGAGGAAGAGGCCCTATTCCTCTATATCGTGGCGACCCACTCCGGGTACTTTACCGACCGCCAGTTTCTCGAGTTCTCGGGCAGGATGCGCGGCAAGCACTCACAGAGCTTCTTCAGCAGGCTCCTGGCGCAAAAACATGCCAGCTATCACACCTATCAGGGCAAAGACCGCGTGTACCACGTCTTCTCGCGGACGGTTCTCAAGGCGATTGAGCGCGAGGCTCTCCGGACGCGCCAGCGGCACTCCCTCGACTACATCAAGACGCGCCTGGTTTTGCTCGATTTTGTGCTTTCGAATCTGGACTATGACTATCTCGAAACAGAAGCTGAGAAGGTCCCTTTCTTCGAGACGGTGATGAAGGTCAGCAGGGATCTCTTGCCCGCGCGGGTGTACACGTCAAAGGCTTCGGCGAGCAAAACCAAGCGCTATTTCGTCGACGGCTTCCCTGTCTTTCAAAAACGAACTGCGTCGGGTTCGCCTTTCGTCACCTTCACATACGTTGAAGCAGGATCTACGGCGCTTAAAGCATTCAGTACGCACCTCGAGGCTTACCGGACCTTTTTGCGGTCCCTTCCGGAGTTTGAGTTCCTCTACCTCTCCCCTTCTGATCGTTGGTTCAAGGCAGCAGAAGCCGAGTTTTTCCGCATCGTCATAGGGCCGGTTGCCGGCAATTCCGGTGAAGCACTGCTTCGCTACTTCCACGTCCGGAGGACGTGGGAAACAGGCGAGCGGGTAGCCGCGATTGAGGTCGTGTTCCTGAATGCGGCAAGGCTTCAGTTTTGTGGCCAAGCCTTCGAGACTCTGTACCAGGAATGGGTTGCGGGCTCGGTGAAAGATGGAGAAGTGAGTCGTTCTGCGGCCCTTTTCGGTTCCCCGGTTTTAGCGACATTTCGAACACAAAAATGTGGTGATTCGCTGTCGGCTTTTTGGCTTGCAAGCGAGAAGTTAGGTGAAAGATCGCCGGAAATATCGAGAGACAAATTTTCATCCCTATTTGCATCCTATTTTCACGACTAGGACAGTCCACGGCCCAGAGACACAGGGGCTCGACTGGTCACGAAACATCGGAGTGGGACAACAAAAATTGGCTTTTGGGGGGAAGCAACCCCACCTTGAGCGGCGACGGGCTGCCGAACGCCACAGTCGCCGGGGGTCGCTACCACCCAGGTTGTAGAACAAACTTCCTGGCTCCGTCGCCAGCAAAGTAGCACGGGGAAGCAGCTGGCAAGTTTGAATCAAATCAGCTACAGGAGAACAACAGATGGCCCTGATCCCAAAGATCCAACCCAAGCAAGAGAAGAAGAAAATCTCAATGCGTCTCGACGAGAAAACGCACAGCCTGCTTCACCGTTATGCGGCTTTCCTCGGAGGTGCAACGTACGATTACATCATCGGCACATCGCTGAAACGCCTATTCCTGCAAGACAAGGAGTTCCGTGAGTGGCTTGAAAAGATCCGTCTAGAGTCGACTGCAACCTCTGATGAGCCTCAGCCCGCAAGCCAAACTGCGGAGATTGCAACAAGGGCTCTAGGAACGGCATCATGATGCAACGTGTCCTCAACTCGAAGAACTTCCTTGCCCTCCTGCTAGCTCTGGTGACGGGGACGGCTCTGTACTTCGAGATGCCCTGGCCCATGACGGCTTCCCTCGTTCCTCCGTCCTGGAACGAATACTACTTGCGATTGCTCGCACTCCGAGACCCTTGGACCTATGCGGGGCTGAAAGCCTGTTATCAAGTGATGCTGTTCACCACGCCGTACCTTGGGTACTCCTTTCTGTTCTCGGCGCTATACATCTTTACGTTGAGGCCGCGGAGAGCGGGAAAGCCACAACCGTTGCCACCTTATCCGGCTGTGGAAGCACGTACCAGGTTGAGCCTAGTGCTGGGGGAGGTCCACAATCCACGCCTTCCGGTCCCCACAGAGAAACCGAGTTGGCTGGTCATCCCGGAGCGCGGGCTGTTTACCGGCACGATGATCATCGGTGCGGTTGGCAGCGGAAAGACCAGTTGCTGTATGTATCCCTTTACCGACCAGTTGTTGGGCTATCGGGCTTCAAATCCTGAGGCCAAACCAAGCGGGCTCGTGCTCGAGGTCAAAGGGGATTTCTGCCACAAGGTAAAGGAGATCCTGGCCCGACACGGTCGCGAACAGGATTACATTGAAATCAGCCTGGATTCCGACTGGGCCTACAACCCTCTCCATAACGACCTGGACGGCTACGCGCTGGCCTACGGAATTGCATCCTTACTGAATAACCTTTTTGGTAAGGGTAAGGAGCCGTTCTGGCAACAGGCCTACACGAATCTCATCAAGTTCATCATCATTCTGCATAAGGTCGGCTTTGGATACGTCACCCTCTTTGATGTCTATGAATCGGCCATTTCACAAGAGGTCTTTGAACGGAAGATGAAAGAAGCCGAACAGAACCTCTCCGGCAAATGCATCCTCAGCGTTTCGCGCGCGACGTTCCAACCGCACGCCAAGGAACTTGCGGCAGTCGGCTTTGAGGCGGATGTGTCCGGCCAGGTGTATACCGTCCGAGACTCGCTCGAAGCAAGAGGGGTCCTTCAGAAGCTGGCCGTCAAGCCAACCGTCGGGTACGATCGCCCGGCTGGCAGCGTTGACCCGGACAGCCAGGAACAGCTTGAGGCCGTGAAGCGTTGGTATAACAGTGATTGGAAAAATCTGGACAAGAAGCTGCAAACCTCCATCATCGAAGGCATTTCCGTTTTCCTCTCTTTGTTTGATGACAATCCTCGTGTGAAACGGACGTTCTGTCCGCCAGCGGAGCTTTTCAGCAACATGGAACCGGAACCCGGAACCCGCAAACCCCTTCCTCCGATCGCAACACTGCTCGAGCAAGGCAAGGTCGTCGCGCTCAATTTTCCAGCAAGCATGAACCCCGGCTTGGCCCGGTCAATCGGCGTAATGCTAAAGATGGATTTCCAACGAGCGGTCCTGAACCGGATCCCTCTGATTGTCGCAAAGCCGGATAAACCCTGGCGACCTATCGTCTTCATATGCGACGAATATCAGCACTTCGCCACAGTAGGAGAGAACGAGCCCAGTGGCGATGAGAAATTCTTTAGTCTGTCCCGGCAGGCGAAGTGTGTCGCGGTTCTCGCAACACAAAGCATCAGCTCCTTGAAAACAACTCTCCCAGGTGACACCTGGCGAACCATACTGCAAACATTCCGGACAAAAATCTTCTTGGCTCTATCCGACGATTTCTCAGCCAAGATTGCCAGTGAGCTCTGCGGCCAGGACGAGAAGTGGCGGGTCAACTACAACATCTCGGAAAGCGGGCATGATTCGAGAGTCAGCTATCTGACCGGCAAGCCTCTGGCCGACAAAGCCCACATCAGCACTTCCAAGAGCTACAGCCAGCAGCGGGACTACCGGTTCGATATGAAGACGTTCATGGAACTGAAGAATGCCCAGTCTGTTACCTTGGCTTATGACGGCCTGGACCCATTGCCGCCGACGTTTTGCTACCTCAAGCCCTACTTCAATGACGTAAATAGATCCTACTTCCTCCAACTCGCTGAAGGGCAACTCTGATGAACGGGTTCGAGCTGATCCTTCCCTTCCTTCGCCCTATTCAGCATCTGATTCTGGACCCAGAGATCAGCGAGATCATGATCAACGGACCGGAGCGGATCTTTATCGAAAAGGCCGGCTACGTTCACGCTGTCCCTGATGTGCAACTAAGCGCTGCATCTCTCATGGTCGCAGTGAAAAACATTGCCAGAAGGTTGGGTGACGACATTTCCGAGGCGAATCCGATCCTGGACTCTCGTCTTCCCGATGGCAGCCGTGTGGCGGCGGTGATCCCACCATGCAGTATCCACGGCGTAGCCCTGACCATTCGAAAGTTCAATTCTCATAGATTCAAAATGAATGACCTGATCGAGTTAGGAACGGTCACGGCGGAGCTTGCGGTCCAGTTGGAAGAATACGTTCGGCAGCGCAAGAACATCTTGATCTGCGGGGGAACCGGAAGCGGTAAGACGACCACTGCTAATCTTTTAACCGAATTCATCCCCAATGACGAGCGCATTGTGTTGATTGAGGACACGGCTGAGATACAGATTCACAAAGAGAACGTCCTTCGGTTTGAAGCTCGCCGCGAGCAAAACGGTCTGCCGGCCGTAACCATCCGAGATCTTCTGAAAGCAACGCTCCGCCATCGGCCGGATAGGATCATTGTTGGGGAGATTCGCGGCGGAGAGGCATTTGACCTTCTACAGCTGCTTAACACCGGCCACAGTGGAACCATCTCAACCGTGCATGCCAACTCTGCCTCTCAAGGTATTTCGAGGTTCACAACATGTGTCTTGCAAAGCGGTATCGAAATGCCGTATCGCGCCATTAAGACGAATATCGCAGATTCGCTAGATGTCATCGTTCAGATTGAGCGCAGACCAGGTAGGCGATTTGTCTCTGAAGTCATTGAAATCTGCGAATTTGACGCCGACACCGACCGTTACGAATTTCGGTCCATTTACACTCGCGGGCCGTCTTGCATACGGTCACTAGCTTGAAATGATGGGACCATGTCACTGCATGGCCACTACCACATACACCGTGCGCCTGCTCAACAGTCGGTACAAACGGTACAAATCACTGACCTCCTGGTCCCGAACCGTACTTTCAAAAGGCCGACCGATTTCCGGGGTGCTTGGTACGGCGAACTTCTGTGCGGTCATTGGTCCAGATAGGAAAGCGCTCCGGCCGACTCTAACGGCCGTGACTCGCTCGGATGAGGTTGTCATGACCCCGATGGAATCGTCTCGGGAACAGACAGGACGGTCAGAAGGCTTCTCGTTCTTGTCCCGCCGTTTCACAATCATTGCGGGGTGGGCACAAAATTGGGCACAGCGAGAGTGAATCCGAAGAACGGCACATCAGAGGCTTGTAACCCAGTGATATAATGGCAGTAAGCGACGCGCCCGTAGTTCAGTCGGATAGAGCGTCTGCCTTCTAAGCAGAGGGCGTCGCGGTATTTCGGCTGACTTACTCTGTGGGCCTGTAGCTCAATGGATAGAGCACTGGACTTCTAATCCAGCGGTTGTCGGTTCGAGTCCGACCAGGCCCGC
>Ga0181532_10002679_pt1 | contig 16545 bp, 19 predicted proteins | sample PEATcosm2014_Bin_33_FD_119768 | JGI IMG/M metagenome (GOLD analysis project Ga0181532, IMG submission 119768) | Peatland microbial communities from MTU Mesocosm Facility, Houghton, MI, USA - PEATcosm2014_Bin11_30_metaG | ecosystem: Environmental > Terrestrial > Soil > Wetlands > Peat | place...
CGGGTATGTTCCACGAGGCCCGTCTCCTATGCATGAGGCTCTGCGCCGGCCAGCCGGCTTAACCCTCGCACCGTTGCATATCGGATGACGGGCCACCCTCAGGCCCAGCAATCATAGGGTCTATGTGGCGGCGGTGGACACGGGCCACGTGATCGAGGCGAGCCTTGGCTATTACATCAATCCGCTGATGAACATGGCCGCCGGCGCGCTTCTGTTTCACGAACGGATGAGCCGCGGCAGCAAGATCGCCGTTGGCCTCGCGGCCGTCGGCGTCGCCGTCCAGACCGCGGCGCTAGGCCAGGTCCCCGCGATTTCGCTCAGCCTTGCAACCACCTTCTGCATCTACGCCATCTTGCGAAAGCGGGCGAAGGCGGACGCCCAGACCGGCCTCTTCATCGAGTGCGTCTATCTCACGATCCCCGCCCTGCTTTACGTGCTGCATTTGCAGGCGAGCGGGGCGGGACACTTCGGCGCCGGCGCGGCGGTGACCATCCTGCTGATGCTTGCCGGCCCGGCGACAGTGGTTCCGCTCGCCCTCTTCGCCTGGTCGGCGCGGCGGCTGCCGCTGAGCGCGGTCGGCTTTCTGCAGTTCATCGCACCGACCCTCCAGTTTCTTGTCGGCCTCGCCTTCGGCGAACCTTTCACGCCGATGCGCGCCCTGTCGTTCGCCTTCATCTGGCTCGGCGTCGGCGTGTTCGCCTTCGGCGCGTGGCGGCAGACCCGCATGCTGGCAACGGTCTAGCGCGCTCGCCCCGTCCGAAAACGGGACACGTCCATCGAGCCCCACGTAACGCGCCCTTCATTTTGGTCAAGGTAAACAAAGACCGTCACTTGCGTAGCGGTTTTTAATCATGCGTCCAGCATCCGCCGGAGCGGCAACGCTCGCACACGGCGCAACATCCCCGATCAAGGTTCTGCGTACGGGGATGTCGCCGAAGCGGGCGACCTTTCCGGCGGCTGTCGGGACTCCTCTCCCGCTGAACCAGATCCTCGTCGGCGATTGCCTCAAAGAGCTGGCGCGCCTGCCCGCCGCCTGCGTCGATCTCGTCTTCGCCGATCCGCCCTATAATCTGCAGCTCGAATCGACGCTGTCGCGCCCGGACCAGAGCCTCGTCGACGCCGTCGACGACGAGTGGGACAAATTCGCCAGCTTCGCCCACTATGATTGCTTCACAGCGTCGTGGCTCGAAGCCGTCCGCCGCGTGATGAAGCCGGACGCGACGCTGTTCGTCATCGGCTCCTATCACAACATCTTCCGCGTCGGTTCGCTGCTGCAGGATCAGGGTTTCTGGATCTTGAACGACATCGTCTGGCGCAAGACCAATCCGATGCCGAATTTTCGCGGCCGGCGCTTCACCAACGCGCATGAGACGCTGATCTGGGCGGCGAAGGATCAAAACGCCAAAAACTACCGCTTCAACTATGAGTTGCTCAAGGCCGGCAACGAGGATTGCCAGCTGCGCTCCGACTGGCTGTTTCCGATCTGCACCGGCGGCGAGCGCCTGAAGGATTCGGCGGGCCGCAAGACTCACCCGACGCAAAAGCCCGAGGCCCTGCTCGCCCGCATTCTACTTTCGGCGACCAACGCGGGCGATGTCGTGCTCGACCCCTTCTTCGGCTCGGGCACCACCGGCGCCGCCGCGAAACGGCTCGGCCGCGCCTTCATCGGCATCGAACGCGACGAAGGTTACGCCGCCGCCGCGGGAGCGAGAATCGCCGCCGTCGAGCCGCTGCCGCCGGAGGCGATCGCCTTCACGCCAAGCCGGCGCTCCGAGCCGCGCGTGGCCTTCGCGGCCATCGTTGAGGCCGGCCTCATCGCGCCCGGCGCCGCGCTATTCGACGAGAAAGCGCGTCATACGGCCACCGTCCGCGCGGATGGAACCATCGCGCTCGGCGCCGTCGTCGGCTCGATCCACAAGATCGGGGCGCTGGCCCAGGGCCTGCCCGCCTGCAACGGCTGGACCTACTGGCATTACCGTGCGGATGGTGGATCGGCGCCGATTGATTCGCTTCGCGCCACGGCGAGAGAGCGGTTGCGCGAGGCGGGGGCGTAACCGGCCGGCCTGCTCGGAGCGCAGCCGCGATTCAGGATCTCGTCATCCGGCGAATATCGGTTAAGGTGAACGCCGCCCGCAAGCGGAGCTTTTCCGATGCCTCAGCATGACGCCAAAGACGCGCCGAGCGGCGCCCCGCCGGCCAAGGGCGAAAGCCTGCGCGACAAGATCGGCCCCGCCATACTCGGATTCCTGTTGACCGGCGTCGTCGGCACGATGGTGGCGACCTGGTTTCAGCAGCGCGGCTGGGCCTGGCAGAGCAAGGTGACGCAGGTTGAAAAGGATACCACGAGCGCGCTGGACTCGCTTCACTCCACCTCGGATCTTCTGGACAAGCGTTGGTCCGCCACGTTCCAGATGGTTCAGGCGATTGAAAACAACAAGCAAGGAGACGAGGCGAAAGCGATCAGGGATGCCTTCGTTTCCGTCAACAATGATTGGGAGCTGCAATACGCCAATACCGACGCCTCGGTTGAATTCAACGTCGATCGGCCGTTCGGCGTCGACTCGAAGCGCATGCCGGACGCCGTGTGGCTGTTTCAATGCAACGCCTTCCCCTTCGACAGCAAAGGGGGCATCGACCCGGATTCAGCTCACACCATCCTGACGGTGATCAACCATTGCCACGATCTCGTGAAATCGGGCATCGAAGATCTTGGCAAGACGGCGGGCGACCAGACCGCGCGCAAACGACTGATCGACCAATCCTATTTTCGTTTGTCGAACATTTATTATATCAACGACGCGCTTCGATGCGTCATCCTGGAGCGCGCCGTCGCCATGCGCCAGGGCCTCGACACGGAGCTCAGCCTCGGCTCATTCTTTCAGATCGGGCCGCAGACCTACAGCATTCCCGTCAAGGAGAGCGATTGCGTCGCGCCCTACAAGGAGTGGTCCGCCAAGAATCCGCCGAAGCAACAATAGATTGCTCCCGAGCCGCCAGCCGGCAAGGCGCGCGGAGCGGCAGTAGTTGAGGCGCCTCGAACCAATCTCCCGGAGAGCGTTCATGAGTCGAGCAGGCGATCGAACGGCCTACATCATCGGCAGCGGCATTGCTGGGCTGGCGACCGCCGTCTATCTGATCCGCGACGGAGGCCTCTCCGGCGAGCGGATTTGCATTTTCGAGGATTTGAAAGTCGCCGGCGGCTCCCTCGACGCCTCCGGCGCCGCGCAATCGGGCTATGTCATGCGCGGCGGGCGCATGTTCGAGGCGCACTATGTCTGCACCTATGATCTCCTGTCGGGCATACCGTCCTATGACAACCCCGATATTTCGGCGCGCGACGACATTTTCAACTTCACGCGGGAGGCGAGCTGGCGCGCGACGGCGCGGCTCGTCGATCGCGACGCCAGGGTGCTCGACGTCTCCTCGATGGGCTTCGACAACGGCGACCGCCTCGCCCTCCTGCGGCTGCTGTTGCGCAGCGAAGATTCGCTTGGCGCGCGCCGGATCGACGATGTTTTTCCGCCGCATTTCTTCACGACGAATTTCTGGCTGATGTGGGCGACGATGTTCTCGTTCCAGCCGTGGCACAGCGCGGCGGAAATGCGGCGCTATCTCTTGCGCTTCATGCATCTGTTTCCAACAATCGCGGATTTATCAAGCATCTACCACACGCGCTATAATCAATATCACTCGATGGTCTTGCCGATTCAAAAATGGTTGCGCGAGCGCGGCGTCAAGTTCGAGAACGAGACGCGCATTACTGACATGGCGTTTCGCGCCTCCTCGGATCGCTATCGGGTCGCGACCTTGAAGGTTCTGCGAAAAGGAGAAGAAAGCGAGATCGCGCTCAACGAGAATGATCTCGTCATCGTCACCAATGGGTCGATGACGGACGCCTCGACGCTGGGCTCCATGACGGCGCCCGCCATTCTCGACCGTGGCGAACCCGGCAGCGCCTGGGCGCTCTGGAGACGGCTCGCCGCCGGGCGACAGGGTTTCGGACGTCCCGAGGCGTTCATCAGCGACATCGACAAGTCGAAATGGCTGTCGTTCACCGTGACGACGCGGCTTCCCCTGCTGCGGCGGCTCTTCGAAAATCTGACCCACAACACGCTTGGACGGGAGGGATTGATCACCTTCAAGGACTCAAGCTGGCTGATGACGATCCATCCGCATTACTATCCCGCCTATCCCGGCCAGCCCGAGGACGCCGTCGTGTGGTGGGCCTATGGGCTCAATCCCGACAGCGAAGGTGACTACGTCAAGACGAAAATGGCCGATTGCACGGGCGAGGCGTTTTTGCGCGAGGCTTTTTCGCATCTTCATTTCGAAGAAAATATGGACGCGTTGATCGCGCATTCGCACGCCATTCCCTGCATGATGCCCTATATCACCAGCCAGTTCATGCCGCGCGTGAAGGGGGACCGCCCCGAGGTCGCGCCGGAAGGCTCGGAAAATCTCGCCTTTGTCGGCCAGTACGCCGAGGCACCGGACGATACGGTGTTCACGGTCGAATATTCCGTGCGCACGGCGTGGATGGCGGTGAAGTCGCTGCTCGGATCTAGCGCAGCGATCCCGCCGGTCTACAAGGGTTGGCGAGACCCGCTGGTGCTTCTGCGCGCGGTGAAGGAGACACTGCGGTAAGGCCGGGAATGTCCACCAAAAACCCCCGAAGCAACAATGGACTGAACGATAGATGATGGAGGAGCGCATGCATCTTGGCCGTCGCCAATTCCTTTATCTCGCCGGCGCGGCCGGCGCGGCCGTCGCGGCGCCGGCGCTGGCGCAGGATGGCGCCCTCACCCTTCTCTTCATCCGCCACGCCGAGAAGCCGGACGAGGGCTGGCCCGGACCCGGCTACACGCTGGACGGAGTCCTCGACAAGAAAAAATCCCTCGTCATCCGCGGCTGGCAGCGCGCCGGCGCGTGGGCCGCGCTGTTCGGCGCGGGCTTGGGGGGCGCCGATTACCCCCGCCCCGCCGTAATCTACGCCGCCAATCCAGACTCCGAGACCGGCAAGGAGCCAAGCCAGCGCCCTTACGAGACGATCGCTCCGCTCGCCGCGCGGCTGAATCTCAAGCCGGCGCTCACCTACGCGGTCGGGCAGGAAGACGCCCTCGTCGCCGAAATCACGGCCCTCTCCGGCGTCGTTCTGGTGTGCTGGGAGCACACCGCGATCATCGACCCCTTGCTGCCGGCGCTCGCCGGCGGCCAGCACATTCCCGGTCTCCCGAAGAAATGGGACGGGACGCGCTACGACGTCGTGCTGCGCCTCGATCGCGCCGCGCCCGGCGCGCCCTGGTCGTTCAAACCGCTCTTCCCGCGCCTGCTCTCGGGCGATTCCGATGCGCCGCTGACGTAAAGGGCGTCTCGCCGCTTCCTTCGCCTCCCGCTTTGAAAAAGCAAAAACCCCGGCCATCGCTGGCCGGGGTTTTCTTGCCTGGCGCCCTTGAAAGCGAGGCCGAAAGGCTTGGCTCAATACTTCGCGACGACCGGGGCGGGCGCAGCCGTGTCGAACTTGTAGCTGAAGCCGACCTGCACGCGGTTCTCGTTGAAGTTGCGGTTGAAATAGGCGCCGGATGCGCCGAGGACCGGCGAATAGAAGGAGGTGGCGTAAACGGTCGAATGTCCGAAATCGGTATAGCGATATTCGGCCCGGATCGACCAGTTGTTGGTGACGGCGTATTCGAGGCCGCCGCCGACCGTCCAGCCGACCCTTGTCGTCGAGGCGCTGGTGGAGCCGCCGAACGGACCGAAGGGGGTGCCAAGGGGGATTGCAGCCGCAGCCAAAACACCAACCGGAACTGGCGCAACGCCGTAAACGCCGCCCGGGAAGTTGCCGGAGACATTGCCGTTGAAGCCGCCGAAGGCGACGCCGCCGGTGGCGTAGATGAGGACGCGGTCCCAAGCGTAGCCGATCCGGCCGCGGATCGAGCCTTCGATGTCATGATTGACATTGACGTTGACGGTGCCGCCGAGCGGCGCGGAAAGGAAGCCGCCGCCGACAAGGCTTGACCCGAACGGAAGATTCCCCGAGTAGGACTTGCTGAGGCTGGTGCCGTCGACATCGCCTTCGAGACCGATGACGAACTGGCTGATCTGCAGATTATAGCCGACATGCGCGCCGCCGATGACGCCGCTAGTGTTATAGTTGAACGCGCCATAATCGCCGAAATTATCGCCGAAGCTGACGTTGTTCTGGCCCCAGCCGTAGCCGACCTGGCCGCCGATATAGAAGCCGGTCCAGGTGAAGATCGGGGCCGGCGGGATATAGACCGGCGGCGGCGCGCGGGAGGGAAGATCCGCCGCGAAGGCGGATCCGGCGAGCGCGATCGCACCGGCCGAAGCCAACAGAAATTTACGAAACATAATGCTTTCCCTTCAAACGTTGTGTGCTGACCAGTTTACGCCGTTCCGATTTCTCGACACAGGGGCGCGGCTTGAAAATGGGCGAATTCGCGCGCGATTCCGGACCGGTGTGCCTTAAAGGTCACAGACGGACGCCCCGGCTAAAACCCATGCGCGGCGCCGAAGCTTCAGAGCGCCACCATTCGGTCGCGAACCAATCCCTGCGTCGCCCCCAGATCGCACGCGCCCCATGTCCCGCGCGCGCCCCGCGTGGCATAGGCCTCGGCCAGAGCGCCATTCGCCTCATGCAGCGCGGCGAGCGCGCCGAGCCGCGCCAGCCTCTCCGCGGTGATGCGCGCGTGGGCTTCGGCGTCCTCGCCAGACGCAAGCCGCCTGATCTCATCCGCCGCCGCCTTTCCGGGCGCGCCGCAGGCGCCCGCGAGCGTGTCGATGACGCCCGAATCGCCCTTGCGCAACACCCGCAGAACGTCGAGCGCCATGACATTGCCCGAGCCCTCCCAGATGGCGTTGAGCGGCGCCTCGCGATAAAGCCGCGCTATCGGGAAATCCTCGGCATAGCCATTGCCGCCGAGGCATTCGAGCGTCTCGTAAATGAACGCGGGCGCCATTTTCGTCACGCGGTATTTGACCGCCGGCGTCATGAGCCTTGCGTAGGCGCCGTCAAGCGGGCTGGCATGGGCGCGGGCGAGGCGAAAGACGAGCGCGGTATTGGCTTCGCTCGAAAGCGCAAGATCGGCGAGCACCGCGCGCATCAGCGGCTGCTCGATCAGGGGACGCCCGAAGACCAAACGATGGCGCGCGTGATGGACCGCGAGCGCCAATCCGAATCGCATCTGCCCTGCCGCCGCGATGGCGCAATCGAGCCGCGTCAGTTGCACCATGTTGAGGATGGTGCGAACGCCCTCGCCCTCGGCGCCGACGCGCTCGGCATAGGCGCCGATGAACTCGACCTCGGCGGAGGCGTTGGAGCGGTTGCCGAGCTTGTCCTTGAGGCGTTGCAGGCGCAGGCCATTGACGCTTCGATCAGGCCGGAAGCGCGGAAGAAGAAAACATGTGAGCCCGCCTGGCGCCTGCGCCAGCACGAGAAAACCATCCGACATCGGCGCCGATAAAAACCATTTGTGGCCGGTGATCTCATAATGGCCGTTGATGGGCCTCGCCTCGGTGATGGTGGCGCGCACGTCCGTGCCGGACTGGCGCTCGGTCATGCCCATGCCGAGCGTCGCGGATTTTTTTGTAAACCAGGGCCGGAAGGCGCCGTCATAGTCGCGCGCTGTTGTGTAGGGACGCCAGGCGTCAAGGATTTCGGGCGCTGCTTTGAGCGCGGCGCCGGCGGCGCCGGTCATGGTCAGCGGGCAGATGTGGCCGGCCTCGATCTGCGTCGCCATGTAGAGCCGCGCGGCGCGTTCTACAACATCGCCCGTAGAATCGTGCAGCCCCGCCGTCATGCTCTTGCGCATCAGGGCATGCCAGGCCGGATGGAACTCGACGCGGTCGGCGCGCTCGCCATTCGGTTCGAACGCGCGCAGGCGCGGCGGATTTTCATTGGCGAGGCGGCCCAGCTCCATCGTCTCGGCGGACCCGTATTCCGCGCCGAAGGCGGCGAGATCTTTGGCGTCGACGCCGGCGCGAGAGACCGCCTCGCGCAGCGGAAGATCGCTGGTGAAAAGATTGACGTTCTCGAACGGCGGCGGCTGGTTTGCACCCATCTCCGCGATGCCTTTACCCGGCCTTTGCTTCACTCAAACGCGACGACGAGGCCGAGCCTGTCGAACTCCGCCTCGATCGCCTGCGCGATCGCCTGCAATTGCTCGACGCTGATCTCCTCGGCCTCGTGCGGCGGGTCGAAACTCAAAATCTGGTCCATGTCAACCACGAAGTCGGCGCGCTCTTCTACATTTTGCAGAGCGGGCGCCGGTAGAATCGTCAATACGCGCTCTCCCCAATGAACGCGGATCGCGCCTTCGGTCAGAACGATCTGCGGCCCCGCTCGCCTCGCCATGCTCCGCCCATCCCCCACAGCCCTGTTTCACGTGAAACAGGGGGGTGTTTCACGTGAAACACCTGCCGAACGCGCCGCCTCGATCACCTTGCGCATGAGGCTCGGCAGAGCTTCGGCGTCGAGGCTTGCGGCCGCCGCCCAGCGGCAGTCGTCGGGCGCCGGCCGGCCGGCTTCGACTTCGGCCACATATATCGATAGCTGCAATTCGAAATGTGTAAACCCGTGCTTCACAAATCCGTCGAGTTTGCGATAGCGCGCCTTCATCGGCGCGAGGCGGCGGGCGGCGCCTGCGTCGAAATCGGGGCTCCAGGGCGTGCCGGGGATTTCCGTCATGCCGCCAAGGAGGCCCTTTTGCGGCCGCGTTCGCACCAGAACCGCGCCGTCGCCGCGTAAGATGAAGAACGCCGCGCCGCGGCGCTGCGGCCGGACCGGCTTTTGCCCCTTGACAGGAAAGCGCAATGGGTCTCCGCGCCCGGCGCAGGCGGGGCTCAGCGGACAGATCGCGCAGGCCGGATTTTTCGGCGTGCAGATCGTCGCGCCGAGATCCATCATCGCCTGCGCGTGATCGCCGGGGCGCTTCGGCGGGGTCAGCGCCGCCGCGCGCGCGCGGATGAGGGGCTTTGCGGCGGGCGGCGGCGTCTCGATGGCGAAGACGCGCGAGATCACACGCTCCACATTGCCGTCGACCACCACCGCGCGGCGGCCGAAGGCGATCGCCGCGACCGCCGCCGCCGTATAGGGGCCGAGCCCCGGCAGGTCGCGCAGCGCCGCCTCCTCCTCGGGAAAACGTCCGCCATAGCGCTCGGCGACGACGCGCGCGCAGGCGTGGAGATTGCGCGCTCTCGCGTAATAGCCAAGCCCCGCCCATTGCCGCATCACCTCCTCGACGGGCGCCGCCGCCAGCGCCTCGACGCCCGGCCAGCGCGCGAGGAAGGCGGAAAAATAGGGGATCACCGCCGCGACGGTCGTCTGCTGAAGCATGATTTCGGAGAGCCAGACGGCGTAAGGATCGCTCGCGCGCCCGGGCGGCGCGCGCCACGGCAGGGCGCGGGCATGGCGATCGTACCAGGCGAGCAGCGGACGCCCGTGTGACGACTTGAGCAAAACGTCATACATGCGCCTCGTTTAGCCGTTCTGCTTGTCCCAGCAAAGTCTTCAGATCACGCTCGGGGGGAGCGAAAAGATGCAAGATTCCTCGCCCGCAAGGGTCAGCCCCGTTCCGGGGGGACGCCAGGCGGCGATACCCTATCTCAGCGTGCGCGCCGCCGGCCGCGCCATCGACTTCTACAAACGCGCCTTCGGGGCGGCGGAAGTGCTGCGCATCGAGCATGATGGGCGCATCGGTCACGCCGAACTCGAAATCGGCGACGCCCGCATCATGCTCTCCGACGAATTTCCCGACAATGAGGCGCTGTCGCCGCACAGCATCGGCGGCACCGCCGTGCTGATCCATCTTTATGTCGCCGACGTCGACGATTTCACCCGCCGCGCCGAGAACGAAGGGCTGAAAGTGCTGCGTCCCGTGGCCGACCAGTTCTATGGCGACCGCGGCGGCAAGTTCGAGGATCCGTTCGGCCATCGCTGGTGGATCGCCAGCCACGTCGAGGATGTCCCCGCCGAGGAGATTCACCGCCGCGCCGCCGCCCTCTACAGCAGCGCCCCGCCGAACCAGGGCGGGTAGCGGATCACAATCGGACGATTGTCGGCAATTTATGCGTGTGGATTGCTGCGGAAAGACCGGCTCAGGATTGAAATCATCGGGGCGACAGACTCGCATTCAAAACCGCATGACTGTACGACTTTTTTCTGTACAAGTTTGATGTTTCAAATGATTATCAACCTGTTGTGACGCGCGGGCTGTCGCGCCTCGATATTTTTGGGTGCATTTTTAAATTTCATAATGGAGGATGCATGATTACGATTCTGCGCTCCGACGTTTGTTCCGTTGTTTTGCTGGTCGGCTCGGTTTTCGTACTGCCTGCGACAGGGAACGCAGGCCCTGCTTATGGCGCGGTGAGCGTTTCTGTTCCCTTCGTCAACGCGGCGCAGCTTAGCTATCCGCTTCAATATGTCAGTCCTCAAATAAAGATCGGGTTCAACAGCCCCAATGCGACCGCCGCCAACCCGGCGTTTAATGTCACCATGGACACGGGGTCTGTGGGCGTCATTGTAGGAAGTTCCTATTTCGCCCCGCCGGCAAATGGGAGACTGGATCCGAGTTTTGTCGGTCCCGGAAGCGAAACGCTTACCAGCAGCGGCATTATATTCACCGGCGATTGGTATAAAACCACCGTGAATTTGTACAACAGCAATGCCGTGGTCGCCACTTCGACAATACCTGTTCTGGCCGTAACCAAGGTTTCTTGCGAACCGAACGCCAGAGTTTGCAACCCGAACACCATAGCTAGCACCGCGCCGAGCACGCATTATTTTGGCATTGGTTTTAGCGGGGGGGATGGCCTACCGCAGGGCACACCGGACAAGAACGCTTTTTTGAATGTCACGAGCATCTCGGGGAGCAGCCTGCTCCCTTCGCCAGGCTATATTTTATCGACGCAAGGCGTGCAGATTGGTTTGACGTCAAGCAATACGCAAGGTTTCGCCATGATCAAACTGGAGCCGCTGCTGGCGCCGAATTCCACCCAATGGCAAACCGCCCCTGCATCTGCAAATCTCCTGACCGATTGGCAACATGCCGTGGCGACGATCTCGGTGAACGGAAAATCGGGAACCGGCAGCATCTTGTTCGATACCGGCGTGACGACTGGTTTTTTGACGCCGCCGACAGGGGTGATGCCCGGCACCGGAGCGGGGCCTAGCGGCGCCGAGTGCAACGGTTCGAACCCGCCGACCTGCGCTGTAAGCGGAACGAAAATTCAGGTTTCTTTTTCGGTTGCTTCCTTTAGCTATACCGTGGGCGCCAATAACGGGGCTCAAAATGGAAATCCTGTTTCGCCGGTTGCTGTGTCAGTCGAGCAGCATAGCGCGCCATTTTTGAACACGACCGTTCGTTTTTTGCAGGCGTTTAACTATATTTACGATGCGGCCAATGGTTTCATCGGCCTCAAAACCACGGGCGTGACGCCGGCTCAATATGCTGCCTACATACCTTTCGGTTTGGCGTTTGACGGCGTTTTCCAGTGTTTTTTCAGCTGGGCTCAAGGCAATTTTGGATTATCGTCGAACGGCTCACAGCTCTCTACGAACTATAGCTGGCCCTACACCTATAGTTACAGTTCCAGCATGCACGGGTCTCGTTACGGTCCCAATGGACAGACGTCCATTGCAGTTTCCTCCGGGAGTCCAGCCTCGGCGCCCGCGACAACCGCCAATGATGTATATATTTTGAGCGCCAATGGACAGGCTACGAATGAAGGCGCTCTGTCAGGCTGGTTGTCCGCGGCGGGTTGTCAGTAAGGCTCTCGCGCAAGCGGGGCGCATTCAGCGGCAGGGGAGCGGCGCGAGGACGGCGGACCGCCTGCCGGGCGCAGATGATCTTTCCAAAGGCTTCGGCCAGTCGGACGTCATCCTCTATCGGGATGAGATCGTCGGCGCGGACCTCGCCGCCATGTCGCAGCCCGCGGGCGGCTTCCAAGTGGGGAGGCCCGATTGCGACCATCAAATCGCCTTGGCCGCATCCGCCGCCGCCGCCAGCATTTCTGCGCGAAGACCTTCGTCTTTCACCGCTCTCGCTATGCCCGCCCCGCCAGATAGCACGGCGAGAAAAGCCCAGGCGCGCTTACGGTCGGGCGGATCGCCAAAGCCGGCTGCGAGCGTCTCGATGAGTCTGTTCAACTCCGACTCGTAAGCCTCCCGCGTCGCCGCGTCGGCGCGGCCGACGTCCGGCGTGAAACTCGGCAGCGCGCAAGCCTCCTCCATGCCAACGTCCATCCGCTCGCCCAAATAGAAATCGACGAAAGGGGCGCACCAGTGAGGACCATACCTATCCTGGAACGTCTTCACGCCATCTCGCAGAAACGCGATTCCATGAACGACGGCCAATCGGAAGGCGTCCGCTTTCGAGCCAAAATGCGCGTAAAGGGCGCCCGATGTCATGCCCGCCTCCCGCGCGAGCGCATCGACGCCGATTCCGCCATAACCGCCGACCCGGAAACCGCGGCCGGCAGCCTGTAACAAGCGCTCGCGTGCGTCGCCGCCCGCGCCCTTCGCTCGACCCACGTGTCGTCTCCGTTGTTTTCGTAACGATCGTTATTTTCTGCTTGACGGGATAACGATCGTTATCATTACTGAAATTGGGATCGTTATATAACGATCGTCATCGAGACGGCAACCTGACTCGTTGCTCTTCCGCATGGTTGCAAAGGAGGCTTAGCAATGCCCGTTCAACTAATCGTTTCCGAAGGCGTCCTGTCCGCTGACGCAGAAAAGGTCACGTTCAAAAAAACTCACAGATCTGCTGCTCAAGCTGCATGGCCTGTCGGGGAATGGCTTCATGACCCCTAACATCATCGGCGAGGTGGTGGTTGTGCCGAAGGGACGAAGCTTTGTTGGCGGCGAACCTGCCGACATCGCCATTTTCGAGTTGAAGGTTCCGTCCTTTGTCCTGCCGACGAAGGAATTGAAGGATGCATGGGTCTCGGAAGGAACCGCGATCATTGAGGAGGCCGCAGAGGGCCGTATTGGCAGTGAGCGAATTTTCGCCAACGTCGTGCATGCCGTCGAAGGCGCTTGGGGCATCGCAGGCGTCGCATATGACAACGCCGGCCTTGGCGCGGCTATCGCCATGAAGTCAGCGGCCTGACGCCGCGGCGTGGCGGCGAATATCTGGCCGCCACGCCGCAATCAATTCGTGGCGGCGATCCGGCGCCAGCCGGCCACGGCTCGAACGAGGTCCGCGGGAATCATAGAATTAAAAATCCTGGTTGCTTCGATGGCAGCAGCCATCGAAGAGCGCGCTCGCCGGGCGCCGCGATAGGCTGTTCTTGCAAGCGTGGCCTCGACTGAAGAACTTGCCTTTACCCCATGTTGCGAAGAACCGATCTTGCGGGTTGACAGTGGACATCACGTGTTAAAGCGCACATGTATAGAGTCCGCAGCGTGCGATGCATTTGTACCCGCCCGCGATGCGGGTTTCCGGCGCGTGTTTATCCCGAATGCGCGCGATTGGAGCAGGATGAGAAACTCGAGGCCCGCCATGTTTAAGGCTGCGCTCACGGCGCTCGTCGCCATGCCCCTGACATTCGCATCCGCCGACGCTTTCGACAATTTTGGACCCGACACCGCCGCATCCGCCTTCGCCGCCTATGGCCTTCAAGGTCTCGGCGCCGCGGGACGGGTGCAGCCCGACGATGGCGTTCGCCTGTTTGGCTCGTCCGCGGAAACGCCCGCCGCACCGCCTGCGTATACGCCCCTTTGCTGGACGCGCTATGCGACGGTTGCCAACGGAAACACCTTGGTGAATATGCCGTTTACGGTCTGCCGCTGAGCGGCGCCTGAAACAGCCGAAGACGCCGCTAATCACCGCAACGCCATTTGATCAGTAGGGCGGCGTCTTGCGGTCGCGCTGGGCCTTCGCCGCCTCGGTCCACCACGCGAGGTCGTCGGCGAAGCGCGGAAAGGCCTGCTCCAGAGCCTTACCGCCGTCGCCGATCGGCTCGCTTTCTGGGCTCAGCGCCTGCGCGATCGGACCCACGGTGAGCGTGCTCGAGATCACGACCATGCCCATCTCCGCGAGAATCGGATGCCAGGCCGAATTCGACCGCGCTCCGGCGAGCCGGCCCGCCGAATAGCTTGCGATCGCCGCGGGCCGCCAGAACCATTCCTCAAGAAAATGATCGGTGAGGTTTTTCAGGCCTGGTTGAATCGCCCAATTATATTCGCCCGCCACGAACACGAAGGCGTCCGCGGCCCGAATCTTCTTCGCCAAAGCCTCCATCGCGGGCGGCGCTTCGCCTTGCGGATATTCCTTGTACATGCGATCGAGCATCGGCAGACCGATCGCCTTGGCGTCGATGAGTTCGACTTCCTCCCCGCGCCGCCCAAGACCGGCCACGATATAGTCGGCGAGCCTGATGCCCATGCGGTCGGACCGATAGGATCCGTAGAACACCAAGATCCGACTGGCCATCGCCTGCCTCGTTCTCAGGAGTGGTTTGCCCGGAGGGTGACCCAGGATCAACGTTAGCGCATAGGGTCAGCCGAGGCCATAGTTGGGCTGGCCGAATGCGCATCGTCGGGAGGGACAGCCGACCCGATCCGACGCTATTTCCCAATCTTAGCGGATGAACAGAGCAGCAATCGACCAGCGCCGACATCCATCGAGGCGTTTTGCGCTCTTCCCCCGAAAGCGCTACAAATCGCTATGCGCCCCCGCAAGGAACCCTGGTCGCGACCGCTTGCCGATCTCGTCGGACCGATCATTGATCCGGTGCTGGCGAAGCGCGGCTTTGGCCAGTCCGATATCATTCTTTACTGGGACGAGATCGTCGGCGAGCGCCTCGCCGCCATGTCGCAGCCGCTGCGCCTGCAATGGCCGCCGCGCCACGCCGGAGCGGACGGCTTCGCGCCGGCGGCGCTCATCGTGCGGGTCGAGACGGGATTTGCGCTCGAGCTGCAGCATCTTTCCGGCGCCGTCATCGCGCGCGTCAACGCCCATCTTGGCTGGCGCTGCGTCGACAGGCTTGTGCTTAAGCAGGGGCCGGTTGAGCGGCGCGGCCCCGCGCGCGGGCGCCGGGCGCCGCCAGATCCCGCGATTTTGAAGGCCGCGGAGGCCGCCGTCGGGCAAATCGACGATGAAGCCCTGCGCGCGGCCTTGACGCGGCTTGGCGCCGGTGTGCTAAGCCAGCCGCGGCCGGGCGGCGCGGGCAAAACCTGACCCCGACGCGCCGGCGCCCTTTTTCCGCCGCGCGGCGATGGTTTTGTCTGCGCCTTGGAAAACCGGCCGGTCCCGGCCCCGCATGGATGAACGCATGAAGACGCCGATCAGGATACCCGCCCGGAGCCGCCGCGCCATTTTGCGGATCGCCGCCTTCGCTGTGCTCGCATGCGGCGGCGCGCTAGCGGGCCTTGCCGGACGCGCGGCGCGGGCCGAGGGAACGACCATCCCGGTCGATCAGCTGATGGCCCCCGAGGCGCTGCCGGATGTGCCGGTCGGCAAGGCCGACGCGCCAGTGACGGTCGTCGAATACGCCTCGATGACCTGCTCTCATTGCGCCGCCTTCTACGCGACGACCTATCCGACCCTGAAGGCCAAATATATCGACACCGGCAAGGTGCGCTTCATCCTGCGCGAGTTTCCGCTGGATCCGCTGGCGACGGCCGGGTTCATGCTTGCCCGCTGCGCCGGCGACGACAAGCGCGAGGCGATCATCGATCTCCTTTTCGCGCAGCAGAAGAACTGGGCGTTCACCGACAAGCCGGTCGAGTCGCTCGCCGTGCTGGTCAAGCAGGCGGGCATCGGACAGGATAAATTCGAGACCTGCCTCAAGGATCAGGACCTCTACGATAACATCAACAAGGTGCGCGATCGCGCCTCGGAGAAATTCGGCGTCAGCGCGACGCCGACCTTCTTCTTCAACGGGCAGAAGCAGAGCGGCGAGATGACGCCTGAATCGCTCGACAAAATTCTGGAGCCGCTGCTGAAGAGCTAAAGGCGCGGGCGCCGAGGCGGCGGCTCGTCAGTCTCCGGCGAGGCTCTCGAGACGGACGCCGGTGATCTTGCCCGCCGCGTCGAAGCCGAACAACAGGCTGGTCGCATCACCGCGCGGGAAGACATACTTCACCACGTAGAATGTCTGGTCGCCGATTTTGCCCGTTTGCATGATTTCGGCGCGCAGCGGCGCCGCGCCATAGGTGTTGAGGTCGTGTGACATCGTCTTCACCGCTTCGTCGGTCACTTCGGCGACGAAGCCGGGCGCGTATTGCGCGCGGTCTGTCCGGCCAGCCTGTATCTCGGTGAACCATCGCATGGCCCATGTCGTCAGGGCGGCGTCCGTCTGCGCCGCGGCCGACGGACCCGCGTCGGCCGCGGCGCTTGCCGGCGCGACGGGACAGATCGCCAGCGCGGCGATCAACATGGGCGCGGCAAAGCGCAGCCGCGTGGCGCCTCGCCCGAATGTCGTATCGGATAGCTTCGTCATTCCTGCACCTGCCGCGCATGCCGAAAGGGGCGCCCGAAGCCGCCCCGATTTGCCCATCCGGCTGGCGGCAGTCAG
>Ga0181532_10002683_pt1 | contig 16530 bp, 13 predicted proteins | sample PEATcosm2014_Bin_33_FD_119768 | JGI IMG/M metagenome (GOLD analysis project Ga0181532, IMG submission 119768) | Peatland microbial communities from MTU Mesocosm Facility, Houghton, MI, USA - PEATcosm2014_Bin11_30_metaG | ecosystem: Environmental > Terrestrial > Soil > Wetlands > Peat | place...
GCCGGCACCTACTATTTGAGTCCGCTGCTCCAGTTTTCGGAGGCCAGGGATTTGCAAATCCAACAGGCCGAACTCGCAACGATGGCATTCCTCGAACGCAATCCCAAGGATTTCGACAATGCTGATTTGCTCAAATTGTTGTTTCTCAAATCGGCGCTCGGCAAGGCGCAGGATGAACGCATCAAAGAGTCGGTCGAGTTTCGGGCCAAGCAATTGCACCAGAAAGCCGAGATTGGCCGCATTGACATTCTCGCCACGCGCGACAACGAAGTTCTGGCCGCTGTCACCGGCCAGATCATCCGCAGCGGCATCTTCCAAGACAAGGCGTTCGCCGAGGCGTTTCCGTTCACGCTCCGGCTTCGCCTCATCCGTAACCCCAACATGGCCTTGAACGGACGCTTCCCCACCGCCGTGGGCGACTTCAAATATGAAATCAATCGTTAGCCTGTTATCGGTCACCGTCGCGGCGCTCACCGCCCATGTTGCCCTGGCGCAACCCGCCAGGGAAATCGTGAAGGATTTTCTGGATGAAAATGTTTTGATCGTTGTGCCGGTGGCCACCAACCGCGTCACCACCATCAGTTTCCCCAGCGCCATCACCGCCATTGACGGTGCAGGCGTCACGGCGGACGGAAAAACGCCGGGTCTGTTTCAATTGGCCCACACCAAGGGCTCCGCGTTTCTTTCTGTGCGCGCCCTGTTTCCAAAGGCATCCGCCAATCTCAACATCCGCTGGAACGAGCATACCTACGTTTTTGAACTGACTGAAAGCACCCACCCCGTGCTTTCACTCAATCTGGCAGCGCCACCAACGCCGGAGGAGGCTGGTGTCGGCCATGCGCCCAAAGTCAGTCCGCTAAAACTGCTGGCGGCGCTCGACAAGGCCAAGGTGTTTCCGTTGCTCAAAGCCCAGCAGCCCGAAAGTGTTGCCAACGTGGACTTCACCACCTACGACGGCAAGCCGCTGGTCAGCGATTTCAATGACTACGAAATCCAGATCGAGGAAGCCTTCCGCTTCAACGCCGAGGATACGCTGGTTTTTCGTCTCGTCATCACCAACAAGGTTGACGCGCCCTTGATTTATCAGCCGGACAGTTTCGTCTTGCGCGCCGGCAACCGCCTCTATCCCCAATCCATCAGCGACGGCGACGGCACGGTCCCGCCCAAAGGCCGAAACATTGTTTATTTCGCCGTCAGTGGCACGCCGGACGGCGGGCGCAACGAATTGTCTTTGCGCAATGCCTTCACAGTTTTGGTGACGCGCCTTTCGCCGCCACCGCCGCCGCCTGTCACTGTTACCAATGCTCCCAGCGTGCATCCCATCCGTTCACCCATGAACCAACCATGAAACCGCGCGACTTTCTCAATTTTTTCAAAACCAAGAGCGGCAAGCTCGTTGCCTTTGGCGCAGTGTTCGCCACCGCGCTGATCATTTTCAGCGTCGTTCGCAAACATCACACGTCCGCCGAAGATGCGGTCAGCGTTACGGCGCTGGCTACCAACGCCACGGACAAACCGCAGGTGGTGCGGTCTGTGGTGCGACCGATGCAGGCTTTTAATCCGCCGTCACCCAAGTCGCAGCCAACGGATTTGCCGTCATCGTTGTCGCCATCTCCGTCGTCATCGCCGCCTGCCTTGACGAAACCATCGCCGCTGCCGGTGGTTCCCGCGAACCAGACCCCCACGCTTTCGCCCATCAGTTTGTTTGCCGACAGTTCGGCAGGAATTGCCCAGCCAAAAAAGTTGAGCGCGGTGTTTGCCCCGTTCGGTCGGTTGATTCCCTGTGAAACCGTGGTGACGGTTGACTCAGCTTCCATTCAGACACCCATCATCGGTCTTGTCACCGAGAACGTGTATTTCGGGGGCAAATTGGTGATCCCGGCCGGCACGGAGATTCATGGGACGGCGCAAACCGACCACCAACGCGAACGCATCGCCAGCGGCAACACCTGGACGTTTATCTGGCAGAACGGGTTGGAAATGCAAATCAAGGCCATCGCCCTTGATCGTGAGTTTGAAAACAACACCAACCAGACCGGCTGGGCCATCACTGACGGCAGCGCCGGCTTGCGCGGCGAGGTCATCAAGTCCGACAACCTGGCCGACATTAAACTTTTTGCCGCCACGTTCCTGTCCGGCGCGGCCAGCGCGTTGACGGAAAAGCAGCAGACCGTCTTCGGCCCCATCAACAGTCCCACGCTTAACAACGCGCCCTTCACGGGCGCGCAGGCGGTGTTGCAAACCTATGCCCAACAAATCTTCGATTCGATTCAAAAGAACGGGTTCTACGTTCGTGTGCCGAGCGGAAAACAGTTTTATCTCTATGTCCTGCAAACCATTGACGCCGCCGACGCCTCGCTCGGCGGCACCGCCATTCCCGTTACCCAGGAAAAAGACGAACCATCCCAATCAAGACCATGAAAACGTATTATCTCATTCCACTGCTGTTTCTCTCCGCGTGTTCCACGACACCGAAGTTGACGTTGCGCCCACAACAGCCATCAACGACGGACGCCGCCGGCCTTCGTTGTCCTGAAGTCCTCCATGCCTACCACATCGGACGCTACGCCGATCCGAATGACAGTTTGATCATGCACGAGCAGCATGTCGTCTATCGCGTCGAGGAAAATACGCGCTGGAATTTTCATCCCGGCGCCGTTGGCGGCAGCACGACGCTGCCGCGCGACGCGGCCTTCGCCCCGGCTCCGCTCAACGACGCCATCCTGGCTGAAGTCAATTCGCAGCGCGTTGCCACCGCCCAAATCATGATTCAGGCCCGAACCCTTTCGGCGGCGCTGGCGCAATTCCAAACCGCGTTGCAGCAGACCAGGACCAACCTTCAGGAAACGCTGATTCTGCGGGCCTCAGTGAACGCAATGAAGCAGCGCCTCGACGCGCTCGAATCGGCGCAGGGACAGCCGCCGCCATTTTCAAGCTCCACGACCACAAACGAACCGCCTGATCCATTGAGTCCTTGAAACATTTTGCCGGAGCGGGGCGGTTTGACCGCCTCGTTCCGGCGAACACGGCAAATGCCGCGCCATTAAAACAAAAAAACAAGTCATTATGATAAAATCAAAAACATCCGCGCCAACGAGCGCAGGCGGCAATGCCGCCTCCGCAGAACAGCCCACTTTCCGGAGCAACCCTGAAGTGGATGCCAAGATTGATGCCCATATCAAAGAAAACCCGAAGTATTGGAGTTACGTCCAAGCCATGCCGCGCGAACGCCTCGAACGCAGCATGGTCCTGAACGAAGTGCGTGAACTCGACCGCCAGCAGCGCATCCGGGAAGGTGTCCTAAAACAGATCAATCGGAATCCAGAATTGAAGCGGGCTTACGACCTTCTGGTCAAAGACCTCCCGGAAGACCAGAAGGAAGGGGTTATCGCTCAACTCGGTCGCACGGCCAGGCGCGCGGTCGCCCGCCTGCAAGGCCAGCAACAGGCAAAAACGGAGGCTGTCACTGTGTAAAACCGCCGTCGCGCCCCGGTTTGGTTTTCCGGGCCAGGGCCGCGACGGTTACGCTTTGCAGCCGCTTGTCAAATCCGTCTCCAAGAGCATGTCCGGCTTGAGAAAATTTAGCATGAAACTTGCTGCAATTTATCTGACGGTAGGCGCCAAGAATCGAAAAACCGTTGGAGAATGGTATGCAACATCCCGTGGTTCATTTCGTCCGTGCGACCAAACTCTTGAATCACCTGATTCAAAAGCCAGCGGAGTGTTTTTTTGTCGGTTTTCCCTGCTTCCCGCTCATCACTGGGATATTTGTGCGCCGCAGCAGACTCCCAGTGACTGCCACTCCAGTTGTGATCCTCCCAGTGGGCCATGCGGCGCGGCGCGAGCCAGTTCGCGGACCACCACGCTTCGAGGAGCATCCCGACCCATAACCCCTCAACCACGGCGCGACACTCGTTGGTTCAAATCAGCCTGGGCCTTCCTGTTGTTCACTGCCATGAAGCCCACCCATAACCATTGAAGGGGAGTATGCGACGCGACGCAAATCTCATTGGACGCAAGGTTGCCCGGCTTCGTTATCAACAAGGGCTGTCCCAGGACCTGCTGGTGGCGAAGTTGCAGGTGCTCAAATGCGGCATCACCCGCGATGTGCTCTGCAACATCGAATTGCAGCGATATGTGGCCACGGACAAACACGTTTACTTTCTCGCAAAGGCATTGAAAGTGGAAATCGCGGAACTCTTTCGACCGTGAGCCGGCGCGCGACAGGAACAAGAAAATCATGGCAATCCGGAGAAACCGTGTAGAATCAGACCAGCAGCTTGACCTTTTCTCAACCCAGAGGCCGACTAATGACAACACTGACACAATACGGACGAATGGCCGAGATACACTGGCACGAACACCGTCCGAAGATGGTGCGCGACTTGGAACGGAAAGGACTCCTGCACCAGATGCTGCTGGAGGCGGAGGAAAAGACGAAGGACGAAATGGTCACGCTGCGCATGGAATTGATGCAGCAGGGATCAACGGCACAACAGGCCCAGGCCCAGGCGTGGGAAATGGTGCGGGAGAAATACATCCTCCTGCCGCCAGAAGAGTCCTAACGGACGGCCACCGCCGCCATCACGAAGAACCGCCAAAAAATCTCAACGCCTACCGCATCACCGAGGCTGACCGCTTGGGCGAGGGCGGGCCAAAATTAAAGTTCCAAAAAAACATCGCGGCAATCGAAACGCTGCGGCAACTCGATGCCGGGGAACGGCTGGCGACGCCGGAGGAAAAAGCCACGCTGGTAAAATACGTCGGCTGGGGCGCGATGCCCCAGGTGTTCGACGTGGACAACACCGACTGGCGCAAGGAGCAATTCCGGCTTTCGGAAATTCTTTCGGACGAAGAACACCGTTCCGTCCGCGCCACCACCCTCAACGCCCATTACACCGCGCCGACCGTCATCGGTGCGATGTATCGCGCCGCCGAGCGCTTTGGCTTCAAGGGCGGGCGCGTGCTCGAACCCGCCTGCGGTATCGGCCACTTCGTCGGCCTCATGCCCGAAGACATGCTCCGCCGCTCGACCGTCACCGGCATTGAAATTGATCCGTTGACGGCACGCATTGCCAAAGCTCTTTATCCCGACGCGGACATTCGCGCCCAGCCATTTGAGCAGACCAAGCTCGCCGATGGATTTTATGATATGGCGATTTCCAATGTCCCGTTCGGCGATTACACCGTCCACGACCCGCGCTGGAACAGCTACAAGTTTTCCATCCACGATTATTTCTTTGCGGCAGCTTTGGAAAAAGTTCGTCCCGGCGGTCTGATGATGTTCATCACGTCGCGGGGCACGATGGATAAACTCGATTCGACGCTGCGTGAACTGCTCTCCGCGCGCACGGAATTGTTGGGCGCGATCCGCCTGCCGAATGACGCCTTCAAGAAGAACGCCGGCACGGAAGTCACGACCGACATCGTGATGCTCCGCAAGCTGCGCCCTGGTGAAACGCCCGCCGGCCCGGCGTGGAAGGAAACTGCCAGCCATGCCAACGATGTCGGCGAGGCATTTACCATCAACGAATACTTTGCCAACCGCCCGGAAATGATGCTCGGTCAAATGCGCCTCACCGGCGGAATGTATGGCGGCAACGAACCGACGCTGGAACCGGACGGCCGCAATTTGGCGGAGGCACTCGTCCAGGTGGTTGCACAACTTCCGCAGGGCGTTTACGAGGCGCAGTCACACAAGATCGCCGAGCCGACGCTCAAAGAATCCATTCCCGCGCCCGATTTCATCAAACCCAACGCCTATTGTCTGCACGATGGCATGGTCTGTATCCGCGAGGAAAATGTTCTGCGTCCGCTCACCGATTTGACTGCCGAGACCCGCTCGCGCATCCGGCATTTGATTCCGGTGCGGGATGCGGTGCGGGATTGCCTGCGGGCGCAGATGGACGGCAGCGCCGAGGAACACGTCGTTGAAACGCGGCAACAACTCAATCTGACTTACGACCGTTTTGTCGGGCGCTTTGGTCCGGTGAATCTTCGCGCCAACCAGCGCGCCTTCGACGGCGACCCCGATTTGCCGTTGCTGCTTTCGCTGGAGCACTACAACGATGAGACAAAGCGGGCGACCAAGGCCGCCATTTTCACCGAACGAACGATTCATCATCGCCAGCCGGTTGAATCGGTCGGCACGCCGAAGGAGGCGTTGCTCGTCACCTTGAACGAGCGCGGTTGCGTTGACCTCGACCACATGGCCGACCTGCTTAACAAACCGGTGCAGGAATTTTTGCCAGACTTGAAAGGCGTCATTTTTCTGAATCCCCAAACAAATCAATGGGAAACCGACGACCAGTATCTCTCCGGCAACGTGCGGGAGAAACTTTCTGTTGCGGATGCAGCGTCAGTGACCGACCCGCGCTTTGCCGAGAACGTCGAGGCATTGAAATCCATCCAACCGGCAGACCTCGCCGCCACGGAAATTGACGTGCGGCTCGGCGCTGCCTGGCTGCCACCGGAAGATGTGCAGCAGTTCGCGAATACGCTGCTAAATATTCCGTCCGGTGTCGAGATTGGCCACATTCACGCGCTGGGCGCGTGGCATATCAGCGCGAATTGGGAGGCGAAAGGCGCGACCGCGAACACGACGGATTGGGGCACTGACCGTTACACGGCGCTCGAATTGATTGAAGACGCGCTGAATCTCAAAACTCCCACCGTGTATGACACCGTGGACAAAAAGCCCGTCGTCAACGCGCAGTCAACGGAGGCCGCGCGCGAAAAACAGGAACGCATCAAGGAGCGTTTCAAAGAGTGGGTCTGGTCGGATGATTCACGGCGGGAACGGCTTTGCCGCCTCTACAACGACACGTTCAATCACACGCGCGTCCGCACGTTCAACGGCGACCATTTGACGTTGCCCGGCGCGAGCGGGGCAATTCAACTTCACGCGCACCAAAAGGCCGGTGTCTGGCGCATTTTGCAGACACCCAACACGCTGCTGGCCCACGTCGTTGGCGCGGGCAAAACCTACACGATGGTCGCCGCCGCGATGGAGTCGAGACGGCTCGGCATTTCCGGCAAGCCGATGTTTGTCGTCCCCAATCACATGCTTGGCCAGTTCTCCACCGAGTTGCTGACGTTATATCCGGGTGCAAACATTCTGGCTGCCGGCAAGGAGGATTTTGAGTCGCAGAACCGTAAGAAACTTTTCAGCCGGATTGCCACCGGCAATTGGGATGCCGTCATTGTCACGCACTCCGGTTTTGAACGCATCCCGCTTTCCCGCGAAACCCAGGAACGGTTTTTCAAGGAGCAGCTTCACGAATTGGAAATGATCAAACGCCAGCACGCGGACAGTTCCAATCGCCGGCTGGTGAAAGAATTGGAAAAAGCAAAAAAGCGGCTCGAAGCCAAACTTCAAACGCTGGCGGCTGAACACAAAAAGGACAACACGCTGACCTTTGAAGAACTCGGCGTGGACCGGCTGTTCGTGGACGAGGCGCACTATTTCAAGAATTTGTTTTATGTCACCAAGATGACACGGGTTGCGGGTCTGCCGCAGACGGCGAGCGAGCGGGCGTTTGATATGTTTCTCAAGGTTCGTCACGTCCAGTCGTTGAACGGCGGGGGAGGCGTGGTGTTCGCCACCGGCACACCCATCGCCAACAGCATGGCCGAGATGTACACCATGCAGCGGTATCTCCAGCATGACGAACTGAAGAAACACAACCTCCATCATTTCGATTCATGGGCGGCGACGTTTGGCGAGCCAGTGACCGCGATGGAACTTTCCCCGGACGGTGCTGGCTACCGTCTCAACACGCGGTTTGCCAGGTTCATCAACGTGCCGGAATTGATGCAGATGTTCCGCCAGTCCGCCGATGTGCAAACCGCCGCAATGTTGAATCTGCCGCGCCCGAAGCTGGACGGCGAAAAGCCAGCCATCCGCAATGCGCCGGCCACCGAGGAGCTAAAGGAGTTCGTGCAATCGCTCGCCGCCCGCGCCGAGAGATTGAAAAACGGCCGGGTTGACCCCAGCGAAGACAACATGCTCAAAATCACGTCCGAGGGACGGAAGGCGGCGCTTGATATTCGACTGATGAAACCCGCCGCGCCTGACGAACCGCAGGGCAAAGTGAATCTGGCCGTCGAAAAGATTTTTAACATCTGGCAGGAATCCAAGCCGGAGCGTTCCGCCCAGCTTGTGTTCTGCGACCTCTCCACGCCGAAAGACCGGGGCTTCTCCGTCTATAATGACATGGCGCAGAAGTTGGAGCGGCTTGGCATCCCCGGCCCTGAAATCGCCTTCATTCAAGATCACGATTCCGATGCTTCCAAGTTGACGCTGTTCCGTGATGTGCGGGCGGGCAAAGTCCGCGTGCTCTTCGGCAGCACGCAAAAGATGGGTTCGGGAATGAATGTGCAGGAGCGGTTGATTGCCCTGCATCACCTCGACGCGCCGTGGCGGCCGGCGGACGTGGAACAACGCGAAGGGCGCATCCTCCGGCAGGGCAACAAGAATTCCGTCGTGCAGATTTTCCGCTACGTCACCGAGGGCAGCTTCGACGCCTATATGTGGCAGACGTTGGAAACGAAGGCGAAATTCATCGCGCAGGTGATGAGCGGCGACATGACGATCCGGCGGCTTGAAGACCTGGACTCCGCCGCATTGACCTACGCCGAGGTGAAGGCCATCGCATCGGGCAATCCGCTGGTGATTGAAAAAGCCCAGGTGGACGCGGAGTTGATCCGGCTCACCCGGTTGCGTTCCGCCCATGCCGAGGAACAATACCGCATCCGTTCCAATCTCCGCCGCTCGCACGAGGATTCGGAAATTTTTACCACGCGCCTTGCCAATCTGCGGCAGGACCTGGGGGTTCGGCAGGATACGTCCGGCGATAAATTCCGCATCGAACTCGACGGACAGGAATCCAACAACCGGGGCATCGCGGGCGAATTGATGATGCGCCGGGCGGAAAAACTGAAAGCGCGGTTTGGCGATGACATCCGCATCGGGCGCTTCGCCGGTTTTGATCTGTTCCTGCGTCCGGGTTTCAACAACACCGCCGAAATGGTCTTGCGCGGCAAAAACAGTTACAGCGCGCGGGTCACCGACACGGCCCTTGGCACCGTCCGCTCGCTGGAGGTAACGGCTCAGGGATTTGAGGAACGCGCGGAAAGATTGGAGATGGACATCACCGATGCCAACAAGCGCGCCAAAGAGCTTGGTGAAAAAGTCGGCGCGAAGTTCGAGCGTGAGGAACGCTTTCAGGAGTTGACCCGCCGCCAGAGTGAAATTGAGGACAAGCTCGATCTCACCAAGAACCAAGCACCGAGCCAGGTTGAAGCTGTGTCAACCGGCGACGACGAGCAAAAGAATTCCGAGAAACAAACCCAAACCCATTCGCACCGGCCCGACCGTCGGACAGCCATCCACATATGAACTCAACCATCCATCGTCAAATCGGACTGCGCCTGCGCAAGTTTCGCCGCCAGCAACGCCGTTCCCAAAGAGAACTTTCCGTCTGGCTTTGCGCCTTTCATGCCCCGATCACGCGCGACATGATTGCAAATTGGGAAACCGGCCGGGCGGCAGTGCTCGCTGTTTATATTCCAGTTCTGGCTTACGCGCTCCAGGTCGAGGTGGCGGATATTCTGCCCCGCCTGACCTTAAGGAATTTGAAAGCCGGCCAGATCATGCCCATGTTCGGCAGTCCCCGGCGTCGCCGGCAACAAACCTGACCATGAACCATCACAGCCGCATGAATGTGACTGCCCAACAAACGGAATTTCTCAGTTGGAAGCTCGTTCCCGCCCGGCTTGATGCAACTCAGGCGGCGTGGTTTCTCAGCTTTGAACCGCACGAGATTCCAAGGCTGGTTACAGCGGGTTTCCTCAAACCGCTCGGCCATCCCGCCCGCAATAGCACGAAGTTCTTTGCCACGGAAACACTGGAACAATACCGCCGCGACGAGAAATGGCTTGCCCGCGCCAGCGATGCCATAGCCGGCTACTGGCGGGAGCGCAATGCCCGCAAAGCAGCTAACGGAGAAGATTATCTTCATAAACCCCAAAGTCTGCGGCTCCGTAAATTTCACGGACGGTTTTTCAAATCACGACAAACTGGTATTTCAACTTTTCAACTCCGCTATTGAAAATTCCTGTTGCTTCTGAAATCATATTGCGGCGGGCCTGTAGCTCAATTGGTTAGAGCAGAGCACTCATAATGCTTTGGTTCTCGGTTCAAGTCCGGGCAGGCCCACCAATCAGTTCATCAATACATCTGACCATAGCCGCACGCACCCCGTCAAGGCGATCACGCTTGCCTTCATCCATCGCTCAATTTGCGAAAATGACAGATTGCGTGGCAGGCACACCAACAAAGTCGCAAGGGATTGCAAGCTGTTGACTCATGAAACTTGAGTTTATGAATACGACAACCATTCCCGAATGTCAGACCCTTGACGTAAAGAGCAGCGCAACTGAATTGGGTGTTTGCGCAGAAACGGTGCGGCGACTGGTTCGCCGCAAGGTGTTGCGGAAATTGCCAGGGCTGCGGCGCATTCTAATTCCAAAGACAGAAATCCAACGGTTTTTGCAGGCAGGGGAGGGGGCTGTTCCTCTGAAAACACTCTCAAAAAGTGGCCCAGAAGTGGCCCAGAAAAAAACATCGCTTACGTAAGTGTATTTGAATTAAGAGGATGCGAGCCAATCACCAAGCGATTATGAGTCGCTTGCTCTAACCAACTGAGCTACGGGCCCCAAGGAGGACACAAACAGTATGGCGGGACATTGCTTTCCGCTCAACCTTTAACTGTTTGATGTGCGAACCTGCATCATTTTGTCAAATTATTGGGCGGCTTTTTGGTTTCTGGCGGGAAAGAGCGCCTGGCGCATTCCGGGCAGGGGTTGTTGGGTTTTGGGGTTCCAATAATTGAAACCAGATTTCCAATCCCAAATCGCCCAGCCCATGCCCGCGGCATCCAGGGCCTGGCGCCACGCTTCGTAATAATGGGCGCGTGATTCCTGGTCTGCCGTGGTGTAAGCCCCGAATTCGCCAAAGTGGACGGGCCGCCCAAATTCCTCCGCCCAGGCTTGGGCTTTCTGAATCTTGGGCAGAAAGGCCCGGGGACTGGAGGGATTCCTGTCGGCAGGCAGTGTGTTGTACTGATTGATTCTGTACAGAGACGATTTGTTCAATTGCAGTTTGGGATCGGGTTCGAACGGAGTTTTCGGCGGTCCGGGGAAATGGATGCCGGTCGCTTTGTATTCAGGCCCGACCCAACCCGCGCCTTGATGGGTGAAGAACATCGGCTCGTAACAGTGCAAGGTCACGATTAGGTTGTCATCGTCGTCCGGCAGCCGCAGATTGCGAAGTTCATCGGGCGAATTGAATCTGCCGGGGCCGACGAAGATGGTGCGATGAGGATTGGTCTGGCGAATCTGGCGGATGGCTTCGGCGTAAATGGGATTAATGACAACGGTTGTGGCAGCGCCCCTGGGTTCGTTGAGCAGTTCGAAGGCGACGCCGTCCGGCAACTGGGCGTAGTGCGCGGCCACCTGACGCCAGATGGCGAGGAACTCCGCGGTGTTCGCGGCGGGATTGGTGTTCAACGCGAAGAAATCATGAAGATTAACAATGACATTCAATCCCAGCGCGGTCGCGTTGGTCACCATGTAGTCCGCCTTGGCAAAGATTGAGTCCGACAATTTGAAATCGGGCGCCGACCCCGCGTAATAATGCCAGCCGACGGGCAGTCGGATATGGTCAAAGCCCTCGGCGCGGATTTGCTGAAGGTCAAGGACCGTGTGGGGAACGGACCAATGTTCGCCGGGTGGCACTTCCAGGCAATTGCCGATATTGGCCCCGCGCATAAAGCCTTTGGCCGCCAGGTGGGCCGGCGTCTGGCGGCTGGTGATGCGTTTCATGGCCGGCAAATCATTTTGCGCGGTTGCGCTCAGGGAAAAGATCATCAAGAGAACCAGGGGGCCGACAATATTCATGCGGGCATGATAAACGGCGCAGTCGTTATGTCAATCAAGTTGTCTCCACAGCCCGCTCAAAAGAAGTGGGAGGAGCGGAGATTCCATTCGTCGATCAACTCCTTTGGCAGTTCTTTCAGGAATCGCGACGGCAGTTGCACGGTATCGTCCGTGTCCCACGAGGCCGAACGCCGCGATGGATAGCTCAAATACAACTCATCACGGGCGCGGGTCAGGGCGACGTAGAACAAGCGGCGCTCTTCTTCTTCGCCATCGGAAGTTTTGACGGACCGGGCGGAGGGAAATAATCCGTCGCATAACATGATGATGAAGACAACGTCGAATTCGAGGCCTTTGGCCTGATGAATGGTGGACAGGCGAATTTGATCGTCGTCCCGCGTTGCCCTTGCCGAGGCTTCGGCTTCAATCGCGGTCTGCAAGGCCAGTTGGGTGAGAAACTCCTCCACCGTCTCAAATTCCAATGCGAACACGGCCAGTTGCCCAATATCTTCCCGGCGATCGCGATAGTTGGTGTATTGCTCTTTCAAGTAGTCTTCGTAGCCCGCTTCCATGATGAGCTGAATCATGCGCGAGGCGCGGCGGCGAATTTCCGGGGCTTCGAGTTGCGCGATGGTGGCGGTCAACTGTGCCCAAGCCACGGCGGTCTTTTTGGGCGCGGCGGAGGCAATTTTTTGCAGGGCGGCGGCCAGCGCGGGCCGGGCCGCGGTTGGAGCCGGTTCGGGCGCGGCATTCCAGGCCGCTTTGAACGCGCTCCAGAGTTTGTCGGCGCTCTTTGCCCCCACGCCTTCGAGAAGGCGCGCGATTCGTTTGAAGGCCAGTTCGTCAAGCGGATTGAGAATGAACTTCAGATGGGCGGCGACGTCCTTGATGTGCGCTTGCTCAAAAAACCGAATGCCGCTGGTGATGCTGAAGGGAATGTTTCGGCGGGTCAATTCGAGTTGCAGTTCCAGCGCGTGAAAATGCGAGCGATAGAGCACGGCCATGTTCCGCAGGGATCGTCCTTCCTCGCGCAGTTGCAGGACGCGTTGCGCCACGAAGGCCGCCTGCTCGCGGCCATCGGCGCATTTCACCACAACCGGCTTGCTGCCGGAAGGCCGGGCGGGAGCCAGTTGCTTGTTGAACTGGTGGACGTTGGCCGCAATCGCGGCATTGGCCACGCTCAGGATTTCCGGCGTGCTGCGGTAGTTGGTTTCAATCCGGTAAACGGCGGCTTTGGGATAACGCTCGGGAAACTTCAGGATGTTCAGAAAATGCGCGCCGCGCCAGGAGTAGATGCTTTGGGAATCGTCGCCCACGACCATGACGTTCTGGTGGCGCGAGGCCAGCAGATCAATCAAATCGCCTTGGATTTTGTTGGTGTCCTGGTATTCGTCCACCAGGATGAATTGGAACCGGCGCTCAAATTCTCCGCGGATTTCGCCGTGTTCCCGCAGGAGTTTGAGCCAGAGGGCGAGCAAGTCGTCGAAGTCCATGCCGTTGGCCGCTTTTTTGCGGTCGGCGTATTTCTGCTGCAGGGCGCAGATTTGCGGAGCGAGGGAGGAGAAATAATCGAATTGCTCCTTGAGAATGGCCGCCACCGGCTTTTCCTTGTTCACCGCCAGCGAAAAGATGTCGGCCAGGACATCGGCCTTTGGAAAACGGGCGGCTTTGACATCGATACCCATTTCCACCAGGCAGGCGTGGAGCATCTCTTTGGCGTCTTCCCGATCCAGGATGGAAAAATCCGGCTGGTAGCCCAGCGCGGGCGCGTGTCGTCTCAGCACGCGGGCGGCAATGGAATGAAAAGTGCCGCCCCACAGGCTGGAAAGTTCTCCACCCAGCAAGTCGGCCACGCGCCGCATCATTTCCTTGGCCGCCTTGTTGGTGAAGGTCAGCAGTAGAATGCACTCGGGCGGAATTCCCTGTTCGAGCAGGAAGGCGACGCGATAGATCAACGCGCGGGTCTTGCCCGAACCGGCCCCGGCGATGACCAGGGCGGGGCCGGGTGGCGCGGTCACGGCGGCGTGCTGCTGCTCGTTGAGTTCCTTCGCATAGTCAATCTGCAAATGGATTGGCGGGCGAAAGGGTTGTAAGACGTACTCGTGCGACATGCAAAAATCGGCCGCCCGTTCAACAAAGAATGAAAATCACGGGCTGGCCCGGCTGGCCAGTTCGCGCCGGAGCCGCGCTATGTTGGCCTCGATCAGTTCCATGTATGGATTGGGCCCGTCAGGATACGGCTCGCTTAGAAAACGGTAGAGGCCGAGAAACTCCCGGTCAATTTTGGATTTGACGTATCTGTCCCAAAACAGCGGCGTCTTTTCCATCAAATCCTCCGCGCTGCTAAAGAATCCGCCAGCCTTCATTTTGCCGGCGTTGTAACTGGCCGCCTCGGCAAATTCCAAATAAAGAACCGGCAGCTTGTCCACGTAATCCGCGGCCGCCATTTGCCCGAGCAAATCGGCCGTTCCCAGGCTGAAGCCGACGATTCGCTCCAAGTCGTTCTGAAATCGAATGGCCTCCAGTTTGACGTTGACGCCCGTGCACCGAATCATGTTTTGCACCGCCAGAACTTCTTCAACGAGATAGTCGCGGGCGAGCATCAGTTCGCCGGCAAACTGGATGCTGCGATCCACATGGGTCAAAGTGTATTTTGCCCCGGTCCCTTCGTTGTCCCCGCGCTTCTTGAGGTACCCTGTGTCATGCATGAGGATGGCCAGCATGCCCAATTCGAACATGCGTTGTGTCAGTTTTGGTTCCACTTCCTGCGCCTGCCGTCCGCGCAGGAGCCGGGCCATGCAGAGAACGCCCTGCAGCGTATGCTCCAGATCGTGATAATGAGCGTCAATCGCCTGATAATCCAAATATTTGCCCTCAAACCAAGTGATGGCCCATTGGAAAACCATGGGTATGAATTCCCGATCCCCTTGCGGAAACATTTCCAAATAAGCCTCTTGCACCTCTGCCTCAACTTGCGAAGGCTCCCGGGTATCAATCCTTTTATGCATTCAAAACACATGTAACCTTTTCCGGCCAAAATGCACGTTTTTTTTGGAGCCGGCACGATTGGGCGCAAGTCCGATGCCGCACCGCCCTCATTTTTTGACCCGCCTTTTCCAAAGAAGCTTTCAAAATGCAATGCACCAGATGGTTTGACTGGCCTCGACCGACTTTGACCGGGGCAAAGCTGTCCATCTTGCAAGTTATTCATTTTCAAAAACTTGCATGGATTTGCACGGCAGCATAACCAGGAGCATTCTTTTTGCGCGATGCCTTAATGTGTTTGTTCAGGGCTGTGGAATGGGCTGCCTGCCTGGTAGAGTTTCAACTCAAATTGAAGTGTCCCGGCCAGCGTGGTGTCTGACTGTGCCTCGGCCAGGCGCAAGGCGCGCTGCGCGGTTTCCACCGCCTCGGGGAACCGCCCGGCTTCGGCGAAAGCGGCGGCCAGCGTGTTGAGAATGATCGGATTTTCTCCGCCGGTCAGCGCATTGGCCTGCCGGGCCAGTTCGACCGCCTTGTTGCCGTTGCGCAGCGACGCCTTCGGACCAGTGGCCAAAAGCCACGCCAGGCGATTTTGGACTTCGGGATCATTGGGTTCGAGTTGCAGCGCCTGCTGGAATTGGGTGATCGCCTCCTCCACTTTTCCTCTTTGCAGGAGAACGGCACCGAGGCTGACGCGGGCTTGCGCGCAGTCTGGATCGTTTTGGAGGGCGTGTTGGTATTGGAAGATCGCCTCGTCCACTCTCCCCTTTTGCAGAAGAGCGCCGCCGAGGTTGACTTGGGCTTGCGCGTAGTCTGGCTTGATTTGCAGGGCGTATTGGTATTGGGCGATCGCGTCGTCCACACTGCCCTTTTCCAGAAGAATGTTTCCGAGATTGTAATGTGCTTGCGGGTAGTCGGGGTTGAGTTGCAGCGCCTTTTGGAAATGGCCGGCCGCTTCCGCCACTCTTCCCTGGCGCAGCAGAGCGCAGCCGAGGCTGTTGTGGACTTCCCCGCGGTCGGGATCGATTTCCAGGGCGTCGAGGAACTGGGCGATCGCTTCGTCCACCCTTCCTTTTTGCAGAAGAGCGGAGGCGAGTCGGAAGTGCGCCCGCTCGTAGTTGGGATTGATTTGCAGCGCGTATTGGAATTGGGAGATCGCCTCGTCCGTCCGTCCCTTTTGGAGAACAGCAGCGCCAAGGCCGTCGCGGACCACTTCGTTGTCTGCGGTGCAGGCGAGCGTGTGACTCCACAAGATTTCGCTGTTCTTCCAATATGCCGTCTGTGTCCAGGCGCAGACCATTAACGCGCCAATGACGGCGGCCATCAAACCGCCCAGCACCGCCCGCCGATGTTGCCAACCCGCACTCCATTCCCCCACCGCCCATGTTCCCGCCAGCACCAGCCCGATTCCCGGCAAATAGGTGTAGCGATCCGCATGGGCATAGTACGATATTTGAATAATCCCAATCGCCGGAACCAGCATTCCCAGATACCACAGCCACCCCACCAGCAGGTACGGACGCTTTTTCCAGCACGCCACCACGCTTATGGAAATCGCCGCCAGCAGGACAAAGGCCAGGGCCACCTTCCCAAATGGCTGGCCGTTTA
>Ga0181532_10002686_pt1 | contig 16518 bp, 15 predicted proteins | sample PEATcosm2014_Bin_33_FD_119768 | JGI IMG/M metagenome (GOLD analysis project Ga0181532, IMG submission 119768) | Peatland microbial communities from MTU Mesocosm Facility, Houghton, MI, USA - PEATcosm2014_Bin11_30_metaG | ecosystem: Environmental > Terrestrial > Soil > Wetlands > Peat | place...
GTCGGATGAACCATATACCGGATAACGTGGCGTGGAATGAGAAGGCCACTCACATCGATTTTGATCTTCGCGGAAATCTGGAAAGCATTCACGGCCTGAAACTGGAACTGAAACACTGGGTCAAACGCCGTCTCAAAAAAGCCCAACGCAACATCCTTAACTAACTATGCAACTTCCAACCACAGCTCAAATTCGCACCGCCATTGAGGTGCTGAATAAACTCGGCGAACGGCTCAATGAACGCGCCGCCAATTCTGTAATGCAGCTCCAGGACTCACAGTTTGGCGTTCATCAGGCCGGGCGCATCGAGACCACAACCATCGAACAAACCAGCCGGATTCAATCCGTTGCCGCGCAGTTGGAACAATGGCGCGACGAGTTGGTGCAACAGAGGAGGCAATGTGTTTCTCATCATGTTTAAGACGGGGCACGCCTTACTCCTTAGCTCGCTAAGGTTTTTGAGTCCGCGAAATGGTCGCGATGACGGCGCGGAACAGCCGCGCAACGAAATGGATTTATGGCCGCAGACGCGGCCATTCCACGCACGCGGACAGGCCCAATTCAGGGCGCGGACTCAAATCATCCGTGTCCGTGAACAGTCAACATCCGCGTTCAGGCCACGCCAACAGGCATGGCAGCAAACAGTCCGCATCCACGGCTTCGCCACAGCGTTCACAGGCCGCAAACAGGAATTGGCAGCGGACATAAAATGTCCGCAGTCAGTCCACAGGTTGGAATTATCCACGCCCATGAACCTGCCTCAAACCGGCATTGGCCCCGCATTTCAACAGGCAACGAATCGTCCGCGTCACCGCATCGCCGTTTCCATTTTGCCGCCGACCAGTTTCCCGGTTCACATTCAAATCATTCCCACCTATGTCCTCATTTGACCCAACCGCAGTTCGCAAGGCGGTCGAGGAATTCACGCCGCGCCGTCCGCAGAAGTTCCAGGATTTGCTCCCGGCAAAGGATGTCATCACGGAGTTGCGACAGAAACGCGCGTCGTATCGTTCCATTGCCGACCTGCTCTCGCAGCATTGCCTGCCAACCAGCAAGACCGCCATCGCCGTATTCTGTCATCAAGTCCTCGGTGAAACCGTTCGTCCACGCAAACGGCCAGGACGAAAGCGCCCGCCCGCTTCCGCGCCATCGAATGGCGGGGAGACAGCCTCTGATTTAGTGCCGGCAGCAGAAGCCGGCATACCGGCAGAACCGTCCACTAACCCCAACGGCAACGAAGCCCCGCCGACTCGCACACGCGGCCCACACATCGCGCAAGTTCGGATGCTCAAACCCCAAACCACATGAAACGTCTCGACCTCATCCTCAACGGCAAAGGCGGTGTCGGCAAAAGCTTCTTCGCCGTCAATTTCGTCCAATTCCTCAAAGACAAGGGCATCGCCCATGTCGCGATAGACAGCGACAACGAAAACTCGACGCTAAAGCGGTTTCATCCAAACGCGCAATTTCTTGATTTGGATAAACGGCGTGAACTCGACAGCATCTTCGGCGCGCTGGAAAAGGCAAACCTTGTCGTCATGGACTGCCGCGCGGCATCCACCGACCTGTTCACTGACTTTTTTGCCGAAATTGACCTGTCCGCCGTGTTGTCCACGATGGGTGCGGCACTCACGCTCATCATGTCGGTGAACCACGAATCAGACAGCGTGGACCAAGTGCAACGTATGGCCGACCAGTTCGGCAAGAAGTGCAACTACGTTGTGGTCCGCAATGCCGCGCACAGCGACAGCTTCACAATTTTTGAAGCGTGTGAAGTCCGAGCGCAACTCAAGGACAAGCTGGGCGGACGGGAAATTGCCATGTCGCGCCTGCAAGATTGGCTGGTCGAGGCACTCAACGCCGAAAACCTGACCATCGCGGCAGCGGTCAAGCATCCCGCCTTCAGCCTTCTTGACCGGCAGCGACTCCAAACCTGGCAGCGGAAGCTCTACGCCGAGATCGAATCCGCCGCCGACCTCCTGCTTCCAACGAAGTAATGCCCACGCCACAGACAAAACAGCCGGATTTTGACGAAGAGTTCAACGTGGCCGTCGCCGAGTGGCGCGATAAACATCGGCTGCGAGAAGACGACGCGGTAATGCTCCTCGTCGAATTGTTCCGAATCCACCAGCGACATTGGGATGAACTGCGGCGACGGGAGATTCCATCGTTTGGCGAGCTTCGGACGGACATCATTAAACTCACTGAGGCAGCGCGGACTTTTCAGGGACAGACAGCCGCTTTGCTGGAGATGCTACCAAATCAGCCGCCGGCTTTCCGCACCGCGCGAATCACTCGCACCGCCGCCATCTTCGCGGCTCTTGCGAGCCTCCTCGCCGGCTACCTCATCGGGAGGGTATGGCCATGACATTCCAATCCATCCCGTTCGGTCCCATAATGCCACCAACAGACCTCATTCTCGGATTGAGAAATCCACGATATTTTCTTGTAGCTGGCGGCATTTTGCTGGCACTCATCGCAGCCTGGCTTTTATTCTCTCCGCGCAGGCGCAATGGCTGTGTTGCCCGGCTCGGCGGATTGAGGTGGAAGCGGACTCAGTTCTGTCGCGGTTGGCTCATCACTGGCGACACCGGTTCCGGCAAGACGAGTTCCGGTATCAACCAACTCGCCCATCAGGTTTTCCAGAACGAACCAACATGGGGCGGCCTGTGCATTGATGAAAAGGGAGTGTATTGGGAAACGCTTGCCGCAATGGCGAAACATTACGGTCGCGAGCGTGACCTGATTCACCTGCAAATTCGTGCGAACGACATAGACACACATTGGACAGCGCCACATCGGTTCAACTTGACCGGCGACCGCAGCATTCCTTTTACGACATATGCCAAATTCATCGTGGACACCGCCACAAGCCTCGGCCAGGGTGGAGACAAGGGGTTTTTCAAAAGCCAGGCACAGACCCACATCGCCCACGCGCTCGAAATGCTTTACGAACTAAAACGCCCGGTCACATTGCTCGGAGCGTTCGAGTTGCTGTCCAACCGCGAATCGCTCGAAGAGGAAATGGAGAACCTTGAGCAACTTCTCGAAACGCCACGCCGAGAGGCTGTGTATGCGCATTTCGCGAACCGTTTTCTGAATCAACCCGAAGAGCAGTCAGGCGGCGTCCGTGAGACCATCGGTAATTATCTGCAATACTTTCTGACTCCCGAAGTGGCGGAGGTTTTTTGCACGGGGGAGAGCACGTTCGACTTCGCAGCGATTGACCAGGGCAAAATCATTCTCACCACGATGCCGCAGAAATTCCAGACCGAGCGGCGTTATGTGAACACGTTCCTGAAACTCCTCTATTACAACCATGCCCTGCGCCGCTTCGATAAAGCCAAGACCGAACGGGCGAAAAGCAATCTGCTGATTTTGTGGGCGGACGAGGCACAGCGATTCATGACGGCCAGCGAAGACGGCACGAGCGATTACAACTGCGTGGACGTGATTCGCGAGGCTGGTGCCACCGTCGTCGCCGCCGCGCAAAGCACAACTTCGCTTGTGCCACCATTGGGCAACGACAAATCAAAGGTTCTGACGCTCAATCTTCGCAACCGCTTGATTTTCCGTGCCGCGGACGAAGCCGATGCCGTTCAAGCCGCCGATTTCATCGGCAAAAAGCGCGTGATTAAACGTTCATGGGGATTTAGCGCCGGCAAACGCAACGTCAACTATTCCGAAACGGAAGAACACAAAATCAAACCGCATAAACTCCGCAACCTCCGCGACCACGAGTGCGTCCTCGTCCACTGTGAGTGCGGCTTTCGCCGAGTTACGCTTCCACCGCTCGAATCTGACGGGAAAACAGCCAAGTGGTTTCCCGCGTTACGGCGCTGGTTTTGAACCTACACTAGCCGCGTGCGGACATCCTTCCACCAAGACTCGAAATTGTCGCGACGCCAAGCCAGCACGGCGAACCCTTGCTGAATAGCCTTTTCAAACACAACGGTATTAGATGGAACGAAGGCTTCCTTCACATCCGGCAACGGGTCGTCGCATTTTCGCAGCGCCGGCATTTCGGCGGCGAGTGCGGCGAACACAGACTGACCAAGCTCGCGCAGCAAAGGTTCAGCGCACGAATCCCGGAAGAGAAGTGAGTGGTTGAACTGCTGGGCGTAATCTTCCCACTCCTCTTGCAGTTCATGCATGGATGCTTCGCCGGCTTGATCGGGGTTCAACATCATCGCGCAAGCACGCACCCGCGCTCCGTCAGGGGGATAATCCAAGTCCCCGGTGTCGGAAACTGGACGCCCCTCCGCCATTGAGAGGTCGATCATAGAGATGATGTTGGCGCAACCGCAGAGGTATTGAGCAAAGAGGTCACAGAACAATTCTTCCAAACGCCGGTCATTCCAGAAATCCTCAGCGTCTTGAAAACGCTTGAGTTGAACATACCGGGATTCCGGCTGGGTCGGACCTAACCGGTGCCGCAGTTCATCGAAGTATCGGCGAACCACGCCCAACATCACGCCGAGAATGGACGGAAACTCGGCGAACACGCTGTGCCCGAATTCATGGTAAACGCCGGGTAAAGACAAAAATTTATCGAGGAATCCGCCCGGAACATGAATCACAGGTGTCGCTAGAGACCCATCAAGCTCCTGATAGATACCGAGTTTTCCTGAAGTATGCAGAACCATGTCTTCGAACCAATTTATCCCCAATCGTTCCGCAAGCCTCAGAAACATAGCGCGAAGGTAAAGCTCCTCCTTTGATGGAGTTTGTAAGGCGCGAACGAATTGGAGTTCGATGACGGACAAATAGCTGCTGATGTAGTTTAGCTCCAAATCGACGTGAGAGTGGAAAGCCGGATCACCAGCTAGGGGGGCAATCTGTTCTAGCTTGGCGAATAAGCGGGCGAGGATGCCTTCTAGTTTTTCCAGCACGACGGCATGTTCACCGGCGACGCAAGGGCACTGCGTCAGCCGCTCCTCCAAACCGAGCAGAGCAACCGCAGTTTCCTTTGCCTTCAGTGCTCGGTATGAACTCATGCAGATCGCATTTCAACGTGAACGGAGACGGCGCACGTCTTCCGCAACCCTGCCCTGAAGGTAGCCAACGACGCGCATAATTTTGTCCAGTTGCGCCGCCTCCACAGGAGCATTCGCACGCAGTTGCTCTATGAGCTTGCCGAAATCTTCAGCCCAATCAGCGGACGGTTCGCCAGCTTGCGCCAGATTCTCAACGATTACGCGGTGTTCTTCTGAACTAGGCGCAGCACCAGCGAGCACGGGCACCAAACCCGTCAAGAATTCAAGAACCGCAGTTCGCGCAGCGACCACGCCTTCGGGCGAAATTTTGAGGACATCAAGCTTGCCGACGAGTTCCGCGCGAAGCGCGAGAACCGCCTGAGTAAGTCCCCCCACGACCTGCAATCGCCGATCCAAACGGCTAGAGAGTTGTCCAAGTGAACTCATACAACACACGCATCCTGCGGTTCGACCTCGGTTTCATCTGCCGCGCTTGGGTTAGTGATGATTTCACGCAGCCGCTCGTCGCTCCATCGAATCGTGACGGGCAGCGAGATTTCGATTTCCGGCGCATTCCAATTAAGTTGTGTGAGGCTGTAGGCGTCCTCGGCGATGTGGCGAATATCAAGGGGATGTCCTTCGGGGTTGCGAGCAACGCGGAGCAACAGCGTTGACGCCGTGCGACCCCAACGATGGCTGTCCCAACGGCCCGGTTGGCCTGTTGGCGTCAGTATGGCTTCGGATTCATTCAGGAAGAGATGGCTGCCTGGCATCGGATTTTCCAAAGATGCGCTGCCACCGTTGGCGACAGTAAAAAGCCGAACTGGCAGATGACTCTTGCGAACTTCCACCACACCAATTTTGGCATCTTTTGACAGCGTGCCGTCGTCCTGCAATTCCGCAGCGGCCTCGCTAATCGCGAGGTCTTCATTCGACCACCAACGACCATCGCGATGAACGACCAGACTATTCAACGGCACGCGGCGTCGCTTGGCTTCGCGGACACCGATTTTGAATTGGTCAGCCAGTTGAACGCGGTCAATTTTTTCCGTTAAACCGCGCCGCCTTAGCTGTTCACCTTTCTGCACCCACACGTCGCGTCCACCTTTGCCACAAACAAAGACGTAGATGACCTGATTCGCCAACACATCCACCCCCATGTAAAAATCATAGTGGAGCGGTTTCGCCAGCACCCAAGGTTGAATACCAGCAGCGGTAAGGATGCCCAGAGCAAGATTTCGCAAACGACTTCCTCCCACCGCCTGTTCATCACGCGCCAAACGTTGAACCGTGCGCTCGCGAACGCACTGCGACGCGAGGGAACTGAGTCGGCGTTTCAGCAAATCATAAACCTGATCGCGCAATGGGTCCGCCAATACGACCACAGGCAGAAACGTGCCGTCATTGTTTTGCAAAAGTTCGTCAGCCGCCTTGAGCAAGCCTGCACCAGCACCCGGCTGCTTGCCTAGCGGGTATGAAATCTGTCGGGCGATGCGCGGGCTTGCACCGCAAAGCTCCTTGATTTCTTCGCCGAGACGCAATCGGAGTTTGTCGCGGATGCCGCGTTCCATGTTGTCCGGGTAAAGCAGAACCAAGTCCGGCAGGCTTTGCCCGGAGAATGGGCCGTGCTCATAAAGCATCTTCGTCTTGTTCTGGCGATACAGGTTGTAGGCTTCCTCGACTGGAAGTGACTCGTCAATCGCGAGCGTTTTGCGATTGCCGAATTCGAGGACGGGCGCTGTGAACACCGAGCGTTCGGTTGCCTCCATGAAATTCTGCCCAATTTTCAGCGAACTGCCGGCAAAACTCACTTCGGTCAAATCTTTCAAGAACGCGCGGACCGTGCTGACCCGCTCCTCCGGAGGCATTTGAGGGGAGACTGAGCAATTTCTGACCTCATCCCACTCGTTGGAAAACAAAGGATAGAGCTGCGATGCCGGGACAGCCCAAGCGTCACCGCCATCCCGATCACGAACGAAGATTGCTTCATCGTCTTCTGGAATGAGAATGCCGTAGCGTTGTTCGTAGTAATCTCGAACGCTTTTCCGTCCGCCATTGAAGACGAAAGTATACTGTGACACGGTCTGTCCCGAAAAACCGGCAAACCGGCACGGGATTTTCACTTTCCCGTTGTCTCGCAAAAAGGGTTCTCGCATTTCTGGATCGATCTCCTCGCTCAAGTGGTAGCGGAGTTCGCTCTTGCGCTCATCTTTTGAATACTCGGAAAGCCGACGCTTTCCCCGATACGTCGTGAGAATGTCTCCGGCGAGCCAGGCCGCGCCGCCTTTGAGAAAGACCACGCCGAATTTCAAACCACGATAGGCATACACGCTGTCGCGTTTGTTTTCCCAATTCTCCGGTTCAAGACGGAAATAGAGGTTCCAATGCCTCCGCCAATACTTGTCCGACTGATGCCCGAAGGCATCACTGAAGGCACGTTTTATCATTTCGCCAGCAAGCTGAAGCTCCTCGGCGTCCGCCGTGGCGGGATTCACTTCGATTGTCTCACCAGTAACCTCAATGGAATACTCCTGATCCGGAACGTCTTGAACCGTGAGCCGCTGACCCACATTTAGTGATTCCATGTCGGGTGTCAGGAATGCTGCCCCGCTGAATTTTCTGGTCGGAACTACCGCTTGCTTGAGTTCTTTCCAGAGTTTAGTAGCCCAACGGCTCAAGCGCACGGGCGTCTGCGTGTCCATCGGAATGGTTTCTTGCACACGCAGCACACGCAGTCGAAACGCCTGCGCCGGCAGGCCAGTAATCGGGAACAGGGTTGCACCAAGATGTTTTTCACTCATAACGGTTTCTCCGGTAAAAGGTTCGCACGGCACAGACGCTTGAAGTTGCAGCGGCGGCATTCCTCGACCGAACCCGCGTAGTCGAGATCATTCAGCCGCAACCGGCGGTTCTCGAAATGGCTTTCCCATTGTTGTGCGAGGTTCACGCTGTCTTCTATAAGCCGGTATGTTTCCACTGCACGCTCTTCGTCCAAGTCGAATCGAAGCTCAATCGGCTCGTCGCCACCGAGGTAAATCAATCGGCTGGTCACGCCATCTAGTGGCAGCTTGAGACCGAGATTGGCCCACAGCATATAGATGCTGATTTGGATTTCGTTTTGCCCCGGTTCAGCGGCAACCGCCGGGGCTTTGCCAGTCTTCCAGTCATAAATCGTAAATTCCACCCCGCGACGATGCAACGCCAAGTCCACTTTGGTAATCACTTGGACTTTGCCGACCATGAAGCCAGGCGCATCAGTCCCCCACGCGGGAGGTTCAATCCATATCCGGTCGGCCATCCTGACGTTCTCCAGCAACCCGCTTTTGCCAGTAGCCCAGAGAAAATAACAACCCAGCATCCGAACGGCCCTCTCTATCAATGCTTCCAACTGCGTTTCCGGGGGAAGCTCGTCATATTCATGCTCGAACAGCGCCACGCCAAATTTTCCCACCGAAGCAGGTTCTTCGCGAAAGCGCCGCTTCTCGGAAAACAGCCAGTCCCGTTGCATCCGCTGTCGGAGGGATTGTGTCAGTCGGTCCAGCGTCGGCGACTGACCTTGGCGAACCTGATCGAGATGCTCGGCAATTACCGCGTGAACGCACTCACCCTGCCACATCGGGAAGTTCTTCAGTTTCTTGAGAAGAGCCATACCTCGCAACCACGGGTCTGCGCTGTTGAGTCGCGCATCGGCGAGGTATTGGAAGTAATACTTGCGCTCACACGATTGCAATTGCTGGTCGCGGTGACACGACCAGGTTGGGCCATTGCTGGAACTGTAAAAGGCTTTTCGCATGGCCGAATCAATGTGGTTTATTTGCTGGAACGCCCACGCTGTTTGCCGTGCGAGGACGGTCGCGTGCGCTTGGTCTGACGGCCTGTTCGCCCATAGGCAGAAGCAGGCAATCCAGCTCCATCAGGATTCACATCGCCGAGGAGAGTCTTGACCTTGTTGCTAGCCTGGCTTGCGATTGCCCGCAGCCGTTCAGCAGCGGTTGGCCTTTTGACAGGCATGGCTTGCGCCTCGATTCCAGCTGCGCTGCCCAAGCGGGCGAGAAACGCATCCACGTTCACGCCCTGACTTTCCAGGTCAGTGCGGAGTTCAGTTTCGGTGGCGTCGCGGTTCTCAGCCGCAAATTCATGCAGTCGCGACGCCGCGTCTTGGTGATGCTTGTTCATGACTGTCTTCCTCACGGTTCATTTTGTTCAATATGCCTTCGGCCACTACTTTCAACTGCCGTCGCAATTCGTAAATGCGCTCGGCGGTGAGTCCAGTTTCCTTGACGAACTCGGCCACGGTTTGCGCTCCGTTTTCCAGCGCCTCAACGAGCTTCCTCATCTCGCCATTCTTCTTCACGCGCGAATTTTCATACAGCAATTGAAAGAAACGTGCGCAGAACTCATCGCTGCGAAGGGCCGCTTCTGGTCCGGGATTGCCGTCCGCCACAGGCTCGAAGAATTCTGGCTCTTCGGCGCTGGTTATTTTGCCCTCTTTCAACTGGTGCAAGTTCCAGAGCACGCTCTTCACGGCACTTTTCAATTGAACCCACATGGGCGCTTCGTCACTGAATTTGCGCTCCCCATGCGAGTAAGCCGCATACACTTCGCACGCCACGTCCTCCGGCGTTTTGCTTGCTGGCAGAAGCCGGCCGTCAATCCACCCGTAATGAGCCTTGGCCCAATATCGTGCGAAGACGAGCAGGCGTAATCCCACCAACTTCCAGTTGGCGTTGCGGAATTCATGTTCGGCGCCGTTCTGCTTCATGCCTTCATCATCTCTAGGCTGCAAACTCACCTGTTTTGGGGATAAATCTTTCACACCATATCACATTTTTCGTCCAAAGAGCCGCCCCGAAATCAGCCACAGGAGAATGAGCGGATATGCCAAATGTCGCGAGTGCGGCAACCGGCGGATGGCCGCGAACAAATTGACTAATACCATGAATGATAATGTTCATACTGCAACGGGTCGGAGCGATGCTCCGGCACAACATCCCGAAACCTGCCAGCGCCCGCCCAAATGGGCAGCGGTGGTGAACGACACGCTTGTTCTCCTGCCACGCCAGCATGTCACGTCGCGACTCATCAAGGAACAAGCTAGAATCACGGAGGAGATGACGCTCGTTCGTGACCACGGCTCGCCCAATGACATTCCCTTTGACAACGAGGCGCAACTGAACCTCTCGGACGGCAACGTATTTTATACACTTGCGCGCTGTGAAGTGAAGCCCGCAAATGGTTGCATTGCGCCGCCGAAGCTCGCCTTCGTGGTCAACGACCAAATCGAGCAAACGCTCAATCCGCGCCAGACGGGGCGTGCGCTTCGTGAACTCTTCGGTTTTGCGCCGTGTGTGCGGCTGTTTCGCGATTATGAATCGCCCAGTGATACGGTCATCGGCCTCGATGACGTCGTGGAGTTCACCGATGGCCCGGTGTTCTACACGCGCCGTTCTGAATTCGGCCTTACCATCATCGTCAATAAACAGACGTTCGGGGAAGCTGATGGTGTGAAAAAGCGCATGACCGGGCGTGAAATCGCCAGCCTCGTAAGCCCGCAGCCTGATAAGACTGAAGTCACTCGCCGTAAGGGAAAAGAGTGGCTTCCGGTGGGGCTTAATGAAACCATCGAAATCAAGGAATGCGAAGAATTTACAGTGATTCGCACAAACGTGGTCGGCGGTTTCGAGCCAGCACGAATTCAGCGTGAACTTGGTGGTCTGCGTGACAATGGAGGTGAAGTAACATTCGTCGAATTACCGGTTCCTTGCGCCGTGTATCATCGGTTGCCGGCGCGCAAGGGTTATCCGCATCTCGCCGAGACGGATGTTCTGGTTCCGATTCCATCCGCATATCCCGGCGTGATGCTTGACGGTGCATATTTGCCCACGGGCTCTCCTTTGCTGGGACGGGTTGAAGGCTCGCCTCAAGGCCACACGATCCAAGTACTGGGTCGCACATGGCAGTTGGTGAGCTACCATCCGCACAACGGCGGCGGAGGACCTGCGTGGAATAAGGACCGTCACGGCTTGCATACCTACTATACGGAAATCCTGTCGTGGATTCAACGCGCGCGCATCTGATGAAACCGATTCGTCTCACCCAAGACGGCCGCGAGGCCCTCTGGCGCATCACAGAAGCCGACCGGGAGAAAGTGTTTCGCTTGTTATTTCATCGCTATCCAGAAAGCGAATGGGGGACATTCTTCCGGTTCGGCTTTCGCCGCACGCGGTGGGGAATCCTGATTACGTGGGTTGATGCTGTGAAGCCGGAATCAGGCGACCTCGACCGCAGCAGCCCCCTTGTGGAATTTCGACCGGCCTACATTCGCCGGGCTTTGGCCTCTCTGGAGTCGGATGAATTGGGCGTTGGGGTAATCCATTCCCATCCTCAAGACTGCGCGCCGCTACCGAGCCGTTCGGATGACGACATGGACGGCTATTTTGCCGAGGAGTTCGAGCGTTTCGGCAGCGGACGGCCTTATGCCAGCTTCATTGTTGCTCGCGATACCGAACGTCAACTGTCATTCAGTGGCCGGGTGTTCGACAGGGGAGATTGGCTGCCGGTAAAAGACTGTTTGGTTGTTGGCGAGCGATTGCGTCGCGAAAGTGCCCGCCAAGGATTTGCTCTTTTTGCGGCAACTCACGAATCAGCAGTGGACGGCGCAACCCAGGAACGCCTTGCACAACTGCTCGGCATGGACGCACCAAGCCGGCTTCGTTGTGCGGTTGTCGGGGTGGTAGGGTGCAGCGGGACTGGCAGCCCGGCAATTCATTTGCTGGCCCGTGCCGAAATGGGTGAGCTTGTGTTGGTTGATCCCGGACGGTTCAAGTGTTCCAATCACCAACGCAACCACGCGAGCCGTCATGCTGATCTCGCTATTAAACCTGCCCCGATGAAAGTTGCACTCGCTTCTCGTCTCGTTCAAGAAATCAGTCCCGGCACCAAAGTGACCGCATTCGCAGGCGACGTCCTTGATGAAGCGGTGTTGGACGAACTCGTTCGGTGCGACTTGATTCTCGGTTGCACGGATTCCAACTACGCCCGCGCCGCGTTGGGCGACATCGCGACACATTATCTCGTGCCGGTGCTGGACCTCGCCGTGCAAATGCGCGCCGAAAACGGAATTCTTCGAGAGCAAATAGGAGAAATTGCGCGCTATGCGCCGGGGCTTCCTTGTCCGTGGTGCAGAGGCAGGGTTAGTGTGGAGGCTATCCGATATGAAACCTCCACTGAGGCTGAACGCCAATTCCGAGCCGATGCAGCCGCAGCGGCGGAACAGCGTGGCGTGGACGGAGCGCAGTATTGGGGTGGAGCGCCTCCGCCTGAACTCACCGTGGGTTATCTCACAACAACTATTGGGGCAATGGGAGCCGGCTATGCGCAAAACTTGCTGCTTGGCTCCGCAAAATTGCCTCACGACCGCTTTCAGTTTGATCTCGGTTTCTCATCGCTAGGTGTCGTTGCCGACAACCGCCCACCATACCCTGATTGTGCCTGTCAGCGGTCCATTGGTCGGAGTGACCAAGCACGGGCTGACCGTAGCGTCTCGCGCCCATCTCATTGGCCGCAAGCGACGAAATTCTCGGATTACTAATAGCCGCCGCGACCAGCGCACGCTTCGCTACTCTCCACGGGCTACCGGTCAGCCATAATTCCCCAACGACCGCACCCGTTCCGCTGCGCAAAGCGTGCGTTCGTCACGAGCGGTATCTGTGACCTGCTGCAAAAGCGGCCGGCTTCCGTCTGCGGCTCGGCAGCGACGTTGTGCTCCGGCTTCGTTCCCGGCGTCTCTCCGCCCGCACTGCACTTTTCCCGCTCGCCAACCGCAGACCGCAGCGCAGCGTTAAAAAATCACAAAGAATTGTCCACGAGTAGCCCTCCTGCTACGCTCGCATAAAGACAGCAACACATGGCGACTGAAATCAAACTTCCCATTGGCGCGCGAATTCAGCTTCCGGGACATTTCGATGCCCCTGTGATTCTGGAAGACGTGCGGCCATTACCCAATGGCTACGAGTGTCGCGTGCGTTTGGCTGACGGCACGTTAGAGGAGGCCGTCATTTCAAACGAGGAAGCAGCCGCACTCAGCGCCGGGGATCAAGCAGGCGTTGCAAAAACGACGCTTGCCGACGCAGAAAAACTTCGCCTGCTAATTGAATCAGCGCGCATCCGGCTCGCTTATGCACACGACCGCCAATTTGCCGTCAGCCTGTCCGGCATCCGCACGCTCCCCCATCAAATCGAAGCGGTTTATCAGAAAATGCTGCCGCAGCCACGCCTTCGGTTTTTGCTCGCGGACGACCCCGGCGCGGGCAAAACCATCATGGCAGGGCTGCTCGTCAAGGAACTCAAGCTCCGGGAGGCAATCGAGCGTGTGCTCATCCTGTGTCCGGCCCCGTTGACAATCCAGTGGCAAGACGAAATGCTCCGCTGGTTTGGTGAGACATTTGACATCATTTTCGCGGCAGTTGACCAGCAGCAGCTTACGAATCCCTGGCAACGCTCTTCACAAATCGTCGCTTCGCTGGACTACGCGAAACAAGATTCTGTCCGCGAACGCATCTGGCAGCAACATTGGGATCTCGTTATCATTGACGAAGCCCACAAATGCTCCGCACGCACCAAGCCCGGCAGCGCCGGACGCGAGCCCTCGACTGACCCGACGAAACGTTACGAACTCGCCTCCAAGCTCACTTCGCAGGCTGACCACGTTTTGTTGCTCACAGCCACGCCGCATCATGGCGACGAGGATAAGTTCGCTCATTTTTTGCGTCTCATTGACCCCGACCTTTTTCCCGAACCGCACCGGCTCGGCAAGCAGGCGGAGCAAATCCGCAAGGAAGTGTTCCGCCTTGGCAAAGATTGTCCGTGGGCGTTGCGCCGCCTGAAAGAAGACTTGCGTGACATGAACGGCAAGCGGCTCTTTCCCGACCGCCACGCCATCACCGTTAGCTTTAATCTCAACGAGGAGGAGTTCGCGCTTTACAAAGCCGTCACCGCCTACATCAACGAATTCATGTCTCAGCAAACCGGCCAACGTCGTTCGTCCGCCGCGCTTGCTCGCACCGTGTTGCAACGCCGTCTCGCCAGTTCTGCCTGCGCCATCCACGAATCAATGAAGCGCCGTTTACTGAAGCAGGAGAATCTGCTGAAGGAACTTGAAGGTCTTTCACCGAAGGACCGCGCCAAGCGTCTCTCCGCCATCCAGGGCCGGCTGCCTGACGTGGAGCAGGAAGAAGACGACCTCGACGACGAGGCTCGTGATCAATTGGTGGACGATTACACCGCCGCCCTCGAACTCGACCAACTCTGCCGCGAAATCCTCGAACTCAAGGAACTGGTCGAGCAGGCCCGCCGCGTCCGGGAAGGCGCGGGCGACTCCAAACTCGCCGCGCTAAAGAAGTGTCTTGGCGAAGCGCAATTTGCAGAACTCAAGGACGGTCGCGGCAAACTTCTTATTTTTACCGAGCATCGTGACACGCTCAATTATTTGAAGGAGAATCTGGCGAAGTGGAACTACACCACATGTGAGATTCATGGCGGCATGAATCCGCACGAGCGCAAGCACGCGCAGGAACTTTTCCGCACTTCCTCACAAATCTGCGCCGCCACCGAAGCGGCCGGCGAAGGCATCAACCTTCAGTTCTGTCATCTGATGATCAACTATGACATGCCGTGGAATCCGACCCGTTTGGAACAACGGCTTGGGCGCATTCACCGCATCGGCCAGGAACGCGACGTTTACGCTTACAACTTCGTCGCCACCGATTCTGTGGACGGCCAGCCCATTATCGAAGGCCGAATTCTTCATCGGTTGCTGGAAAAGCTCGACCAGATGCACGAAGCCCTCGAAGGCCGCGTTTTCGATGTCATCGGTGAAGTGCTTTCGCTCAACGACGTGAACCTGCCAGAGATGATGCGGGAAGCTGCTTACGACCCGCGACGGCTGGATGAATACATTGACCAGATTGACCGCATAGACCCCGGCAAACTGAAGTCTTACGAGGAAGCCACCGGCATCGCCCTCGCGCGCGGCCATGTGGACTTCACCGGCTTTCAGAAACAGAACCTCGAAATCGAGGAACGCCGTCTCATGCCGCGTTACGTCGAGGCGCACTTCATCGCCGCTGCGAAGGAAATCGGGCTTCGCACTGAACCGCGTGCCGATGGCCTGTGGCGCATTGAACATGTCCTGGCTGACCTTCGCTCCGACCGGCTCGAAGCGGTGCGCAAGCTCGGCAAACCGGATGTCTCCTATCGCAAAGTTGCGTTCGACAAGGCGCGCTTGGAAGAAGACGCCCACATTGACGCCGTATTGCTCGGCCCAGGCCATTCGCTTTACGCCACCGTTGATGAAAAGCTGAACGAACGTCTGACCCCGCTTATCGGCGGCGTGGCGTGTTATGAAGACCCGCTTTCACAAAATGCCTACGCGCTGCATTTTTTTGAAATCACAATCAAGGGCAAGGACACCAAGGGCAACGATGTGCCGCTTTATGGCGAACTCGTCGCCGTGCGCGAAGAAGGCGGCGTGTTTGAGGTTGTGCCGAGCGACATTTTGCTGAACCTGCCGCCGCATCCGAAGCCGCCGAAGGAAATCGAGCCGGTGAATCCGCAGTCCGCCGCAGATTTTCTCAAGACGACCTACCAGCTTGAATGTCGCGCCCGTTCGCAGGAGGAGCGCCAGCATTTCGCCCATATCATCCGGGAATATCTCGACAAATCCTTTGACGCACGCATCAAGAAGGCGCAGGAGCGGGCGATGCTGCTCGCGGGTGAGGTCGGCTCAAAACCGGAATACAAGCTCCCTGCCGAAGAAGCCCGCAAACTGGTGGACGAGTTGCAGCGCACGCGCACGGAGCGGTTGGACGGTTTGAAGCGGCTCGAAATTGCCCGAACTGGTCCGGTTCGACACGTTGCGACGGCCATCGTGTTGCCGCCGACGATTGGCGACACCGCCGACATGAGTTCTATCTTTGGCGACCGCGACCCGAAAACCGAACTTGCCGCCGAGGAATTTGTCATCAACCACCTGGTCACAAAGGACGGCTTCCGCCGGGAGGATTGCCAGCGCGTCGGCAATGTCCGTTTCGCCGGCAACAAGCGCGAGGGCTTCGACATCCGCGCCGTGAAGTTGCTCGACGAAACGACCGGCACGATGGAAGTCCGCCGCATTGAAGTCAAAGGTCGAAAGCGCGGCGGCAACATCGTGCTGACGACGAACGAATGGTTCAAGGCGCAGCAGCTTGGCGATCAATACTGGCTTTATGTGGTTTGGAGTCCGCTGGACAAATCACCTGAACTGGTTGCCATCCAGAATCCGGTGCAGAAACTCGACCACGCGAAACGCGAAATCATCGCCTCGCGTTATTACGAAATTCCTGCTGACAAAATTCGATAAAATGTATGGCGGCCAAAAAGAAAAAAGATCAGGGGCAGAAAATTATCGCCAACATGGGGCTTTTCTGGAAACGAGATTGGGTTCGCTGGAAAGGTGATCGCGGCATCGGTCGAGCGCGGCTTGCTGGTATGCGGCGTTATGCCA